>Ga0196971_1000138_pt1 | contig 72557 bp, 64 predicted proteins | sample S1v_1013CmetaG_FD_148660 | JGI IMG/M metagenome (GOLD analysis project Ga0196971, IMG submission 148660) | Soil microbial communities from Anza Borrego desert, Southern California, United States - S1+v_10-13C | ecosystem: Environmental > Terrestrial > Soil > Desert | place: USA: California... | reverse complement strand
GCTATATCCGAACTGAGCTCGACAGCGGACACACCCCGCGTCACCGACGCCCGAAGGGTCGAGACGCGCTTCTCCTTCAGCACGCGCGCGGCTCGATCGCGCAGCGACAAGAGCGCGGCCCGCGCGCGGAGCGCGGGCGACGCCCAAATAATTCTCCTTGCCACTGCTCATCCATCTCCCCCAAGCATCTCTCTCCAGAGACCCATGCCTTCCCATTCCTTCACCAGAACAGAGCTCCACCAGCTGATCTGGCCGAAGCCGTTGAGAGACTCTCAGCCCAACTCGGCCTTTCCGATCTTAGCTTAAAGAGCTCTCCAAGCGCCACGACACACCCCAAGCCGGCAAAGCGGCGTACGCTCTCCTGGGCGGTTCTCGACGGCTGTCGCAATAGCAACGGCGCGAAGCCGCCCGACCAGGACAAAAACTCTTCTTAACTCCGAATCTCGAGCAGTAGTTCCCATGGCAACGCGCGCTCGCGACCCTCTTCAACCGGGCGGCGCGCCGCGCTTGACTAGCGTCCCACGACCCATTCCCTGTTCTTCCCAACGATGCCCAGAGGATGACGCGTGCCAAAAAAAAACCAATCGGAGCAGGACATCGCGCGCGAGGCGCTCTGCGAAAGCGAGGACCGATTGCGGCTTGCAGTCGAGGCCGCCGCGATCGGCGCCTGGGATTTCAATCCCGTAACAGGCGAACTCCGCTGGGATGAGCGGTGCAAGGCGCTTTTTGGACTCTCAGCAGATGCGCCCGTGACTTACGAAGGCGCATTTCTGGCGGGCCTTCATCCGGACGATCGCGAGCGCGTCGACAGAGCGGTTCAGGCGGCAATTAGTCCGGGCGGCTTTCCCTATTACGACATTGAATTTCGAACGATAGGAATTGAAGACGGGGTCGAACGCTGGATCGCCGCCAAGGGCAGCGCAATCGTCAAAGAAGGCCGCGCCGAGCGTTTCCTGGGCGCAGTGCTCGACATCACGCGCCGTAAGCGCGCCGAGCGGCGATTTGAGATCATGAACCAGACGGGGGCCGCAGTCGCCGCCGAACGCGACATCGACGCGATCGTCCAGCAGATTACTGATGCTGGCGTTGAACTGACCGGCGCCGAGTTCGGCGCGTTCTTCTACAATAAGATCGACGAGCGCGGCGAAGGATACATGCTCTATTCGATCTCCGGCGTTCCGCGCGAACACTTTTCCAAGTTTCCGATGCCGCGTAACACCGCCATCTTCGCAACGACCTTCTCAGGCGAGGCGGTCGTTCGCTCCGACAACATTCGCGAAGATCCTCGCTATGGGAAGAACGCGCCGCACAAGGGCATGCCGGAGGGCCATCTGCCCGTGACGTCCTACCTCGCAGTGCCGGTGATCTCGCGTTCAGGAGAAGTCCTAGGAGGACTCTTCTTCGGTCACAAGGAAGAGGGGGCTTTTCAGCAGGAGCATGAGACATTGCTGCTCGGCCTTGCCGGACAAGCGGCCACGGCTGTTGACAATTCACGGCTTATTGGACAGCTGCAGACCCTGAACGCCACCCTTGAGCAGCGCGTAACCGATGCGGTCGCTGCACGCTTGTCCGCCGAACAGAGCGTTCGCGCGGCCACCGAGCAATTTCGCCTGCTTGTGCAAGGTGTGGTCGACTACGCCATCTACATGCTCGATCTCGAAGGCCGCGTGACTACCTGGAACACAGGGGCCGAACGGATCAAGGGCTTCACATCGGATGAGATAATAGGGCGGCACTTTTCTCAATTTTACACTGAGGATGCGCGCAATGAACGCGAGCCGTGGCGGCTTCTAGAGAAGGCTCGCGAGCACGGTCAAGCCGCCATGGAGGGTTGGCGCGTCCGCAAAGACGGCTCGAAATTCTGGGCGAGCGTCGTCATCGACGCGGTGCGAAACGATGACGGCGAACTCATTGGCTTTGCCAAGGTGACGCGCGACATCACCGAGCAGAAGGAAGCGCAGCGTGAACTTGACGCTGCGCGTGAGGCGCTCTTCCAAGCCCAAAAAATGGAATCAATCGGCCAGCTCACGGGTGGAATTGCGCACGACTTCAACAATCTCTTAGGCGCGATTGGAGGAAGTTTTTCCCTGATCGAACGGCGCTTGAAAGAGGGCAAGACCGGCGCTGAGCGATACGTCGCGACCGGCCAGGACGCCGTGCGCCGCGCCGCCGCGCTCACCCAACGCTTGCTGGCGTTCTCACGCCGCCAAACGCTCGATCCCAAGCCCGTCGACGTCAACAGGCTCATCGTTGGCATGGAAGAACTGATCCAGCGTTCGGTGGGGCCAACTATCGAGGTCGAGGTAGTGGGCCAAGTTGGTCTCTGGGGGACGAAAGTCGACCCATCTCAGCTTGAGAGCGCTTTGCTCAATCTCTGCATCAACGCCCGCGACGCGATGGCGCCAGATGGGGGGCGCCTTACCATCGAGACCGCCAATAAGTGGCTCGATGACCGCTCGAGTCGCGAACGCGATTTGACGCCAGGCCAATATGTCTCGCTCTGCGTGACCGACACAGGTTGCGGCATGGATCAGGAGACAATTTCGCGCGCTTTCGATCCATTCTTCACCACCAAACCCCTGGGCCAGGGCACGGGGCTTGGACTCTCCATGGTCTATGGCTTTGTGCGCCAATCCGGGGGGCAGGTGCGCATATATTCCGAACTCGGGGAGGGCACCACGATGTGCCTTTACCTGCCTCGCTACGCCGGTAGCATTGAAGAACAAGAGGCCGGCGAGGACGACGCAAAGTTGGAGCCAGCGAGCGGGGAAAGCGTCCTCGTCATTGACGATGAGCCGACCTTACGCATGCTTATTGTCGATGTGCTGGAGGAGGCCGGGTACAATGTGCTGCAAGCGGGCACGGGACCGGAGGGTCTGCGGATTTTGCTTTCGAACGCCCGCATCGATCTATTGGTCACCGACGTCGGTTTGCCTGGAGGCATGAATGGACGCCAAGTCGCAGACGCCGCGCGCGTCGCCCGGCCTGACCTCAAGGTGCTTTTCATCACTGGCTACGCCGAGAACGCCGCCGTCGGCAATGGTCACCTCGATCCCGGCATGGTCGTTGTGACGAAACCCTTCGCTATCACAGACTTTGCCGCCAAAGTGCGCGATTTGATCGATAGCTGAGCCGATCGGAACGGGCGTCTCAGCGACGGACCTTAGCTTGAAGCGGCGATCGGCGAGGCTGGGCTGGGCCCGACTGGTTAATCCGGACAAAAGCGCGGGCCCGACAGCAGCAAGCTGAGATGAAGGAATCCAGCGCATGCGCGCTGCCAGCGTGCGTGGCGCATTCGGCTGATCATCTGGTGTCACGGATGGCAAAATCGATCGAAACCCGAGGGGTCGTGGCTTCACATCGGGCATCGGCAAGTTCTGGCAGGCGGTGGGTGCTATCAGAAACCACGTCGATCTTTTTGAAGGCCCCGCGGGCTTGAACTTCCATTATCGAGTGTTGCTAGTTAACGACCGTTTCAGGGATAGCGCCCACTTGCCGGCCCTTCGACAGACAGCGCAGGCGTGTTAGGTGAAGCGCTTTAGATCGCTGTCTCTCGGAGTGCGTGATGATCGCCAGACACTCAGGTTCCTGCCTTTGCGGCGAGGTGACGTTTGAGATCGTTGGCAAATTCGAGAAGTTCTTCCTTTGTCATTGCAGCCGCTGCCGAAAAGGGAGCGGTTCTGCACATGCGGCGAACTTATTTTCAGCCGTCGCATCAGTCTCTTGGTTGTCGGGAGAGACCGCGATAAGAATGTATCGTGTCGCGTCAACGCGGCACGAGAGAAGTTTTTGCTCGCGTTGCGGGTCAGCACTTCCGAGCATCCAAATGGATGGAGCCTTGCTAGTGGCGCCGGCGGGCAGCCTCGACAGCGCCATCGACGTGCGGCCCGATGCTCATATTTGCGTTGCAAGCCGCGCCGGCTGGGATGACCGGCTCGACGCGGTCCCTGCGTTCCATGGCCTGCCAAGCTGAGCTGTCTGTAGAAGGGTTAGATGTTCCAATTGGTGCTGGTCCCGAAAGAAGGGTTTCTTCGAGCGAGTACCTGATCCGGAGCAGCAATCGCCCAGTCACTATCTCTGAGTTACGTCGAACAGGATGTGGAGGGCGCGCAGATCGTATGCACGACGTTGCCCACCTCATGCTCGAACACGCGCGCCCGCCAGCGCTCGCCTATTGCGCTATATCCTTGCGCAGCCGACCGAGCGCTTGGCTCGTCAGCAGCCCCGCCAAGCGGTCGAACACTTGTTCTTCGGAAAGCCCCGCCGCTTAGTAACGCCTCGACGTAGAGCGCAAGCTCTTGCGGCGCCAGCGCCGGCGCCTGGCTTAGAAGGTCGCTCAGCCGTTTGGGCCATGTCGTCGCAGTTCATCCAATGTTGACCGCAAGCGGGCGGCGAGATCGCCAACGGCTGTTGCTTCCTCGCCGTCGACTCGGCCCAACTCGACAGCCAAGCTGAACAAGAGGGCGCGCTGGCCCTTATGCACGTTGCGATAGAGATCAACTCGGCTCATCAGGACGCCCTCTTGTAACTCGGCAATCTATTGTCAACATGACAGTATGCTGTCAAGATGTCCGCATGAGCAACACAGCCTACGACGCTTATGCCGTTCTGGTCGCCGCAGTGTTCAAGACGGCGGGTGAGATGCGTCGCGCGGGCGAGGCCATCGCAGCTGAGGCCGGGCAGACCCAGGCGAGGTGGCAGCTGATCTGGGTCGTATCGCAAAAGCCGCAACCGGTTCCGGACGCTGCGCGCGAGCTTGGAGTGACGCGTCAGAGCGTGCAGCGGCTTGCCGACGAGCTTGCGGAAGAAGGCGTGCTGGAATTCGTCGCCAATCCCCGCCACCAGCGATCCCCGCGGCTGCGCCTGACCAAGCGCGGCGAGAATGTCCTGGCGAAGCTGACAAGCGCAACACGGCGGCACAATCAGAGAATGGTGCGTGTGCTTGGGGCAGAGTGGATCAATGACACTCGAGACGCGCTCGAGCGCGTTCTGCGCGAACTGCAGGACGGTTGAGCGGCGTCCACAAATAAGCTCGCGCCGTGATCGATGCATGAGAATTTCGAGGCGCGGCGCTCGAAAGGTCCGCTTTCCAGCAGCCTCGTTCGAATGTCTCTTCTTGGGATCTCTGCCGTTCCAGCAGCCCGCGCTTTCGTCCGAATTGAAGCCTCACAGCGGACGCTGCGGCGTCAGCGGTCGCCGCCCGGAGGGCCGAGACGCGCTTTTCTTTCAGCAGCGCGCGGCTCGGTCGCGCAGCGACAAGAGCGCGCCCCGCGCGCCCGCGCGGGCGACGCCCAAATTACTCGTCTCGCCGCTGCTCAATCCATCTTCCCCATCCGTCTCTCACCCGAAACCATGCCTCCATCAGAACAGAGCTCCACCAGCTCATCTGGTCGAAGCCCTTGAACAAGCTCTCAGCTGATGGCTCTGAAGCCTTGCGTGTGTCTGACCGGGTGCAAGTTCAGATCGTCGCGGGAAATGGCCCGGGTCTAATAGCTGACAGTAGGCTCAACCACTTTTTTTTGAGGTCGGCTTTGCGACCAGCAAGGGACGCTCTCGCTCGCCAGTGAGGTCTGGCTGCCTCGGAGCATCTTCAGACGGAGCCAACCATTCTGCTCCTCTGAAAGGGGACATGAGATCGGCACGAGCGGCCAGCCTGTTAATCTTGCAGCCGTTAAGCAAATCCGCAATGTTTCCGCGGTATTCCGCTTCCGATGACGCGGTTCGCGATACGAGAACGCGCCCAACGGCTGGAAGACTGGCTGATGCAGGGGGCCGACGACGCAGCAGCCTTGCGGCGCGCCAATGAGCATGTCGCCGGCAGCCGGATGGCGCGTTATGTCCCGGCGGTCGTGAGCGGTCTTGTGTCGATCATTTGGCTGGGCTGGGCCGCGGCGCTGGCCTGGATAGCTTTTGTAATCGGCTTGCAGGTGCTGGTGCTGGAGCCGCTTTACAAACATGTGGGCGAACCTTGCGTCGACACTGCGCCGCGGCGCTCAGCTTGGATACACGCCGGCCTCATCAGCATTGGCTGCTCGGCCTACGCGTCGGGCTGGATCTGGACCTGGGTCGTCGGCGACGAACTCGCCGTTTTCCGCGCCGCGCTTTGGTTTGCAGCGACACTCGTGCATGCGCTGGTCTATTTCGGTTCGAACCGGCTCTTCTTCTTCGCAACGATCTGGCCGGCGCTCGCTGGCGTGCTGATCACCCCATTTTTTGTGCCCGGCCCGACCTATGCCCCGCTCATCGTCGCCGCGCTCTCCCTGCACTTGTTCACCAACGTTATGACTGCGCGCGCCGACAAGGAGAAACTCGTCAACAGCGTCGCCACATCGAAAGCCGAAAGCGCCGCCGCCCTGGAGGCGAGCCGAGCTAAGTCGCAATTCCTCGCCAGCATGAGCCACGAGCTGCGCACGCCGCTCAATGCCATCATCGGGTATGCCGAGCTGCTGAAGGAGGACGCCGAGGCCGGCGCGCGCGCAAAGGATGCGGCCGATTTGAACCGCATCCGCAGTTCAGGCGTGCATCTGCTTCACCTTATCAATGATGTGCTCGATCTTTCGAAGATTGAAGCCGGCCGAATGGAAACGCATTTCGACGAAACTGATCCCGCGCTTCTCATGCGAGGGGCGCTCGATTACGTGCGCGCGATTGCAATCGAGAACCGCACCTCGCTGGATCTTGTGCTTGATCCCTCGCTGCGGCCGATCAACACCGACGAGGTCAAGCTGCGCCAATGCGTGATTAATCTCGCCTCGAACGCTTGCAAGTTCACGCACAACGGGCGTGTGGTCGTAACGGCGCGGCTAGAAGGGCAAGGCGAAGCTCGCAATCTGCGAATAGATATCGCCGATACCGGCGTCGGCATTTCAGACTCGGCGGTCGAGCGCCTGTTCGAGCCGTTTACGCAGCTCCATGACGACAACCGCTTGCGGCACGCGGGCACGGGTCTTGGACTTTCTTTGACGCGCCGACTGGCGCGTCTGCTCGGCGGCGACGTCACTTTTGTCAGCGCGCTCGGCAAGGGCTCGACGTTCACCTTGCGCGTGGCCGCGCCAGAGATCGCGTTTGAGCCCGAAACGGAGACGTTCTCGCGCGTCGCGTAGGAGCGCAGGCCGGCGAAGGCTCGTTGCCGTCGGCGGCGATGAAGGGTGCGGCGCTGACCTCTTCATCGCGGCGAAAGAGCGCCGCTCGTCGCATGCGCCAAGCGTCCGAGCGCGGGGCGGCTCGCGCACTTTTTGGCCTCCTATCTGACCGACTGCGCAAACAGAGGAAAGGCCGGGGCCGCACAGGTCACTATGCCGCTGGTCTGCGCCGTCGATCAATCTTTCACGGTCACAGAAGATAATCCGATATTGGAGGCGATCGTCGATGAAAGCGCACGCCTCGTTCAACACTTAGGCGCGGCCGGCGATTAATCGCGCAGCGTACGCCTCCTTATCAAACTGCATTGCGAGCTCGCTCACACGGTCGCTGGCGCGTCATCAGACTTTTGGGTGAGGGGTATCCACGCGCGAACCTGCAAGCCGGTGCTGGCAAAGCGCATATCCACGCGCCCGTCCAATTGAGCGGAGATGGTGCGCTCTATGAGGCGCGTGCCGAAGCCTCTTCTTTTCGGCGGCTCCAAAGGCGGGCCATCCATTTCCTTCCAGTCGAGTTCGAGCCCGTGATCCGGATCGGCGCCCAGCGACCACATCACTTCGATGCGTCCGCTCGGGTTCGCGAGTGCGCCATATTTGGCGGCGTTCGTCGCCAGCTCGTGGAACGCCAAGCTCAACGCCAACGCCGCTTGCGGGCTCAAGTCGATGTCGGGTCCCTCGAAACGAAATTTGCTCTCGGCGCCGCCGAACGGCTCCAATTGTTGCGCCAGAAGACTGCGCAACGGCGCGCTCTTGTGACCGGCGGCGAAAAAGGTATGCGCGCGGCTTAGGGCGACAAGGCGCGGCTCAAATGCCGATGTGAAGTCGGCGACTGAAGTTGTATTGCGGGCGGTGCTCGCGGCGATCGAGTGGACGGTCGCCAATATGTTCTTGATCCGGTGGTTTAGCTCTTCAATGAGCAGCGCTTGGCCCGCTTCGGCCTGCTTTCGTGCGCTGATGTCCTCAAAGCAGTTGACCGCGCCGTTGACGCGCCCACTCTCATCCTTGAACGCGGCGATATTGACCAGCACGGTCAATCTATCGCCGCTGGGCTGTTCGATGACGACTTCCTGATCCCGAAATGATTGGCCTGTGTGAAGCGCTGTCGCCATTGGGCACGCATCGTGCGGCAGTAAAGCGCCGTCCATGCCGTAGAGGCGAAAACTGCCGCAGAACCATTCACCGGGATCTCCGAGCGCTGGCGTGCGACCCCACAATTGTGCCGCACGCTGGTTGAAACGCATAAGGCGCCCGTCGCCGGCGCAGAGATAGACCGCTTGCGGCAGCGCATCCAACGCCGTCTGATCGAGTGCGGCGAGCGCTCGAAAGGCGCAGGGGCTCGCAACCGCATCACCGTGAGCAGGGGTCATCACGTTCTTTTACTTTCTTGTAGAGGTTTATGCGAGTGAGCCGGCGGCAGCACCTGCCAATGCTCGTCGCGCCGTTCGAGCGCGCAATTGTGCGCTTCGAGAACTTCCTGCATCTGCTGATGGTCGCACTGCTTCAGTACATAGCTGCAGAGCGCGACGATGCGCCGACCGACGAAGCGCTCTGTCACGTTGCGTTCATAATTCCTAAAGGCGGGCCAGCCGTCCGGGGTCATGAAGCTCAGATTGCCGGTGATGCGCAGACCCGTGTGTCCTGCCGCCAGGGCGCGCTCTTCTTCCGCGAGCCACAGATTCACGAGATCTGCGCCGATCAATGAACTTGTGTACCAGCGATCGAAATCCAGTATCCGCAGTGTGTCCGACTGAACCGCATCGTCCGCGCCGCCCCAGGCGGCTCGCAACGCTTGCATGGCTTCTCGTGCAGGCAGGGGTCGCGCGGTTATCCAAATGCACCGCTCGCGAGCGCGCAATCCGGCCAGGATGTAGGGGACGATCGCCGCCAACAGCTCATCGCGGCCGTTATGGAAATGGCATGCGTGCATTCCCCAAGGCACGAGTTCGAGGCCATCAAGGCCCGATTCCGTGAAGTGAGCGTCTGATCGCGTCATCGCAGCACGTCCCTTGTGCTGGTGACGAGGACGCAGGTGCACCCGGTCTCGCTCCAGACGAGGTCATCGCCCGCGCCCGGCTGGCCGTAATTATAGTCGCCCGGGTAAAGCTTGCGCTCGTCGATCCAGAGCTCGCCGTCCAGCAAGAAGAGCTCTTCAACGCCCGCATGTGTGTGTGGCGGATAGCTGGCCCCCGGGGCCAGGCGCACCAGCATGCTGACCCGCTGGCGGTCCTCGTCCGTGGCGAGCAGCTTACATTCGATACCGGGCGCCACCGCTTCCCAGGGTGGCTCGGACCACTCGCTCCGGTAAGACGTCACGGGAGCCTGGTCTGTCTCTTCGCTTATGCGAAGCGCCAGGCGCTGATGGAGCGAGGCGGGGGGCGCCAGCACATCGGTCGGCCAGGCGACGAAATGGTTGAGCAGTCCCTCAATGCTTTCCAACTCGCGCTGGCAGTCCGCGCATGAAGCAATGTGAGCTTCGGCAGCCTCCAAATCAGTCTGCGCTAGGGCGCCGAGCGCATAGGCGCATGTCGCCTCGCTGTGCAGACAGGGGTTTGAGGTGGCGCCCATACACACAAAACGACAAATGCGCCGCCTTGGATTGGAGCATTCGCAGTCGGACCCCCGTTCAACGGCCGTCGACTGCTTCAGCGCAGGATATCCCTTGTGCTGGTGACGAGGACGCAGGTGCACCCGGTCTCGCTCCAGACGAGGTCATCGCCCGCGCCCGGCGGGCCGTAATTATAGTCGCCCGGGTAAAGCTTGCGCTCGTCGATCCAGAGCTCGCCGTCCAGCAAGAAGAGCTCTTCAACGCCTGCATGCGTGTGGGGCGGATAGCTGGCCCCCGGGGCCAGGCGCACGAGCATGCTGACCCGCTGGCGGTCCTCATCCGTCGCCAAAAGCTTGCACTCGATTCCGGGCGCCACGTTTTCCCAATCCGGTTCTGACCAGTCAGGCGCCGGGGCGGTGAGGAGGGATTTGCCAGTGTCACGCGCAATGCGCTCGCTGAGGCGCGCCTGAAGCGCGCGTGGGGGGCGCAGCACATCGGCGGGCCAGGTAACAAGGCGCTCGATGACGGGACGCATGCTTTCCAGCTCGCGCTGGCAGGAGGCGCAGACGGCGATGTGGGTTTCGGCAGCCGCAGTCTCCGCACGAGGGAGCGCTTGCAACGCGTAGGCGCAGGTCGCTTCGCTTTGCGGACAAGGGTTTGTTTCGTAAGTCGTCATGGCGTTTCAGCTTCCGCGGCGAGTGCGTGCCGCAGTTTAAGCAAGGCCGAACGTATGCGCGTTTTGATCGTGCCGAGGGGTTCATTGAGCCGCACCGCGGCTTGATTATAGGTAAGTCCGCCGAAGAACGTTGTTTCAATGGCCTGTCGCTCGCTTGGCGAAAGGTGCGCAAGCGCGGCACGCAACGCCTCGCTTTGTTGGCGGGCCTCAAGGACATCCTGAGCGTTGGCCTGGGGTTCGCCCTCCAGCTCGGTCTCGGGGCCGGGCGTGCGCTTCTGTCGGTTGTCGAAGCGGAGCCGATCGAGCGCACGCGAGCGCGCCTGGTTCATAATCCAGCCGAGCACCGTGCCGTTTGCGGCGTCATACCCAGATGCGCGCCGCCATACATCGTGGAAGACATCGATCGTGAGTTCTTCGGCCGTTTCCCGATTAGCCGTGATGCGAAACACATAGGTGAAGACAGGCCGATGCGCTCGCGCGTAGAGGGCGTGGAGCGCGAGCTGGTCGCCTCCCGCGACAGCATGCACGAGGCTCGCCCATTCGTGCTCCAGCACGGGCGGCTTGGACTTAGAATAGAGGACGTCGCCGAGCGTCGCCGCCGGCGGCTGAGGGCTATTCCCCGCCATGGTCGAGACACCGCTGCCGAGGCAGCCAGTTTAGCACGATCTTCCCCCGATTCCTCAACTTCCCTTCGCCGCAGCCAGGTTCCAAAGATGGGTTTGAGCAAACGAACCGCAATGCCAACCAGGCGAATGATTAGCTGTTGCAGTCCGCGCATTTGCGAACCCGCTGGAACCCTGTCCCATCCGGCGCGTTACGTTACGTTTAGGTGGTAGTGCAGTTGGGGGTTCCCTTGGTCAATATCGAGCCCTTTCCCGGAGCGCATCCGCTCACAGAGCTGGAGGCGCTTCTCGCCGCTGGCCCTGAAATGCTCGAAGCGATGCCGGGCGGGGTCTATCTCTGCGATGCGGACGGGTGGCTTCTCCGTTACAACTCCGAGGCCGCCGAGATCTGGGGCAGGGCTCCCGACGTGCGGGCCAAAACCGAAAGATATTGCGGATCGCACCAGATCATCGCTGCGGACGGCACGCGTATCGCCCACGAAGACTGCCCGATGGCGCTCGCGGTTCTCCGGGGCGTGACCACGCGCAACGCTGAAGCCATGGTCGAACGGCCTGACGGCTCGCGCCGTTGGGCGCTCGTGAACGTGCGTCCGCTGCGCGATCAGAACGGGGTGGTCCAGGGCGCGATAAACTGCTTCCAGGACATCACCACCCAAAAAGCGGTGCAGCAAGAGGCCCGGCGCAAACACGAAGAGCTGGAGGATTTTTTCGAGAACAGCGCGATCGGGCTTCATATCGTCAGCAGCGAAGGCATCATCCTGCGCGCAAACAAGGCCGAACTGGACCTGCTTGGCTATAGCGCCGAGGACTATGTTGGTCGCCACATCGCCGAGTTTCACGCTGACGCGCGCTCGATCGGTGAGATTCTGCAGCGTCTATCATGCGGCGAGAAGCTCGACCGATATCCCGCGCGCCTGCGGGCCAAGGACGGCACGATCCGGCATGTCCTCATCACGTCCAACAGCCGCTTCGAAAATGGGCGTTTTACAAATACGCGGTGCTTTACGACCGATGTCAGCGAGCTTCACGTCGCAGAGACCGCCCGTCAGGAAAGCGAAAGCCGCCTCGCCGCAACCTATGAGGCGGCGACCATCGGCATTACCGAAGCGGATGAAAAGGGCCGCTTGCTGCGCGTGAACGATGCGCTTTGCGCGATGCTGGGACGCTCGCGCGAAGAGCTGCTCGAGATGAGCTTCTTCGACTATACCCACGAAGACGATCGCGCCTCCGACGCCGAGCAATACGCCCGTCAGGTTAAGGGCGAAATCGATAGCTACGTGATCCGTAAGCGCGCGCGCACCGCAAGCGGGGCAATTATCTATCTCGATGTCCACAGTTCATCAGTGCGGGATGCAACCGGCAAATTCCGCCACGGCGTGCGCGTGCTTCAGGACGTCAGCGAAGCCAAACGGATGGAGGATCAGCTTCGCGCCAGTGAGCGGCATCTGCGCGACATCCTCGAGGCGCTGCCCGCCGCCGTCTACCAGACCGACGCGCAAGGGCGCATCACATTCTACAATAAGGCCGCCGTCGAAATGTCCGGCCGCACGCCAAGAGAGGGCGATCATTGGTGCGTGACCTGGCGGCTTTATCATGCCGACGGAAGGCCACTCGCGCACGAAGACTGCCCGATGGCGATCGCCCTCAAGGAAAACCGGGCCGTGCGTGGCGCCGAAGCGATCGCCGAGCGGCCTGACGGCTCGCGGGTGCCATTCATCCCGTTCCCAACGCCGCTGCATGACGCCGAGGGCCGTCTGATCGGCGCCATCAACATGCTGGTGGACATCACCGATCGCAAAGAAGCCGAGCTGCGCCAGAAGACCCTGATCGACGAACTGAACCATCGCGTGAAAAACACGCTCGCCACCGTGCAGTCGCTGGCGGCTCAGACCGCGCGGCACAGCGCGAACATCGACGATTTCGCCCGCAGTTTTGAGGCTCGGCTGGTTGGCCTGGCGCGAGCGCACGACTTGCTCAGCAAACGTCACTGGCAGAACGCTCCGCTCGATCTGCTTGTGCATGAAATCTTGACCCCATTTGCGCCGCTGGATCGCGCGCAAATCGTGGGCAAAGCGTTGGCGGTTCGTCCCCGCGCGGCGCTCGCACTCACGATGGCGGTGAATGAACTCGCGACCAACGCCATGAAGTACGGGGCCCTTTCAAGCGAGAGCGGCGAGCTCGGCATCGAGTGGGAGATCGTGGAAGATGCAGGCGGACCGGCTCTTAGCTTAGAGTGGCGGGAACGAGGCGGCCCGCCGGCCGTCGCGCCAATACGAACCGGTTTTGGCACGCGCCTCATGTGTCGCTCTATCGAGGGCGATTTGGGAGGCAAGCTCGAACTCACTTTTGAACCAAGCGGCCTTATCTGCCGCATGCGCATCCCGATGACGAACCTGAGTGAGGGATGAGGGGGCTCGCAGGACTAAAGGCGCTCCTCGTCGAGGACGAAGCCGCTGTCGCGCTTCTCCTCGAAGACATGCTGCTCGACCTCGGCTGCGAAATCATCGCGTCAGCTGCGAACCTCGCCGCCGCATGCCGGTGCGCCGCGGAGGCCGCCTGCGACTTTGCTTTGTTGGACGTCAACTTGGCGGGCCAGCAGGTGTTTCCCGCAGCGGAAATTTTACAACAGCGCGGAATCCCCTTTGTGTTCAGCACGGGCTATGGCGCCGCCGGCCTGCCGGAGGCATTCCGCAATCGACCTACACTGACGAAGCCCTTCATGATCGAGGAACTGGAACAAAAAATCAGAATAGCGTTGGACGCGAGCTAGGCGCGCGGCGTCCAAGACACTCCGATGTTCCATGCCTTAGGCGAGCGATCAATTGGCAAAGCCGTTTGCTGCATGAACCTGGGCGCTGCGCCACCTCAAGAAAAGTATTGAAATCCCGGCCATTTGTAAGGACTAGGGCGCGCCCTGATTGATGAGCATGCTGCAACGGCCCGTCATTATTGGAATCGTGGCTCTCGCCCCGACTTTGGTCTTCGGCGCGATGGTCGCGGCGGGGCGATTTCAGGATGAGCGGGCGGACCGCGAAACGGTTGCATTAGGCGCGGCCCGTGAGTTGAACGCGCATGTGGATTCTGAGCTGAACGGCGCTCTCAGCGCGCTGTCCGTGCTCGCGACGTCCACTGCAATCAGCGAGGAGGATTGGCCGCGGGCGCGCGCCCGTGTGCAAGGCGTGCTGCGCGACCAGCCGCTATGGCGGGATGTCTACCTCACAGATGCGATCTCTCACCGGGAAGTGTGGTCCATAAACGAAGAAGGGCCTGCGCCGCGAGCGCGTGAAGACGTCCTGGCATTCATTGAAGGAAACCAGCTCGATCGCCGAATTGGCAATGTCGGAGGACGCGCGCCGGGTTGTCCCTGCGTCATTCTTCATCAGCCCATAATCAGGTATGATCGACTTCGCTACGTCCTCAGCGCCGAGGTCAGCGTTGACAATATTCAGGCGGTTTTGAACCGGGCCGTGCAGGAGCCAAACGTCGGCGGCATTGTAGACCGGCGCGGTAATTTCGTCGCGCGAACGGTCAGCCCTCGGGCAATGTTGGCTCGGCCGGCTTCTACGTATCTTCGGGACGCAATTCAGCGTGGATCCTCGGGCGTGTATGAGGGGACAACACTTGAGGGACTGCGCAACCGCACGGCTTTTGAGACATCGATTTTCTCGGGTTTTTCGTCGCATGTCGCGGTGCCCAGAAGCGGTCTCAGCATTCTTGGCGCTGGCTCCTTGAGCCTTCAAGCCCTCGCAATTCTGCTTTCCATAGCTGCCGCAGCGGGCGGCATCTTCTATTTCATACGTCAGCAGGAGCGCTGGGAGCGAACCGAACGTGCGCGCGCGCAAGCGGAGAAGATCGCGGCGATCGACGTGCTTAATCGAGTAGGCGATGCAGCGCGCGCCGAACTCGATCGGGATCGCGCGGTTCAGATCATGACGGACGCGGCAACGAAACTCACCAGCGCGGAGGTCGGCGCGTTTTTTTACAATGTCGTCAACAACGAAGGCGAGAGCTATATGCTCTACGCAATATCCGGCGCGCCGCGTGAAGCGTTTGCCCGGTTCGGCATGCCGAGAAACACTGAGGTTTTCGCCCCTACGTTCAAGGGCAAGGCGGTGGTCCGCGCGCATGACATTACGCAAGACCCTAGGTTCGGAAAAAACGCTCCCCATCACGGAATGCCCGATGGGCATCTGCCTGTTCGCAGTTACCTCGCCACGCCGGTGGTGTCGCGTTCGGGCGAGGTGCTCGGCGGACTGTTCTTCGGTCATCCGCAACCAGGCCGTTTCGATGAGACTGCCGAGCAGGTCGCTGTCGGCATTGCGACGCAGGCGGCGATCGCGATCGACAACGCGCGTCTCTATCAGGCGATGCAGCGCGAGATCGAGCAGCGGGCGCGTGCAGAAGCGGAGCTCAAGCGTTTCAACGACGACTTAGAAGCACGCGTCGCGGAACGCACCGAACAATTGCGCACCGCCAATCAGCAATTTCGCATGTTGATCGAAGGGGTCGTAGACTACGCAATCTATATGCTCGATCCCAATGGGGTGATTGTCAGCTGGAATGCCGGCGCCGAACGCATCAAAGGCTACGCTGCGAACGAAGTTATCGAAAAGTCATTTGAGCTATTCTTCATCGACGAGGATCGTGCAGCGGGATTGCCGGGCCAAATTCTTGAGACGGCGCGCAACGAGGGGCGGTGCGAGATCCAAGGCGTGCGCGTGCGCAAGAATGGCGTCCGCTTCCGCGCCGATGTCGTTGTAAACGCCCTGCATGACGATCACGGGGAGCTGATCGGCTTTGCAAAAATTACGCGCGACGTCACCGAACGTGTGCAAGCGCAGACGCAACTCGAGCGCGTGCACGAGCAGCTTGCGCATTCTCAGAAAATGGAAGCGCTGGGTCAGCTCACCGGCGGCATGGCTCACGATTTCAACAACATGCTCGCCGTCATTACCAGCGCCTTCCAGCTTAGCGCGCGCTCATTGGACAAAGGCGATATCGATAAGGCCCGTCAATTCCTCCAGAGCGGCATGGATGGGGCGGGACGGGCGGCCGAACTGATCCGCCGTCTCCTCGCCTTTGCACGCAAACAGCCGCTCGCCCCCAAATTGATCGACGCCAATGCGCTGGTGCGCGAGACATCCGAGATTCTTCGGCGCACGCTCGGCGAGCACATCGCCTTGGAGACCGTGCTCGCAGGCGGGCTTTGGACATTGAAGGCCGATCAGAACCAGCTGGAAAGCGCGCTGCTCAATCTCGCCAACAACGCGCGCGACGCCATGCCTGAAGGCGGCAAGCTCACCATCGAAGCGTCGAACGCCTATCTGGACGACCGCTATGCCGCTGAGCATGCCGATCTATCCCCTGGCCAGTACGTGCTGATCGCAGTCACGGACACAGGCTGCGGCATGAGCCCCGATCAGACCACCAGGGCGTTTGAGCCCTTCTACACAACCAAGGGAGCGGCCGGCGGAAGCGGGCTGGGCTTCGCGCAGGTTTACCGTTTTGCGAAACAGTCTGCGGGCCATGCCCGAATTTATTCCGAGCCTGGCCGCGGCACCACAATCAAACTCTACTTGCCGCGTGCGGCGGGCGCCGCCGAACCCACACGCTCAACAAAAGAACAATCAACGCCTCTGGGAAGCGCAGAACAGGTCATCTTGGTTGTGGAGGACGAGGCCCGTGTGCGCGAACTCACGATCGCGGCGCTGCGCGAACTTGGATATTCTGTGCTTGAGGCCGACAGCGGCGAAGCCGCTCTCGGCATTCTCGACCAGCGCCCAGACGTCACACTTCTCTTCACGGACGTGGTGATGGCCCAGATGGACGGGCGCCGGCTGGCGGACGAGGCGCTGCGCCGAGCGCCCGGATTGAAAGTGCTGTTCGCGACGGGTTTCACCAAAAACGCGATCATTCACGGGGGGATTTTGGACCCGAACTCAAACCTGATCGCCAAGCCTTTCACGCTGGACGACCTCGCTCGCAACGTGGCTGCGGTGCTGGAACAATAGGTGGGCGAAGCTAGTTCCCGCAGCCGGGAACACGCGGGGCCTTCCGGCGTTAGGTGAGGTTGGGCACGGGGTGCGTGAGATGTCCCTGGCGGGCGTTATATCGGCCGATCATTGGGGGAGCGGCGATCCGCTCTTGGCGGCCCTCGACATGGTCGAGGACGGCGCCAGTTTGTCGACGCCCGAAGGCGTCATCGTCTATGTGAACGCCGCCGAAGAACGTCTCTTCGGTTACGAACGAGGCGAACTCGTCGGTCAGCACGTCTCTGCTCAAAACGCCTACTCGCCGGAGGCCAATGGCCGCATCGTGGCCGCGGTGATGGCGGCCCTCCACGAACAGGGCCAGTGGCGCGGCGAGTGGTTTAACCGCCGCAAGGATGGAAGCGTCTTCCTCAGCTCCTCGGAGATTCGCGCTATTGAGTGGCGCGGCTCGATCCACTGGCTGTGCGTTCGACGGCCGCTCGCGCAAACGAAGGCGGAGAGCGAACGGCTGGCGCTGGCGGCCGAAGCCGCCCAGCTCGGTATTTGGGAATGGGACATTCCCACAAACAGCTTCGTATATTCACGGCGCGCGCGGGCGATTTGCGGTTTCGACGAAGACGGGGAGGTCACTTACGAAGATGTCGTGCGCGTCACGCACCCCGAGGACTTCCCGCATACGTCTGCGCAAGCCCAAAGGGCGCTTGATCCGGCTCTACGCGAACGGTCCCCGTTCGAATACCGCATTGTTCGCACCGACGGGTCGATCCGCTGGGTGCGTGCATTCGGTTACGCGGTCTTTTCCTATCACGAGCCTGACCCACAGCCGCTGAAGTATGTCGGCACGCTCGAAGACATAACGGAGCGCGTCGCGGCGCGGAGAGCTGAAAGCGAGGCTGCTCGGCAATTCTCGCTCGCCCTCGACGCGGCGAGAATGGCGATATGGAGTTTCGATATCGCGCATCGACGCTTGCATCCGTCACCGGAATTCAACCGCCTGATGGGCTTTCCGTCCGATGCAACGCCGACGATGGACGAATTTGAAGCGCGGTACGCCCCGGGCGTGTTCGAAGAGCTTCAAGCTCGATGGCGCGATGCGCTGGCGGAACAGCAAGGCACGTTTGAAGCTGAGTATCCCATCGTTCGCACCGACGGCGTCAAGCGATGGCTGCAAGTGCGGTGTGAACTTCAATACCAAGCCGATGGGGCGCCGGATCGGGCCATTGGCGTCGTCATGGACATCACCGACCGGCGCGTCACGCAAGATGCCTTGAGCGAGAGCGAACGACGGTTCCGAGAGGCTGCCGACTCCGCCCCAGCGCCGGTGTGGATGACGAACGAGGCCGGCAAGATCGAGTTTGTGAACAAAGCGCTTTGTGAGTTCGCGGGCGGAGCGCCTTGCGAGCTCTTAGGCGACGTCTGGATAACCTTGATGCATCCCGACGACGCAGCTGGCGTCATCGCCGAGCGGACACGCGCGTGGGCTGCGGGACACGTTCCGTACGTTGTGGAAGCACGTTTTCGTCGTCGTGACGGTCAATGGCGCTGGCTCGCAGTCAGCTCCAATCCCCGACGCAACGACAAGGGTGCTTTCCGAGGCTATGTCGGGCTGGCCATCGACAAAACCGAAGAACGCGAAGCGCTCGCCGTGCTCAAGGAAAGCGAAGAGCGGTTCAGAATGTTGGCAGACCGCGCGCCCGTCATGATCTGGATGAGCGACGCGCAAGGGCAATGTCTTTACTTGAACGCGGCGTTGCGAAACTTCTGGGGCGTTGCGGAAGGACGTCTCGAGCAATTTGATTGGCGGACGATGATGCATCCTGACGATGAACCGCGCATAAGCGCGGCGGTTGTCGAAGGGATTGCGGCGACCCAGCCATTTAGCGTGCAGGGACGCTATTTCGATGCGGCCAGCGAAGTTCGCATTGTACGGACGCGAGGAGAGCCCCGATTCGCGCCAGATGGCCAATTCCTTGGAATGGTCGGCGTCAACGTTGATCTAACTGAGATCGTCAACGCACAGGAAGCGTTGGAAACGAGCCGGCGGCGCCTGCAGACGGTGGCGGATTCTGCGCCGGCTTTCATCTGGATGACCGACGCGCAGGGGGTGCTCACATTCCATAACAAGCGCTGGTCCGAATATACTGGCGCTTCTGCCCTCGCCGATGCCGATTGGCTCACAGAGATGGTGCATCAGGACGACGCTGCTCAATGTGTCGCGCTGTGGCGCCAAGCACTAGAAAGCGGCGAGCCTGTGGAATTTGAGGCGCGCTTGCGGCGCCGCGACGGCGAGTTTCGGTGGTTTCTGGTTCGCGCCAGCGCGGTCAAGGACGCGCAAGGCGAGGTTGTAGAATGGGCGGGTTCATCCGCCGAGATCCATGACCGTAAGCTGTCCGAACAACGCCAGAAGCTGCTGCTTGATGAATTGAACCACCGCGTAAAGAACACGCTGACGGTCGTGCAGAGTCTGGCCTTGCAGACCTTCCGCAGCACCTCCGATCCGGTCAACGCGCGAAAGGCGTTCGATGGCCGCCTCGCCGCGCTTGCCGCAGCGCACACGCTGTTGACAAAGTCGAACTGGGAAAGCGCCGATCTGCATAGCCTGATCAACGAAGCGCTCCAGGTGTGCGGGGAGGCGGACGATCGCGTCGCGCGCGAGGGCCCGGCCTTGTTGCTGAGGCCCAAACAGGCATTGTCGGTCGCCCTCGTGCTGCATGAACTCTGCACCAACGCCCTAAAGCACGGCGCTCTTTCGGCGGCCGGCGGCGCGGTAGAGCTGAGCTGGAGACTGATAGGTGGCAGCACGCTCGAATTGAAGTGGCGCGAGCATGGCGGTCCGATTGTGCTAGAACCCGACGCTCGCGGGTTCGGCACCGTCCTTCTGGAACGCGCCGTCGTTCACGATCTTGGTGGCCAGGCGCAAATTCGCTTTGAGCCGGCCGGTATCAAGTACGTCCTCGCATTGTCGCTCGCAGGCCAAGAGCACGATGCTTGACGGCAAACGCATCCTGATCGTTGACGACGAATACATGATCGCCCTCATGGCCGAGCAGCTCGTCCTTGATCTCGGCGGCACGCCAGTGGGGCCGGTAGCGACCTTCACAGAAGCGATGAGTGTTGCGCGCTCCGGCGACTTCGACGCGGCGCTGCTCGATGTGAACCTGTACGGGACCCAAAGCGAGGATGTCGCCCGCGAACTGGCGGCGCGAAACATTCCGTTCGTCGTCGTGACTGGATACGGTTCGATCAACTGGCGCGGGATCGAGGCTCCCGTCTTGACGAAGCCGTATGACGCACCCGCGATCGGTCGCGCGCTTGCTAAGGCGATAGCCGCGGCTGGCGCCGACAATGACCAAACGTAAGGCCTACGGCGTTTGACGCAGCGCCGAGCCGAGCAGACTCAGGTTGCGTTCCGGCGCCCTCGCTTTGGGATGAGGTTTGGCGATCCCAGCCTTCGCTCTGTGTGGAAAGGCATAGCAACACAGTAAGGACGCGAGAACCGGATCTCGCTAGGATATAAGACGTGACTAATCCGCTTACCTCCGCGCGCGACCGCGCTTTGCAGCTCGCCGACACCGGATCTTAGCCAGTGGCCAGCAATCGCCGCCCAGCTTGTGGTCGAAGCATACACAGGAGTTTCGATGTCGGCGGTCGGAAGCGACCGGCTTTTGAAGCTGGCTAGCGGAGCGAATTCTTGCCGCCAAACGACGGCGGCGCGCACCCGGCTACTGAATCGCGCTTGCACACCGGCGAGCACTGGCGGCAGTTCGAGCGGGTGCGACTTTCGGCGGCATTGAATCCCGCAACCGCCGACAGCCGACAACGTTGCTGAAGGCAACCCGCGCAGGCGATAATTATGAGCGTGGTTCACCGATCGAAGCGGAAGATTCGCTTGAACAGCGGTCGTCGCAGGAAATTCCAGGTCCTGGCACTCGATGAGAAGGGAAGAGCCGCCCGCCGTTCGTGACGCGCGCGCACGATACCGCGGAAGCGGCGCGCGCAGCTGGAATATCGACGGCGCGGCGCTGTTGGTGCGTCCGCTGTTTCCACCATTCCACATGGATAGGACGCAGATGTTCGGCACGACCCATTTCTGCGAGCTATCCGCCACCCTTAGCATGCGGCGTCCTTGATCCCCCACAATAGGGCTGCTTCCGAATGCGTTCGCGGGGTCCCATCGACGCGAAGTTCTTACCAATGTCTGCTTTGCGAAATCAGGCGCCATTGACCGGTTTTGGGATAATGCCGACAAATCTAGCGCGCAGCTGACCGGCTTTCGGCCGGCTACTGAAGCACCCAGTCCGCTCGATCGAGTAGGGCGGCGGGCAGGCTGAGATTTAGGGTGGACGCCGCCCGCATATTGATTGTCAAATAGCTGTTAAAATTGTCGGGCCAGGATTTGGGCGCGTCTAGATCGGCTTCGAGAGGTCCTTGCAGAGATCTTTCGGCGCCCTGGCGAATGTTTCAAGGCGTAACGGCCCGCCCTTGCAGGTCCCCGTCGCCGCTGATTGGGCCCCCAAAAAATTCTCGCGCAGGGGTGTTGAAGGGCAAAAGAGCCCTCCTAGCTTTTTTGCGCCAGGCGCCGACGAGGGCCTGGCCGCGGGCGCCGGCGACGTCCGGCGTTCCTCGTGACCCATGTTGCTTTGCCAAGAGGATGTGGAGATGAGGACCTACGATTTCTCACCCTATTACCGGTCATCGATCGGCTTTGACCGAATGCTGGATCTTTTGGGCGCGCAGCAGCGCCCGGAAGCCGACGAAACCTGGCCGCCTTACGACATCGAACGGCAGGACGAGGACCGCTATTCGATTGCCATGGCGGTGGCGGGCTTTGCCCCGGACGAAATCTCGATCATGGCCGAGCCCAACGCGCTTTTGGTCGAAGGGCGCAAGAGCGAGGACGATAGCGGGCGCAACTTCCTGCACCGCGGGATCGCCCAGCGCGCTTTCCGCCGTCAGTTCGATCTGGCCGACTTCGTCAAAGTGACGGGCGCCTCTTTGGAGCACGGTCTCCTGCGCATCGAACTTCAGCGCGAGATCCCCGAGGCGATGAAACCGCGCCGGATCGAGATCGGCATACGCCACACGCGTGTTACGAACACGGCGCGCGAAAGCGAGGCCCTGGTCGAGAGCGCGGCCTAAAGGCTTCGTGGAAGGAGAGAACCATGAGAGACTTGATCCCGTGGGGCCGCTCACGCGCGCCTGCGCGCCAAGGCGAGCCTCATCATGAGGCGGCTCTAAGCCCGTTCTTCACCTTACGGCGTGAGATGGACCGGCTGTTTGACGACGCCTTCCGCGGCTTTGGCCTTTCGGCCTTAGGTCAGGGCGGCTTCAATTGGCCTCAAGTCGAGGTCGCCGACCGCGACAACGAGATCCGCGTCACCGCCGAACTTCCCGGCCTTGAGGAAAAGGATGTCGAGCTGCGCATCGAGGACAACGTGCTCATCCTTCGCGGCGAAAAGCGCACCGAATTCGACGACGCTGAGCGGCAGTACACCGAGCGCTCGTACGGACGCTTCGAACGTCACCTCGCTCTGCCTGCGGAAGTCGATGACGAGCGCGCAAGCGCAACCTTCCGCAATGGCGTGTTGACCGTCACGTTGCCGAAGACGGAGCGCGCGCGCCAACACATCAAACGCATTCCGATCTCGCACTAACTTATCGGCGCTGCGCGGGAATGAAATTCCGCGCGGCGTCATACCTCTTGAGGAGAAACGGAGACTTTGGAGAACGCCCGATGACGTTTTCAGCTGATCCGATCCGGCTTCATCCACGACTATTGCCCCGCCGCTGGGGACGTGAAGCTATCCCCGCCTGGTGCGAAAGCGCGCCGCGTCCGCCTGCGCCAATCGGTGAAATTTGGATTGCGCACGCCGATAACGCCACGTGCGACGGCGTTCATCTCGGCGCGTTGTTGGCGCAGGCGCCGCAGACCATGCTGGGAGACTTGGGCCGCGCCCCACCAACATTGCGGCTCCTCGCCACGGCTGAGCCAAGTGACCCAATCCGCGCTGATGGACCGCTGGGGCTTTGGCGTATCCTCGAAGCGCCGCTCGACGCCAAGGTGAACATCTATTATGGGGAGGGCGCGCCACCGCGCGCAATGCGTTGCCGGCGCGGCGATCTCCTTCGTGTCGGTGCTGGCGCTCGACTTGTTTTTCCAAGCAGCGTCACAGCGCTTGAAGCGCGGGCCAATTTCACACCGAGTAACGCGCCGAGCGCCGCGCGCGCGCAAAAGCTGCTTGCCGCGAGCGAAAAGCGCCACCGCGCTGCGTGGCTGCGCGACCCGGCCATGAGTGTCGAACTCTGGACCTTGCCTAAACTCAGCTATCTTGAGCCTGACGGCGAGACCTGTCACGTGCTGATGGCGCTGACGCCCGGCGTCGCCATCGATGGCCATGCCTTGAGCCGCGGCGATGCGATCCTTCTCCCCGCACAAGGCAGACGCGTCGCCATGACTGGAGAAGGCGCTCAGCTTGTCGTGGCCTATCCCGATCTTGTCCCGACCGAGATATGGAAGCACCCGCAGCCGCCAAGACCGGCGGCGCTGGCGCTCGACCCGGCGGCGGTCATGCGCATGCCAATCAATCTCGAAGCGACGATGGCGCTGCGCCGGGCGGCGTGAGCCGATGCCCGGCCTTGCTCTCTTCATCGCCTGGAATCAAGTCGCGACAAGCGCTGTGCTTCTCAGCATGGCGCTTGTCGCGCACCTTCATAACCGAACGCCGAAATCCTCACTGGCGCGAAAATCGGCCATCGGCGAACAACGGAAGCCGGATGTCTGCAATCGGGCAGGCAGGGGCTAGAGTCCGGCACTGGGATCTCGCAGATACTCAGCACTCAACAAATCTGGTCCGAATTGAGTTCGATAGCGGACGGCGCGCGTCGCCGATCGCCGCCCCAAGGGTCGAGACGCGCAATTGCGCGGCTCGATGCGAAGCGCAAGGGGCGCGGCCCGCGCGCATGCGCGGGCGACGCCCAAAATAGTTCTCCTCCAATGCTCAATCCACCTCCCCATCGTCTCTCTTCAGAGAGCCCATGCCTTCCCGCTCCGTTCGTCACGGCGATCCGGATTTACGAAAGCCGGGCAATAGGACGTTGCTTTCCACTTGGCGCCGCCCGCCCGGCCGCGATGCTTCTCGCATCAAAGCCGCTGGACCAGCTCACGAATGAACCCGCTCTGTCCTGGCAGGATCTTCGCCAGCGCTTCCTCGATGCCGAACAGCTTCGCATCATCGACTTCGGGAAATTCCGCAAACCGTCCCGATCGCGTCGGCCATTCCATCTTGAATACCGACCTGCCGAGCATCAAAGGGGCCTCCGCGCCAGCAAACGCCCAGCAATGCACCAATTTGCCGCTCTTTTGCTTCAGAGGCGTAAGTTCAAGAAATGGCGGCTGCGCGAGAAGACCGGTTTCCTCGGTGAATTCGCGCCGCGCGGCGGCCAGATGATCCTCGCCCTTATCGGCCAATCCCTTCGGGATCGACCACGCGCCCAGATCCTTGTTGCGCCAGTAGGGGCCTCCGGGATGGACGAGCAGCACCCGCAACGGCGCACTGGTCTCCCGCACGTACATGAGGAGGCCGCAGCTGATTTGCTTCATCGGACGCGCGGCAGTTTGGTTAGGGAGAAGGCGGTGGGCGATATACCGCGCGCGATCTGCGCCCAGGTGACCGGCGCGGCGATCGCAAAGCCCTCACGCGCCCGCGGCGACCAGGTTCCAGCAGCGGTGGCGCCACGACCGTTGCGAAGATAGTCGATATAGATGCGTCCTTTGCGCGCCAGTGGAGCGCTTAAGATCGTGTAGCGCTCAGGATCAGTCGAGGCCAAACGCGCCGAGAGAGAACGGCTATATTCCCGCGCTTCGTCATGCGTCATCGAGGGCTCGATCGGAACCATGATGTGAACGCCTTTGCCCCCGGTCACTTTCGGCCAGCATTCAAGGTCCGCTTCTTCGAGCATGTCGCGAAGCTTAAGCGCCGTCTCGATCACAAACGGCCATTCAACGCCGTCGCCGGGATCGAGATCAAAGACCAGCATGTCGGGATGCTCCAGATCCTCGATGTCAGCATTCCAGGGATGCACCTCGACCACGTCCATATCGACCAAACCAAGCAGACCCTCCAAATCGTCCACCCAGACGCGCACGCCTTCGCCGCCCTCGCGCTTTTCGATCCGAAGTTGATGCACAGTGTCCGGAATCGGCGGCAAAGGTCCGCGATGATAGAACACGACATCGCCCACCCGGCGAACCAGTTTGAGCGGCCGGCGTCCCAGATGAACCAGCGCACGATCGGCGACCTTGCGCCAATAGCGCTTCAGCTCTTGCCGCGTAGGGGCTACTGCATCAGGCAAAAGCTGGAGAATGTTCGCGCGCGGGACCTTGCCCGTCTTCTGCTTTATATCCTCGGATGACTTCGCTGATCGCTTTGAGCTGGGCCTAGAAGTCTTCGGCTCCGGAGGAGAGAGATCCTCGCGAATAGCCTTGAACACGGGGGCTCGCAGCAGCCCATCGGCCGTCACGCCATTGAATGCGATTTCGGCCTCTACAACCGGCTCAACCCAAGTCGCTTTCGGCTTCTTGATCGGTTCATCGAGGGGTGAAGTCTCGCGAATGTAAGGATCGAGCCGCTCGCGCAGCATGTAGAGATCATCATCCCGAAACCCGCTTTGCGCCTTACCCGCATAGAGGAGGCGACCCTTCTGGAGCCGGCCGATATAGAGCGATGCGATCCGCCTTGGCCGCGCTTCGAGCTTCTCCACGAATGCAATGATCGGAAAATTATCACGGTTGACGCACTTGGTCTTGATCCAGCTCTCGGTCGAACCTGAGCGGTAGGGTCCATCTCGCAACTTGCTAATGACCCCTTCGAGGCCAAGCTTACACGCTTGCCTGTAGAGGTCGCCTCCAGAGGTCTCGAAGTGTTCGCTGAATTGAAGGAGGTCGGGCGCGTGTTTCAGCAAGTCGCGCAATTGCGCCTTTCGTTGCAGCAGCGGCGCGGGCCGCAGATCGCGCCCATCGAGAAACAAAAGATCGAAGGCCACATAGCTCAGCCGATCTGTCCGCCCCTTGGCCAGATCGGCAACGAGCGCAGCAAAGTCCGGCACGCCCTTGGGACCTGATACAATGATCTCACCATCGAGAATGACGCTCTCGGCCAGATCGGACACGGCCGCTACGATCGGCTTGAACTTTGCGGTCCAGTCATAGCCGCGCCGCGTGAGCGCACGTGTCTCGCCGGCATGAGCTTGAATCTGTGTCCGATACCCATCGAACTTGATCTCATGAATCCATCGCTCTCCCTCGGGGGCCTTGGCGCGCAGCGTTGCAAACGAAGGTTCAACGAACCCGGGAAAAGGGTCACCGGGCTTATGTTTCCGCGACCGGGAAGGGGAGCGAGCTTCAACCTCCATCTTCGTCGAACAGGGCTGGAGCAGGCGCAGTTCCGTTTGCGCGCAACCGGTCCCTGCCTTTGGCGTTACATCGTCAAAGGAGTTCCAAGATGCCCCGTGAACTGATCGATACCGGTACCGACAAGCGTTACGTCCGCCGCGACAAGAAGGGCCAGTTCAAGGAGAGCGACGATCAGTCCAAATCGCTCTCGACTGACCGCCGCACCAAATCGAAGACCACCGCCGAGAAAGGCGAAGGCGATCGCGGCGACCAGAAGCGAAAGCACTGACGTGCCAAGCATCGCCGAAGGGGGCTGTCTCTGCGGCGCCATTCGCTACCAAGTGGCGACGCCGCTTAAGGATTGCGGCTATTGCCATTGCCGCATGTGCCAGCGCGCCTCAGGCGCGCCAGTTCTTGTCTTCGCCACGGCAAAGCTCAGCGACTTTGAGCTCATCAAGGGCGAGCCTATGAAGCGCCGCTCCAGCGATCATGGCGAGCGATGGCATTGCAGCGCCTGCGGCTCACCGCTTGCCATGCGCGTCGATGAAGAACCCGAAGACATCGACATCGCCGTCGTCTCGCTCGACGATCCGGCATCGTGCCCGCCGGGCTTTCACATCTGGGAGAAAAGCCGGCTCGCATGGTTCAACACGGATGATGAACTCCGACGCTACGCAAGGTCGCGCCATGGCGAGACCAAGCTTGAGACGGCCGAACGTCACGTCCGAGAGGGCGAAGCCCGACGTCCTACGCTGGGTTGATGACGCTTTTTCGGATCGAAGCGCATGAAACGTACGCCAAGCTGGCCAAGCAAGGATGGGTCGCTGTGATCCGCCTGCTTCATCCAGACGAGCGCATCTATACGTTGTGGGATTACTTCAGCAACATCTACGCGCGAAATGCCGGACGGGATCACCTGCTGCGCGACGCAATTGTCGTCTCACGCCTCAAGTCAGCGCGCGTCGATAGGCATGTCCGGAGCTGCGAGAAAGCGAGCGATCATGCCCAGGCCCGGCTTGAACTCAAACCTGCGCGCAAGAAACGCCGCGAATGCGCAAGTAGGCGGGGCGCGAACTCGCTATGCGAGACCTAGAGGATCTCTTCGCCGCCCTGGCCCGCTCCGACTTCCGGCGCCGGTTCAAGCTCAATCCCAAGGATAGGGCTTATCTCAACGACAAAGGCGTGGCCCTCGTTCTTGAGCATGGGCGGGACTTCATCTCCAAGCGCCTCGCACCGGCGCAGCCTACGAACGATGGCAAGCAGACACCGATGCGCGGACATCCGGTATTTGTCGCCCAACACGCGACCGCCGCGTGCTGCCGGTCTTGCCTGGCGAAATGGCACTATATTCCAGCTGGTTCGACGCTCACTGCCGAAGAGCAAGCGCATGTTCTGCGCGTCATTGAGCGGTGGCTGGAAAAGAGCGGCTAGTCAGGCGCGTGCTGCCGTCTCGGGCAAGGTTCGCTTAAGCCAGCGTGCAATCCCATGCGCCACGATAGACACGCCCTTCGCATTAGGGTGTACGCGATCAAGAAAGTATTCCTGCCGCGCTGCGCTGCGTGCTTCGTCGATCAGGCCCTCGAAAAAGAAGGGATAGAGGGGCGCTTCATGCTCTTCGGCGAGGTCCTGAAAAATCCGATCGAACGCCTGACGATACGGAGCGCCAGCTATCGGCGGCGCCTTCATGCCCACCAAGCCGACCCACAGCCTTCGCGCGCGTGCGCGAGCCACGAGTGCGCGCAAGTCCGCCTCGATCTCAGCGGGGGCTCGTCCCTGCAGCATGTCGTTGCCGCCGAACTGGATCACAACGCCATCTGCATCCCTAGTGGCGACATCAAAGCGCCGGAGGCCTTGCTCGCTGGTCTCGCCAGAAACGCCGGCGTTGCGCACTTCGATGTTTAGTCCTTGGTGATCGAATAGCGTTTGCAGCTTTGACGGCAGGCTCTGCTCACGCCGCAAACCGCAGCCCTGGGTGAGGGAGTCGCCCAAAAAGACGAGGACGAAGGGTCTGACGCTTGCGTTCGCTGTCATGAATGTTCAAACGCCAGCGCTCTTATAATGGCGCCGTCCGCGCCAATGATCGACGCCCGAAGGGCAAAGACGCGCAAGCGGCGTCTGCCGCGAGATCCGAGCCGCGCGCTGGCGCGGCGGCGCCCAAGCGCTTATTTCTACGTCTTATGTGCAACCGCTACGCCTCCGATATTCGCAAAGCGGGCAAGGAGCGTGACTATTATGGCTTCGACGAATGGAGCGAAACGCGCATCAATCCGCTCCTGGGCAACGCTGTCCTTGAAGTCTTTCCCAAGAGCTATGGCCCCGTCCTCAAGCTCAACGAGAAGGGCGAACTTGAATGGTCCAAGATGCGCTGGGGGCTGCCTGGCCCGCCGCAATTGGGCGGCGCGCCGGTCACCAATATTCGGAACATCAAGAGCCCGCTTTGGCGCCCGCTTCTGGGCGCCGCGCATCGTTGTCTCGTGCCGTTCTCGGCCTTCAGCGAGTACGAGGACGCGTCTCCGAAAGGGAAGAAGCAGATCCGCTGGTTTGCCCCGCCCGGTCGCGGCCTTCTCTATTTCGCCGGCGTTTGGCGACAATGGGACGGGACTATGGCTCCAAGAAAGAGCCGAATGTCGGCGCGCATCTTCTGTTCAGCTTCCTGACAACGGACGCGAACGATCTGGTGCGCCCCGTCCACGCCAAGGCGATGCCGGTCATTCTCCGCAGCGACGCTGAACAGAAGGAATGGCTTCAAGCGCCAGCGGCTGAGATCGAAGCCATCCAATCCCGGGTCTTGGCCACTTACTCGCTGGAGATCGTATCGCCCGACGAAGCGGCGCAATATGTCGGTAGTTACATCAAACGATTACACGGCCGATCACGTTATCAGTCGCATAATGCCCACTATGATGATTGCAACAACCAAGCCGCCACTCAGCGCCTCGATCGCTATGGACAATGGGGATTGGCGGAGATGAGCGTTGCGTCTTGATGGTATTTGCGGGCGCGGTTCGCGAGGATCATAGTATCTGCGCATCATCGCAGCTTACATGACGCCAAGGCGTTGCGCGAGAATGCGCCGTCACAATCAATTCGGCGGCAATCAGGCCGCTATGCGCTCTGTGTCGAGACCTGGCCAGCGGGTGTCAGGAAGACTTGGCCGGATTGCGAGCGCCAGACGCTTGAGGCGATGTTGCACGAGATCGCGGCCGGTCTTGACGCCTGCCTCTTGGCGCACAGGGCGCTGCGCGAGGAGCGCGAAGCGCGTTGGCGCAGGCAGCAAGACGGCGCGGCGCGCCCGCGCGAGGCCGGCGACGCACGTGACGCCAAGCGTACAAAATTCCGCTCAGAGCTCATCGCTGGCGATGACGACGCCCGCCGCCTCAAAGCCTGGCTCACGCAAGCGGCGCCGGCGCATGCAGCAAACCAACCTTTGGCCCAATCTCATTGCCTGAGCGCACCAACGGCGCGCAGCACTTCACGCTCAAGCCAACCCCGAGACTGTGATCGCGGCTGCTCCGCGGACAAGATCTGGCGGAGCTTCCGGCGCCTGTCGAAGCCGATGCTGACATTGCCGGACGCGTCGGTGATCGAGGCGGGCAGATCGTTGTCGGTGTAACTCGCGGGCGAGCGTTGTCTGCTGGCTGGGTGAGCCACAGCCCGCTCAACCTGCCTCACTTCATTCGCCGTTCATCGCGGCTACCAGACGTTGCTATTTTTATTCACAGGCAGGCAATATGTTCCCACCTGAAAGCTGACCGCGTGGACACCTGTAAAGCCCATCCCGTCCGTTTTCTAGCGCGTGTGCGGCTATTGCCGTACGCGCGCTTTTGAGTCCGAGCCTGCGGCACACGCTTCAATCGATGCGCGCGTCTGGCGCAAAACAACACGTCATGACCCGCCGACGGGACTGCACAAATTAGAGGCGGTGCTTCAGGGCAAAGACGCGCGCCGCTGAAGCCAGCGTACGGTCTGGATGTTGGCCGCGGCGTGCAATATCGATCTCGGCAAAGAGCGTTGGCAGTGAGACGCTGCGGCTGTGGGCAATTCCTGTGAGCGCGAGCCAGAATTGCGGCTCCAGTGCGACCGAAGTCCTTAGTCCTGCGATGCGCATGGAACGCTTCTCAAGGCGGTCGCCCGGGACATGTTTGGGCGCCTTGTCTTGCACGTCTATCGCTTGCGGCCCGGAAATTCTTTGCGCTGATGCAATATCGGAACCGGGCGAGACACTCGGTCAGCGATGTCACGAGCCGTTTGCTCGTCGAGTTCCTGGCCAAATGTCTCGCGCAACACAGCGCGAATCTTGGCCGCCTCTTGGTCTCTTTGGTCCGTCACATCGGGAACGTCGATCGTTCGGCGAGTCGGGGCAATGACGCGGAGGTTGATCAGAAAACTATTCTGTAGGCGCCGCTTCAGTTGCAGACCCCGCATGAGCCGAGGCGACGGCGCCGCGAGTTCGAGCGCCGCCTTCACGAGTGCGGCGAAAGCTTCGCCGCTGCGATGCGAAGAGGGTATTGCCACGCGTTCGCGCCAGTTCGCGTCAGCGCTTGCGACGGAGCATTGTAGCTGAGTGAGTAGCTCTGGTCAAAATCCTTCGACCGGCGGCCGCTGCACCGCGCCGAATCTCCTCAAACAAGCGCTCCTGGCCTTACCGTTTCATCGCTCTCGATATCCATCTTGCCGACATGCGCGGAGATGCCGGGCCGCACGCAATAGAAGGCGACGCGAACGCTTGCCTGTTCATAGGCCTGCTTCAAACTGATCAGGGGGCGCCCGCTCTGTGCGCTCCCTGCTTCGCTCGCCCAGTCTGCGCTCTTGAAGCTGTCGGCCATGCGGTCTCCGCAATGCTCGGCGACGGCATCCAGCGCTCAGCTTCTTCAAGCGAGAGGCCACTCGCCAGCCGCGGCCGTTTTTCCCAAACGACCCGAACCCATGCGCCCGAGATGTTGTCAGCTGCGCTATGAGGTTCAAGGGCTCTCCTGACCTACGCCCGCGACAGGGCTCGAAGCCCGAAGGGCCCAAGACGCGGCAGGCGGCTCGGGCGCGGAACGCGACGAAAGCCCGACCGCGCGATAGCGCGGCGGCGCCCGCGCCATCTCCGATCGGCCGCTAGGGATCCCGCATCGAAGCAAGCCGCGCGCTTCAAGCGTAGCGTTCTCTTGACGCATGTCAGTTTCGCCGACCGAAGCCCGAAGGGCTGGGAGGTGTCTTTAAGCGCGGTTACGAGACAGGCGCATACGGTGGGCGATTACTTAGTCTTCACCCAGGGCGGCGAGCACGCGCTCGGGATGTGTCAGATGCAAAAAGCGTCCCCCGCCCTCGACAGTCTCGAACCGGGCGCTGGGCAGGCGCGCGCGCCAAAACGCTTCCATGTCTTGGACCGTATGCATGAGGTCATGTGAGCCCATCACGACGCGCCAATTTTCGCCGTTCGCGAGCGGCGCACATTCAACGCCCTCACTATGCTCATAGTGCTCGCGGATTGCGCCCTCAAGACGCCCCGCTGCGAAGAGACCGACGCTTCGGCGCAAATCCTCTTGTTCGCGCGGATCTTGTAGCGCCGCCAGGTCGACGGGGGAGCGGCGCAACAAAATTTTCTGCAGCGACACCAAACGCTGCGGCGTCGTATGTGACGCAAGCCAGCGAACAATGGCTTCATAACCGTGCGGGTTGCGTTCGCCCGCGCGCCAGAGAAGGCCGATGGCGCCGGTCCGCTTATGGCTCTCCTTGGTGTTGACATCCGGATTGATCGCGACAACACGGCCGATGCGCTGCGGATGCAGCCGGCAGAGCGCGGCCACGGCGTAGACGCCGCCTCTGACCAGAATATCGACGCGGCCCAAGTTAAGCGCGTCGAGCGCCTCGGTCATGTCTTTAGCCGCGGCGAGCCATGGATCGTTCTCGTCGGCACGCAAGCTCGTCAGTCCAAATCCCGGACGGTCGATGGCGAGCGGGCGCCAGCCCTTGGCTTGCAGACGAGCAACGAAAGAGCGCGGCACAAGCCGGGTCGCCGAGCCCGAATGGGTGATGAGCAATGGGCGCCCGCGCGCTGGCCCATAGTCGGACATGGCGATCATGCCGGCATCGGCGCGCGGCATGAGGCGCAATGGCTCACGCACATGCGCCGGTGGGGGCAATTCTTCATTCGCCGCCCCCATCAGAAGGGCTGTGGCGATCGCCTCCAGCACCGTGCGGCTCACATCCGACCCGCTTTTTGCGCCCAGCGCTTCGAAGATCCGCGCATATTGCTTCTTGGCCAAAGCGGGGCTGACGCCGGCGGCGCGCGCAGCTTCCTGGCGCGATCCTGTTCGCATGAGCGCAAGCGCCAGGGCGGCCTCGCGGAGTGTGAGGCCAAAGGCGTCGACAAGCACACGATCTGCTTCTTTGCTGTCTTCGCCGATTTGTCCCGCGACGGCCGTCAGTCGCGCCACCAAGGCAGGCTGGCGGGCAACGCCCGCCTTGCGCCGCGCGCCGTCCATCGCCTCGCGTGCAGTCTCGTAACCGACGCCGCTCCTTTGTGCGGCTTCCCGTAGCCCGCCGCTTTGCACAAGAGCCGCGGCAACGCGCGTCTCAAGCGCGGTGAAACCAAATGCCCGCGCAGCGGCCGTCACCGCCTCTGTCTGGTCACCCAACGCCACGGCGACAGCGACGCGCGCGTTTGACCCTGCTTTGCGCAATGCATCAGCGGCAACAGCGATTGGCCAGCGTTCCGCTGCGCTGGGCCGGGCCACGACCACGCACACAGCTTTGCCGTCGCGCGCGCGTCCGTGTGAACTTGCGACGCCGTCCGCGTTGAGCAGGGCGCGGATCAGCGGGGCATCGCTCGGGTCGGACCCCAGCAGCGCGGCAAAACGCTCCTGTCGCCACAGGATAGAACCATCGCTGTCTATAATCGCCGCGCTCAGGGCCGAAGCGGGAAGCGCAGGCGTAAAGCGCTGGGACGCACCCGCCGAGACCGCCGCTTCAAGCTCTTCGGCGAATTCTTGTTCGGCGGCATCGCCGATCAGCGGCGCGGGATCGGGTGAGTGTTGCACGATCAGAATGGTCGTCTCGCTTTTCTCTTGTGTCCACACTTCGCGACTTCGCACCCGCAGCGCAACCGCCCTACCAGACCGACTATCATCACCCCCCAAAAGGGGATCGTTCCCATTGCGCCCCTCTGCTAGCGCCGATGCGGAAGCAGCGGGCCCGGAGAAAACCAGGATGAGAACGTTCGTTGGCGCGGTGTTGGCGGCTCTTGTGCTCACCACCAGCGCCGCCGTCGCAGACCGATCCGGCGCGGTTCAGTTCAGCGGCGCGCTTGGGCCGTTCGCGCGCGAGCAGGCCAATGTCGCCGTGCCTGCCTATCATGTGACCTTCATCACCCAGCAGCAGGGCACCGCGGCCGGCAATATTGAAGCACGCGCGCGCCTCAACGCTGTGCTGGCCGGCGTCGATGAAGCGACGATGCGCCGGCTGACCAACGAGGCCTACGCCGATCTCATCACACGGCTGCAGGCGGCAAATCTGGCTGTCGTTCCGGCGGCGCAAGCGCGGGCTCTTGCCGATGGCGTCGAGGCCGTGCCTGGCAATGGCGACGTCAGAGGCGTGGGCGCAGGGATCACGATCGGGCGGAGCGTGCGCCGTGGTTATGCTTCCTATGGCGCCGATGAAGCGCCAATGCTGGTCCCGTATCACAATCCAACCGGCGCGACCGGGGGCCCCAACATGATGCGGGTGATCGGCGCGGCCAACACGATCGGGCGCGCCGCGCGTGAGATGGACGCTTGGGCGGTTATACCCGCGCTCACCATCGATTTCATAAACATGGAAGCCCGCCGCACCAGCAGCTCCGCCAGCGTGAGCTCCGAAGTGGTGTTCAGCCTGCGCGCGGCGTCAGGCGCTTCGACCGCTGGGCGCGGCAATGCTGGCCCCGGCTACATGCAAGGCTTGCGCATGACCCGCGACGTAAGCTGGAACGATACTTTCGCGGAAGTCATTCAAGGCGGCGCCGCGGTGCGTGAAGGCGCGATGACGCCGATCGTCAACGAGAACTATCAAGTCGAGGCGCGCGCCCGGGGCGATGCAATCGTCGCCGACGCCGTGGTCTGGGAAGGGCTCGTCCGCCAAGCCTACCAGACGTTCAACGAAGCTTTGGTGGCCGAGATCGTCGAAGCGCGCAGCTGATGCGCGCGGCGCGAAATGCACAACCAACAAAAGCAGAGGATGCACTCGATGAGAAACATTGGACGCGCCGCCTTCATCGCCGGCGCACTTCTTGTAACCGCCTCGTGTGCGAGTGACCTGGTCACTGGCGGGCCATTGCTGCGTCCAGGCGAACCGGTCGGCGCGATCGATGTCGGCAATGCAAGCGGCGGTCAGCTCAATGTCGTGCTGATCTCGGCCTGCAGCGCCAGCACTTACGGTCTCAACAGATTGCCGAGCGGCACGGCCATTCCATCCGGCGCCAGCTATCGCTTTTCGGTGTCGGCTGGATGCTGGGATGTGGCCGCAGGCAGCACGTCCGCTATGGTCGAAGGACGGCAAAGATTGAACGTGGCCCCCAACCAAGCGACCCGCGTCAATTTCCACTAGCACCCATTGCCTCGCGCCAAGCGTCCAGACTATCGAACACGGCAGTCACTGGCCATGGCGGTCGTTCCGGATGGTTCGGGAAGGTCAGATGCACCTCAGCAGCGCGTGCGTCGGGAAGTTGGAAACGTAGTCATCGCGACCGTCAGCGCGTGCGATTGCAATTGTGGTCACCGCCTTGAGGGTGGCCTTCGCCGACTTCACGCGCCAAGTCTCCAGCATCCCGGCGAGACCGTTAGAGGCTTTGAGACGAACGTAGCAACAGACCAGGTCGGAGCGATCATTGGAATTTCGCGAGGCGCGGACTCCCGCTTACCCGAGAGGGCAGAGCGGCGCCGCTTAAGAGAGGATCAATGAAGATGACGCGCTCGCTCGTTTTGGTTGCGCGATGCTGCTCGCCAATGTTCGCCAGTTCCGCCTCCGACTGTTCCAGGAGATCAGGATTCCCTGATACCGAGCTTGCGCAGATCATCGAGAGAGCACGCACTGGCGATCTTGCTGCGGCGAACTCGCTTGCGGTTCACTACGCGGCCGCAGGGAATAACGAAGAGAGCGAGAGCTCGGCTCGTCTTCGCCGGCAGCAGGGGTGACTGCAGTGCGCTTGGTGTTCTTTACGATGAGAACCTGATGGGCGGCTCACCTGATGCTGAGCGGACCCGTGATCTAGCGGCTCGCCACAGCGTTCGGATGTGCGCCCTTGGCGAGTAAGTAACTGACGCTTTGATGACGCTAACGCGCAGCGCCGCAAAATTAGCGTACGGCCGCACCCAGGGTCACTTCCTGCAAAACGACCCCGTGGGGTAGGAAGAGGACTTGAATCTCTCCGCGTATACCAGAAACGATCCAGCAAATGCCGGGGCTCCAACGGCCGTGGAACGTTGTTCTAGTGGAATCTGATGGCGCGAGACCGCGATGATATGCTCACGCCTGAGCAAAGTGCGGCGAGACGTGTGGAGAGCGTCAAACGTTCAGCAATTTGTGGCGATGACGCTGAGGATAAAGAAGAAAATTTGTTTTGGGTGGCGCAGGAACTCGCACGTCGATAACGGGGCGGCCCGAGGCGGACGAGAGGCCCCTCGCGCCCCACTGACGCCACGCGGAGTTAAAACTCATCGAGATCGACGATGTCTTCCTCGTCTTCGCAAGCAGCGCCAAAACCAGAGAGCAGTCGCAGCACAGCAATTTCGGCGATGGCCAAGCTCTTCTCGATCTCGTCCATTGTGGCCTGATCGTCGGTCCTGATCGCTTTGGCGCTTGCTTTGCACAGACGGACGAACTGAAGCAGATGCTGCGCCGGTTTGGCGCTTAGCGGCTTTTCTGATCGCGCTGTTTCTGTCATGTCAACGCTCTCTCCCCGTATGCGGCGCGCCGTGGCTCGCGCCGCAGCAATTCCGCTGTGTTCACGCCGACAGCCCACTCAGCCAAAAGCGCGGCCATTACGTTATCGACCAATTCCGCGGGCTGGTCGGCCAGCGAAGAGGACGCGATGGCGTCGGTGACGAAGATGAGCCGCGCCCCGGCGCGTTCGGCGTCTATGGCCGCCGCGACACAATCCTTGGCGGCGGTGAAGCCGATAACGAAAGCGTCGCGGAGCGGGGGGTGCGCACGGGCGAGTTCGGCGCTGTCGAAAAGCGACCAGGATTGTTTGAAGAAGAGCGGTTCGTCCGGGCGCGGCTCAAAACCGCTTATCGGCGCGCCGCGCGCGCCTTCGTCGCGTGTGTGTACGTGCCACACCTTTATGCTCTGTCTGCGGGCCCAGCTCAGACAGGCGCTTGCATGCACGAGGGCCTCGACGCTTCGCGGCGCATAGCAGGGGTCGCGCGCATCGATGTAGGCGCACTGTAAATTGAGGCAGATTAGAACCGGCGCGCCAGCGTGCTTCACAATCATCGCCCGCGTCCTGGCGCCGGCTTTCTCTCCAGCACACCAGGACGGTCCCAGTCGCCTTCCGGGCGCAAGAGCACAAGCGCGGGCGTATCGGCGCTGAGCGCGTTGTCGAGCGGGAGGAGGTCGCGTTCGATTTCGACGTAATCGAAACCCGAGAAACGAAACGAAGGGCGACCCTGTCTGACACGCACTCCGGCAGTGCGCATCCAGTAGCGCAGCAGACGCGCCTGAATATGGCCCAGAACGCGCCGATAGCCTTTACGCGCCGCAAGCTCGAGGGCCGCTTTCACAAGCGCGGCTGAAGCTTCGCCACTGCGATGCGGGGGGCGTATCGCCACACGTTCGATCTTCGCGAAGTCCGCAAACCAGCGGATCCGCATCACGCCTACGGGCTCTTGGCCGATACGCACAATGAGATGGGTGGCGCCGGAAAGGTCGTTGCCGTCGAATTCTTCAGCGTAAGGACAGTCTTGCTCGCCCATGTAAACGAGCGCCCGTATGCTCCAGGCTTCAAGCAAAGCATCGAGATCGCGCACGACGCTGACGGAGATCTTGCCTGGCGTTCCCCCCGCGGCCGCGCGCCTGCCGGGGCGTGCGCCGGCGCCCGCTGGAACGGGCTTGGTGTTGATGCTTGCCCTTTTCATGCGCGGACCAAGTCCATAGAGGGGGGGATGTGAAAGAGGCCCGCCGAGACGGCATGCGGGCGAAAGCCGATGGATTGGAGCGCACGAACCCCATCGTTTGTCACCGCGCGGGCGAAGGTAGGCGCCCCCCAATAGAGCAGCCTGTGGATGTCGCTGCTGGCTCGCATCACCGCGCGCGCGCCGTCTTTGGTGGTGGCGGCGAAACCCCATCCATAATAGGCTGCCGGCCGCTCGCCAGGAGAAGAGACAAGCTCGATATCGAGCGCTGCGGCGTCGAAGCTCTGGTTTTCGACGGCTGCCAATCCGAGCGCATTTAGGGGAAAGGCCGCGAGTAGGCCGGTGAGTTGGCCGCTCTCGCGCAGCCCGAAAACAGATGCGCTGAAGTGCGCTTGAAGCGCGATGAGGCGCTCAGCGGGCGCCACGCCCTCGCCGATGAGCCGCACCGCGATGGCATGAGCTTCCACTAAGGATGGGACGCCGAGTGCTTCGAGCCCATACTGAGCCGCCACCGCCGCCACTTTCGCGGGGCAGGTGTTATTGCCGTCGGGTGATCCCATCACTCGATACGAAATCATCTTGCCCCGTCCTCAAACCGCGTGTCCTATTTGTAACCAGCAAATCTCCGGCCACGCTTCAGCGGACTTCCAATGGGGGCTGACAAGAATATCGATGGGGCCCTCGCCCTGCCGGCCAGCGCGCGAGCGGACTGGTCCGATCTGCGTGTCTTCCTGCATGTGGCGGACACCGGCAGCATCAGCGCGGCGGCCAAGACCCTGCAGATGTCGCAGCCGACGGTGAGCCAGCGTCTTCGCGAACTGGAATCCAGATTGAACACGCAGTTGGTCGCGCGCGGCCCCCAAGGCGTGGCGCTGACCGAAGCAGGGGCCAAGATCAGAGATCAAGTCGCCGCAATGCAGCGGTCGGCTTCGGCGATAGATCGGCTGCTGCGCGAGTATGACGACAAGCCCGAGGGGCGAGTGAAGATCGCGGCGCCCGACGGCATCGGCTCGTTCTGGATCGCGCCGCGTATTCCCTCGCTGCAGCGGGCCAATCCCGGACTGACGCTTTCGATCGATGGGGGCTTGTGGCCCGACAACCCCGTCCAGGACGAAATTGATATCTCCGTTCAGTACGATGCGCGCCGCTTTGGCGAACACGTGGTCGAGCCGCTCGCAACCGTTCACTATGCGCCGTTTGCGGCCTCCTCTTACCTTGACCTCTACGGTGCGCCGCGCTCAGCGGCCGAGCTTGCGACCCACCGCACCGTTCACCACTCGGCCGTGCAATTGCAGAAGGAAAGGTGGGACCCCAAAGCCGAAGCGGTCCGCACGCTCTCGTCGTACAACGTCGAAACCAATTGCAGCGCGACGCTTGTCATGTCGGTGCTGGCGGGCGCCGGCATCGCCTTTCTTCCCACCTGCGCGGCAGCCTTCATTCCGAACATTGTTATGCTGGGCGAGGCGCCCTCGGCCTCACCCAAGCTCTATCTTGTCTACGATCCGGCCATCGCTCGGGTCGCGCGGGCAAAGAGCGTGCTCGAATGGCTAAAAGACAGTTTTGATTGCGCAGCTTTCCCTTGCTTTGCGGACGAGTTCGTTCATCCCCGGGAATTCACGATGCTGGCGGGAGCGGGCAGGCTAGCTTATGACGCGCCGCTCGCTTAGTTGGGGAACGGCGACGATAGAGCGACGGCCGCAACGGCTGAAAGGATCGGATCCGCTGCTGATCGGCCCGCCGGCAACGCAGGCCGCTGTTCTTCTTGTCTTGTGACGCGACAAGCCGTGCCCCCCCCCGCACCCCTTGTCAGGCGCGAGCTTGCTCACGCGTGGCGGGCGCGTCAGGATGATGCTGGGGGACGGGTGCAAAAAGGGGGGACGGTGCAGTGGGCGAAGAACGTTCAGCTAATGCGATCGACAAAAAGATCGGCGATCGGGTTCGGACGCGCCGGCTCCAGATCGACATGAGCCAGGAACGGCTGGCTGACCTGCTGGGCGTCACTTTTCAGCAGGTGCAGAAATATGAGAAGGGCGTCAACCGGATCGCGGCAAGCCGGCTCTACGATATCGCTCACGCGCTTGATCTGCCAGTGGCTGCCTTCTTCGAGGGCTTGACCTCCAGACGCGGCAGCGGCGCCTCGATAGAAGATGACAGCGCCGCGGCGCTCGCAGCGCCGGGCGCGCATGAGCTACTGAGATTATATGCTGGGATCGCCAATCAACGGCTGCGCCGGCGCGTACTGGAGCTTGTGAGGGCGATGAACGACGAAGACGACGTTGCTCGTTGAGCGGCTTGAGCCAAGGCAGGCAAGGCGGTTGCGGCGCTTTAACGTGACATGGACGCGTTTGAAACGCGCCGACCTGTCTGCTCTGCCAACTTGATCACACTTCACCCTCTCCCCATCGAAAGCGTGGGACGTGGAGCGCGCCCCCAGAGGCCGAGCGGTCGATCGGGCTTTGAGTTTCGTGCCGCCAACAGCATAGAAACTCGATCTCGCATGCAAGATGATCATCGACCCGCCCTTCGCTGAACGCGGGCGCAGCGAGCGCCTGCTGTGGTGGGACGCGCCAAGTGGTCCGTTACTCTCGCCGCGCTGCGCACGCGCCGGTGCTATCGCGCTAGACTGTTTCGCTCGCCGAGCGCAGGGCCTAGGCTGCGTACTCGTCCGAGCCCTGCACCCAAAGAAAGGATTGAATGTCGATCATGTCCCGGGGCTGCAGGTTGTGCAGCGCGCGCTTGAGCGTCCGAGCGAGTTCGAGCGCGCTCGCATAAGTCTCCCAATTGGGCTGCGGCTTGTAGTCGAAATCCATGCCGATGGCTCTAGCGGCGCGTCGGGTGACGTTAGGCTTGATGAAGAGATGTTCTTTAGGTGCGGCGAGGAAGCCAAACACGGTTGCAACTGGCCATGTGAGAACCCGCGTTTGCTTGCGTGGCAGCGCCGCGAGCGTCGCAATCCAGGCGTTGAAGCGCTTTTGGGGCGAACCACGCCCATGCAAAAAGCCGTAAAGGCCTCTTGCGAAAAGTTCGGCGCTATCGCCTCGCACGCCATCGCGAAGAGCCATCTTCTCGAACGAAAAGATGAGATTGGTGCGTCCCTCGATGCGCAGGGCGCGTAATGCGACTTCCTCATAGCGCCGCTGGCGCAACAGCGAGCTAAAAGTGCTTTGTCCGAGCGCCTCGCGCCATTGCAAGTGCGCTTGCCATTTATAGTCGCGCTCGACATAGCTTTCGTCCCGGAAACCATCCGGGAAATAGTTAAGGAACTTGCGGCGCGCGGCTCGCAGTCCACGCGCTGCACGGCCGCCTGTGGGGGCGAGAGCAGGGCTAGTTGAAGCTGCCATGATATCCAAAGCGCGGCGCCAGGCTAGGAGTTCCGCCGGCCCGCTGCCCTTAAGCTAAGCCCGCACGGCGGAGCGCCTTCGCGCACGCGTCTAGCGCGTTGCGCAAAGTCGCGCTTCGATCACCCTTGATCACGTGGCTCGTCAGTGAGTCGCATGGTTTACGCAAGGTCTTTGCGGTCGAGTCTGACCGCAAACAGGACAGCCAGGAACGCCGGCTCCAGAACGAGCGTTGGTTGGCACCAGCGGCGGAAGCTCAGAACCCCCGTGACGCCAACAGCTCTCACCGCAGAATATCTCGCTGCACAGCCGCTTCCGCAACTGGACGGCGCCGCAGAAAAGAATGCGCGCGGCCGCGTACTCGTTTTTGCAGGAGGCGCCCAGCTTCCTGGCGCCGCATTGCTTGTCGGTCTGGCCGCCTTGCGCGCCGGCGCCGGCAGGGTCCAACTTGTCGCGACAGCGGAGGCGAGATCCTCGCTCGGCGCGGCTTTTCCCGAGGCTCGTATCCTCACGGGGCCACACAACGGCGCCGGTGAAATCTGCGCCGCCGCTGCCGGCGTGCTCGCCGAGGCTATCGCATCGGCGGATGCGCTCGTGGTGGGCCCCGGCATGGTTGACGAGGCTGAAGCGGGCGAACTCGCAAGCGCCATTATACAGCAAGAGCCAAGGCGCTTAGTCGTCGATGCCGGCGCATTCTCCTGTTTTCGCGAGGCGATCGTTTGCGGGCTTATTCCATCTGAACGGGTAGTCCTGACCCCTCATGCGGGCGAATTGTCCAAGCTCATGGGGCTCACCAGGGCTCATATCGAGCAGGACCGTCTCGCGCACGCCCAAGCCGCTGCAGACCGCTTCGGCGCAACGGTCGTGCTGAAGGGCCCTCAGACCGTGATCGCAAGCCCAGGATCTTCGGCGATACGCCATTTCGGCAATGAACCTGGTTTGGGCACAGCGGGGTCTGGCGATGTCCTGGCCGGCGTTATCGGGGGCCTTTTTGCACGCGGCGCCGATGCTCGCACAGCCGCGGCCTGGGCGGTTTACGCCCACGCCCGCGCAGGCGCAGAGCTTGCGAAGAAGGTGGCCCCGACCGGTTTTTTAGCGCGCGAACTGATCGCTGAAATTCCGGGCGCGTTCGCGGCTCTCGAAGCGGGCCGCAGCTAAGCCGAACCCTTTCGCTTGCGACAAGCGGAGGAAGCGAAAGCGCATCGGCGCTTGGGAGCCGCCGCGCACTGGGCCGGAGCGTGCGGCGCCCGACCCCGCGTGCGCTCCGTACTCAGTGCGGCGGTCGGGACTGCATGTCAGCAGTTCCAGTGAAATTGGTGCGCGCCGCCATCTCGGAGCCCAGGCTCATTGCGATCACCTAGTTTGTCAGCGCTGCGCATCTTGCCCACATTATTGCTGGCTCAGCTGAAGTGGGGTTTGCTTGTGCGGCCGGCGCCTTGCCTTGGACAATACATGAGGTTCGTCACGGCGGCGTGCGTGGGCACTGTGATCGGGGGCACGATGATTTTCGCGCTGCTCAACCATCTGCAGGTGCGCGATACGTAAGCGCCGCGCGCGCCGATCAGTCCAAACGAGGGACGGCGTAGCTGGCGAGAACGGCGTCGATCTCAGATTTCCGCGCGATCAGCGCCTGGTTGATGTCGCGCCGCAGGTTGAGATCAGAGCGGCGCACAGCCATCGCTATCTCGTAGGTCATCGGCGAACCCGGCGGGTCAAGCTGGGGCGTGACGGGCGCTAAGGTGAGCGGGGCCGCTTCTCGCGTTGCAAAATAGCCGGCGAGCGGTCCCCATACAATCGCTGCGTCGATATCGCCCCTGGCAACGGCGCGAATGATATTGGATGAGGGCGCGGGTGCGCCGTAATCGCCGTAAATCATGTATCCGCGCACGTTCTGGACATGCCCCCGACGCGCCAAGGCGTGCGCCGGGGGCGTGTTGGAAAAATCATCGCCGATCAGCTGAATGCCGATGGTCAGAGAAGAGAGCCGTTCATCGTCTAGCGATGAAAGTTCAAGCTGGCGGTCGTCACGCCAGACGAACACATACGTCGAGCGATAATAGGGGCGCGTCGTCAGTGCGGTTTCGAGGTTGGCGGCCACGCCCGGGATGACGTCACAGGCGCCTTCGTTCAAGCCTTCACGCACATAACCGCGCCGTTGGGCGCGCCAAACGTACTCGACAGTGCGGTCGAGATGAGCCGCGACCAGTTCGACGATGCGGTTTTCGAAACCAGCGCCCGATTGGTCGGAAAAGGGCAGGTTGTTAGGATCTGCGCAGACCCGCAAGGTCTGCGCAGAGGCAGGCGCCGCGAACGAGACGACGCAAAGTAGAGCGCCGGCGAGGATCAGGGTGCTACGACGACGTCCCATGGCTTTCCTCCCGTAGCTATGGTAGCGATCACTTCGTTGCGTTCCAGATCGATGACGCTGACATCGCCGCTTAAGCCATTGGCGGTATAGAGCCGCCTCTCGTCGGGCGAGAGTGCGATGTTCCAGGCGCGAAAGCCGACATTGTAGAAGCGTACGATATCCATCGTCTCAGGATTGATCTCGGCGACGCGCGAGGCGCGGCCAAGGCCGACAAAGACGCGCGAGCCATCGCGCGTGATAGCAACTCCAACGGGCTGGACGATGGGCTCGTCCGGTAGCGCGGCGGCGAGGTCGATGCGATGTGTAATTCGCCGCGAGGCGACGTCGATCGTCATCACTGTGCCGCGGACTTCGGCTGTCACCCAAAGGCGCGAACTATCGGGGGAGAACCGTACGACCCGCGGGCGCGCATCGACAATCACGGTATGCGGGTTTTCACCGCTCAGCGGGTCGATGAAGTGCACGGTGTTTGCGGTTTCAGAGGTTACAGCCGCCCAACGGCCGTCGGGGCTGACCGCGGTCCCTTCGGGTTCGGCGCCGATAGGCGTCTCATGCAAGATGCGCCGCGCCTCAATGTCGACAACCGAAGCCAGCGCATCGTCTTCGTTTGCAACATAGAGCAACCGTCCATTCGGATGCAGCGCGAAAGTCTCCGGATCGGGCCCTGACGGCAGATTGGCGACAACGCGCTGGCTGGCGAGATCCATCGCTTCGATACGGTTGGCGTTGCTGGCCGCGACATAGAGCGTGCGTCCGTCTGCGCTGAGCTGGAGGCCCCGCGGCCGTTCGCCGACGCTGATGCTTCCGCTGACCCGCAGCGTCGCGCCGTCAATGACGTGAATGACGTGTCGTTCTTCATCGGAGACGTAGATCCGTTCGGCCGATGCGGACGCGGCGGCAAGAAAAACAGCAAGGGCGAGTACGCCTAGGCGCTTAGACATCGGCTGTGCTCCGCTCGTGTGAAATCAGCAGTGGGGCGATCAAGGTGAGCGCGGCGGCCGCATGCACCAATCCTCCCGGCACCCACATCAGAATGCCGGCGAACTGCTGGTCTTCGGCGGGGGTGAGGCCCATCGGCGACATCCCGAGCTGCGCATAGGGGGCGTACCAAGGACTGGTGGAGAACGCCATCATGGCGCCAAGTGCGCCGGTAATGACCGAGGTGGCGAAGAGGCACAGCGCACGAGCGCCGGCATCGATCCGCCCGTCGAGCATCGACACCCAGAACACGAGCGCGCTAGCAAAGAAGCTCACGTGCTGAGCCGTGTGCCAGAACTCGTTGGTGAGTGCGAGATCGAATAGCGACGGGGTATGCCAGAGCCAAAGAACGGCTGCCTGCAAAGCGGTGGCGAGGATAGGGCCGGTGAGCCGGCGCACCGTGGGCGTCACGGCCGCCGCCGCCATGCCGATCCCGTGGCGCCAAGGTTGTGCAAAGCCCCACAGCATGGTGGGCAGAGGCCGCGCCAAGGCGAACAGCGGGGCGGCGATCAGCATGATGATCTCATGCTCGATCATGTGTGCGGTGAACGAACGCTCGCCCGCTTCGTGCAGCGGGGACAGGACCGCGCCAGCGAGCGTGACCCAAGCCAGCGCGAACCATAATCCCTGCTGCGCCTGCAGGGGCTGCCCCGCCCTTGCGCGCAACCACCGGCGGCCAAAGCCGACGCCCCAAAACAAAGCGCTTAGAAGAAGCGGCGTCAGCAGCCAGGGATCGAAGGTCCAATTTGGATGCTCGCGCGGCGCTGCCTCTGTGTGCGCCAGCGCCGCTTGCGGCCAGAACGCCACGAGCAAAAGGATTAGGGCGAACATAGCGGCGCCGCAAAACCTGCAAGCGTTTGCAGGATGATGGCGAAGACAAAGAGGCCGCCGCCAGCGGCGCCGATCCAGGCCGTAAAGCGGCGCATCTCCACCGCACGCGGCTCAGCTGGCGCCTTACCTTGGCTGGCAAGCGAAAGTGCGCTCGCCGCGATTGTCCCCAAGGCGAGCACCGCGCCTAAGCCAATCGTCAGCCAGCGGTCACTCTCTGCGCATTGCAGATAGACCGCGTTCGAGCCGACTTGATGATGGAGCGCCCAGGCGATCGGCCCCACAATCAGGCCGCTCCACGGCGCCCAAGATGTCTCAGCTAGCCGCAACGTCATGGCCACCACCGCGGCGCCCAATATACCAGCGCATAGAGCGGCAGCCAGCTCACCACCACAAAGAGCCAATAGCTGGCGTTGTCCTCCGCAAACGAAAAGCGCTCCGGTGTGATTGGTTTTGTATAGAGGACGACGCCGAGGGCCGCTGTGTCGATCCAATCGGTGATGAGGTGGAAGGTGTGCAGCACCATAATGGCCCAGACAATCGAGCCATAGGCGTCATGATCCCAGCGTGTGTTGAGATGGGCAAACTCGAACCCCCGCACAATCATCAGCAAGACGCCAATTAGCGTCATGATGACGATGCCGTGCTTCACATCCGTGGCGCCGCGACGCGTTGAAGCGCGCGCTACCCACAGGTTGGGAATCTGGCTGAGGAGCAGAATAACCGTGAACACGATCCCGTACGTGAGTTCTGGCGCCAGCCCGTGCAGCGGCCATTGCTGCGACTGGGTCATGAGGTAGATGTACGCCCCGGCAGCAAGCAAGAACGCCATGCCTTCCACCAGCATGAAGCCGAGCAAGCCCCAGCCCCAGAGGCTCTTGAAGCCGAACTCGTAGGCTTTGAGCGACGAGAGATCGCCGACGATGCGCGGCGGCATCATTGCGTCACCGCCTTGATCTTTTCATTCGGCGCGCCCGCGCGCGCCATCTCGGCGGCGATCTTCTGCGAGTGATCCGCCTTCGGCCAAAACCAGCCGATCAACGCCAGCGTCAGAGGAACAGAGCCCCACACAATCGCCCACTCGTTGAAAATCGAGCTGATGAAAAGCGCCGTCGTCGCCAGCGCCGTGATGAACGGCCAGATACTCGGCTCCGACGCCGCTTCGCGCGCTTCCGGATGCGCCGAACCGACGCTGGTGACGAGCACTTCCGGCGTCTGCGAAGATAGACCGCTCATAACAGGCAGACCTTCGCTTGTGTCGCGCCAAAGCGGATCACGGCTTTCCACCACCGGCGCGTGGGCAAAATTGTAGCGCGGCGGCGGCGATGACACGGCCCATTCCAGTCCCGGCGCGTCCCATGGATTGGCGCCGGCGATGCGGCCGCCGGTCCACGATTTCACCGCGTTGATCACAAAGACAAGAACCCCAACCGCGATCACGAAAGCGCCGATCGTCGCCAGAAGATTGAGCGAACCCCAGCCGGTCGCTTCCGGATAGGTGTAGACCCGCCGCGGCATCCCGGTGAGGCCGAGTATGTGCATCGGGAAGAACGTTGTGTGAAAGCCGAGGAAGACGAGCCAGAAGCCGAGTTTGCCGAGGCCTTCGCTCATCATCCTGCCGGTAATTTTCGGAAACCAATAGTGCACGGCCCCGAGTAGCGGAAACACGCCCCCTCCGATCAGCACATAATGGAAGTGTGCGACGACGAAGTAGCTGTCGTGCACCTGCAGATCGAGCGGCACGGACGCCAGCATCACGCCCGTGAGGCCCCCCAGCACCAGCGTAACGATGAAGGCGATGACATAGAGCATCGGCGTGTCGAAGCGGAGCTTGCCGTCCCACATCGTCGCGATCCAGCAGAAGATTTGCGCGCCGGTAGGCAGCGCGATCGCCATGCTGGCGCCGGTGTAGAAGCTGTTGCCGAGTTCGGGCAGCCCCGTCGCGAACATGTGGTGGACCCACAGGCCAAACGCGAGAAAGCCTGTGCCTATCAGCGCCAGCACCATGAGCGGATATCCGAAAATGGTGCGCCGCGCGAATGCGCGCACGATCTCCGACACCATGCCGAGCGCCGGCACGAAGATGATGTAGACCTCAGGGTGGCCGAAAAACCAGAACAGGTGCTGCCACAACAGCGGATCGCTGCCTTCGGCCTGATTGAAGAAGTGCGTGCCGATCAGACGGTCCGAGAGCACGAAGCCGGACGCCAGCATAACCGCCGGCATTGCGAAGATCACCATAAACGAAGTGACGAGCGTCGCCCAGGCGAACAGCGGCATCCGTGCGAGGGTCATCCCGGGCGCGCGCATCTTAAGGATGGTCGTGACGTGCGAAATGGCGAGCGAGATCGCCGCGACCTCCGAGAACGTCACCATCTGGGCCCAAAAATCGGTGCGCTTGCCGGGCGAATATTCGGGGCCGGCTAGCGGCACGTACGAGAACCAGCCGGTCTCGGGTCCCACGTTCATCAGGAATGCGACGTAAAGCATGACGCCGCCGGCGAGATAGACCCAGTACGAATAGGACGCTAGCCGTGCAAAGGCGACCGAGCGCGCGCCCAGCACCAGCGGCAGCATGTAAAGCCCGACTGCCTCCATTACCGGCACGGCGAACAAGAACATCATCGTCGTGCCGTGCATCGAGAAAAGCTGGTTGTAGAGATCGGCCTCAATCAGCCCGCTTTCCGGCCGCGCCAATTGCGCGCGCATCGCCAGCGCAGTGACGCCCGCTAGCGCAAAGAACACAAAGGCGGTGACGATGTAGCGCCGCGCAATCTCTTTGTGGTCGGTGGTCGCAAGCCAGCCCACCAGCCCGCGCGGGCGCGACCAAGCGGCGTCGAGCTCGGCGTGCAGCGCCTGGTCATCGCCTATGGCGGGCGGCAGGGGATCGACCGCTGCGCTCATTCAAGGCTCGCGAGATAATCGACCAGCGCATTCATCTCCTCGCCGGAGAGCGTCACCGCAGGCATGTTGGCGCCCGCCTTGTGTCTTTGCGGGTTGGCGATCCAGCTCGCCATGTTCGGGCGCGTGTTCGCCAGCGCGCCTGCGGCGATGGTCGGGCGTGAGGCGAGGTGCGTGAGATCTGGCCCGGTCACACCGAACGCCGATGTGCCGGCGATGCTGTGGCAAAGCACGCAGGCGTTATCCATGAATACCTGATGCCCAAAGCGCTGGCTTTGTGTCGCCGGCGAGCGCGCCGGCAAGAGGGCGCGCTCTTGCCATGCCTGGAAGTCGACGGCGGAGTGCACCGTCACCTCAAGCGCCATATGGGCGTGCTGCAGGCCGCAGAATTCCGCGCACTGCGCGCGAAAGCTGCCTTCGCGCCGCGGCGTCACCGTCAGCGTATTGATCCGGCCCGGTATGAGATCGCGCTTGCCGGCGAGATTGGGAATCCACAGCGAGTGGATCACATCGTTCGCGCGCAGCTCGATCAGCGCCGGGCGATCGACCGGCAGGTGCAGCTCATTGGCGGTGCGGATGGTGCGGTCCGGCGTCGAGCCGATGTACTCGACAGCCCACCACCATTGGTTTGCCGTCACCCGAATGCGCACCGGTCCCGGTTCGTTTCGCGCGAGCGCGGCGTCGATCAAGAAACTGGTCGCAGTGAGCCCCGCGAGGCCCAGCACGATCAGCGCCATCCAGGCGCCCAGCCCGCGCTCCAGCGCGCGTTCGTGCTTCGTGTGACCGATCTTCGGCGCTTGCTGGTTGGCGCGACTGGCGCGCACAAGCGCCCAGGCGAGGAAGACCAGCACCAGCGCGTACATGAAGCCGCAGACGCCGAGCATCACGCGCCAAACAACATCGATCTCCTGCGCTTGCTCGCCCACCGGATTGAGCATGCTCTGGCGCCCGCCGCACCCCGCCAGTAAAAAGAGGGGCGCCAAGAACAGAAGCGCGCGAGTCATTGCGTCGCCTCCGCGCCCGGCGGGACAGCGTCCATATTATTCAGCGGGGGCGTCGAACGTATGCGATCCGACCGGCTCGGTGCTGCGAGATCGTCGACACCGCCGGAGAGCGAGCGCACGTAGGCGGAGATCTGCCAAATTTGTTCTTCGGCAATCCTATCGCCGAACGCCGGCATGCCGTTGGGCCGGCCTTGCTCGATCGTCTGGTAGATCTCCTCAATGCGTCCGCCATAACGCCATTCGCTGTCCATCAGCGCCGGGCCCATGCCGCCGCCGCCATTGGCGTGACAGCCGTTGCAGTTGAACCAGCGGAAAAAGCGCTGCCCCTGGGCGATGGCGTAGGCATTGCTTTCATAGAACGCGGCTTGATCGTCGCGCGGGCCGTGCGTTTGCATCGACGTCGCATCCGGCCTCGCCACGCGCGCCGGGTGCTCGGATGTCGGCCGCGCCTCGCGCTCGCATGCGCCGAGCGCCAGCGCCATAAGAGCGAGCGCCACCTCAGCGGGCAGTCGGAAGGGCAAAAACATAGAGCCTGCCGCCGGGCGCGGTGTGATTGGGAAGATCCTGCGTTGCGCCGACCATGCCGAGGCCTGCGGTCGGATCGCGTGGATCAAGCCCGGCCGCTACGATGATGCCGGCCCAGCCGCCCACGCCTGCAAGCACCGCGATGTATTGGCGCCCGTCTGGCCCGCGATAGCTGACGGGCTGGCCGATGATGCCGCTTTCGGCGCGGAAGCGCCAAAGCTCGCGGCCGTCGCGCGCGTCCACGGCCTTGAACCAACCATCGAGCGTGCCGTAGAAGACGACGTCGCCGCCCGTCGCAACGGCGCCGCTCCAGAGCTGAAAATTTTCGCGTATCGTCCAGGCCGCGCGCCGCCGCACCGGGTCCCAGGCCGTAAGCACGCCGCGATGTCCGCCGGGCCCCGCATACATGCGCGTCTCGGCGCCCAGATAGGGCGTCCCGGCGATGTAGTTCACCTCGGACATCATCGTGTCCATGCAAAGATTTGCGTGCGGGATGTAGATAAGGCCCGTGCGCGGCGAAAACGCTGACGGATTCCAATCCTTCGCGCCGGACGAGTTCGGGCAAATATTGCGGACGACGCGGCCTTCGACCGGGGTCGTCGCAGGATTGGCGATCAGCCGCCCGCTTCTAAGATCGACACCCTGGCTGGATGTGATGTGCGAATAAGGATCGGCGGAAAGCACTTCGCCCGTGACCCGATCCAAAACATAGACATAGCCGTTGCGCTCGGGCCGCACGAGGACCCGCCGTGTGCGCCCGTCCAGAGGCATGTCCAGCAGTATGAGTTCGTTTACAGCATCATAATCGTGCATGTCGTGCGGCGAGAATTGGTAGAACCAGCGCGCCTCGCCGGTGTCGGCGTCGCGCGCGAACATGCCGGACGTCCACTTATTGTCTCCAGGCCTCTGCTCGGGATTCCATGGCCCCGGATTGCCGGTGCCGTAATAGATAAGGTTGAGATCAGGATCGTAACTGATCCAGCCCCACACCGTGCCGCCGCCGATGCGCCAGGCCTCTGGCGGCCACGTGCTGACGCCGAGATCGCGTCCACGATCCATTGCGTAGTGCGGGCGAAAGTTTGGTCCGATCAGCACGTCCCGGTCCGGCCCCGTGCTGTAGGCGCGCCAATCGATCTCTCCAGTCTCGGCGTCGAGCGCCGTCAACCAGCCTCGGACGCCGAACTCGCCGCCGGAATTGCCAACCAGCACACGCCCGCGCACCACCAGAGGCGCCATCGTCATGGTCTCGCCGCGGTTCATGTCGCCAAGCCGGGTGCGCCAAAGCTCGCGCCCAGTCTCGGCATCGAGCGCTATGGTGTGATTGTCGAGCGTGTTGAAGAAGAGACGCCCGTCTGCGTAAGCCGCACCGCGGTTGACGACATCGCAACAAGCGACGCCCTGCGCCATGGGCGCCGGCCGCGGATTATAGGTCCAGCGCAAAGGGTTGCTCGGCCGGCGCAGATCGAGGGCGTGAACCATATTGGGATAGGCCGTGACGATATACATCGTATCGCCGATGACGAGCGGCGCCGCTTCCTGGCCGCGGTCAATCGGCATGGCCAGATCGAAGGTGAACACCTGGCGTAGCTGCGAGACATTGCGGGTAGTGATTTGACTAAGTTCGCTATAGCGCGTGGAGGCGTAATCGCGCGCCGGCATCGTCCATTGGCCATCGGCAGGAGCGCTTGCCGCGCTTGGGATGGTCGGGCGCTGCGCGAGGGCTGGGCCGGACAAGCTGGCAACGGCGAGCGCCGCGCATGCCACTAGTGTAAGCCGCCGCTTGCCCAACGCACCCTCCGCTCGCCCCCTTAACGCCACGCAACTGACAAAGTTCCTTGGCCCCCGGCGCCGGGCCGGCTGCTCCGGGCGCTGGAGTAATGTTGCGGCGCGTCCTCCCGCAGGCGGCTGGCAAGCGCCAAGCTGGACTGGCGCATTGTCGCCCCTCGGAACCAAGGCCGGAACGGGGGCGGACGCGGCGCGGTGTGCAATCTCGCAGCCGTCTAAGCGGCTGCCCAAGACACCGGGCCATATGACGGGCGCGCCTTTGGCGCGAAAACGTGCGTGAATGCCGGGGATCATGCCGGCTGCAATAGCTGGGCTTCTAATTCGCGGCTGTCGCAGCGATGCGAGGCTTGATCGCGTTCGCATCGGCTAAGCAAGGCGTGCTCTGGCGGTTTTGAAAGCTAGCCGCCATCGCATGCTGAGCGATAACGGACGGCAGTAAAAGCGAACGTTCATCGAGGCCAGGGGCGGTTTAGTCGTTCAGCATCCCGAAAAGGCGTCTGACGCGGAGTTTGATAAGACGTTCCTTGATCAGCAGATCGCGTCGCACCGCGAGGCCAGGACCCTGCTCGAGAGCTACGCGCCGAGCGGTGATGACCCGCATCTGCGTTCATACGCGCGTAGTATTTCGCCCGGCATCGGGGCGCACGCGCGCGCTGTTGTTGCGGTCCGCGCCAGGTCTAATCTCTAATCCTTCGCGGCAGCCGCACCGGCTGCGAATACACGTGCTGTAAGACTTGTCTAAGCCGACGGGGGGGCGAGCGAGATAAATTCGAGCGGGACACTGCCCCCGCGAGCACGCTGCAGCTGGGGCTTGGGCAATCTATGCACACGCTAGCGCAGGTTCAGCATTGTCGAAGAAGGTGCCGCCCATTGGCTTGGCGCGATGTGATCGCGAAATGCCAGGCACGATAGAAGCCGCAAGAGCGTCAAACCGTCAGCGCGGTATGCGTTCAGAGGCGCGCTTTGCAACATAGGTTATTGTTGCTGCAACAATTTCGCGCTTGCCAGCGCGCCGGGGGAACTCGGCGAAGGCTGTGCGCTTGGTGAGTCCCGCGAGCAATTGGGAAGCGCTGATAAATGTTAGTCGAGCAGGCAGGCATGACTGTACTGGAACGCACAGTGTATCGTGGGCCGCACCTTTTCGACGTTCGGCCGATGATACGCATCCAGTTGGACTTGGGCGCGCTCGAGGACGCGCCTTCCAATCTGATACCAGGCTTTGCGGATGAACTCGTTGCGCTGCTGCCAGGCCTCAAGGCGCATGCCTGCAGCCGCGGCAAGGCAGGAGGACTGGTCGAACGGCTCACCGAAGGGACGTGGCTGGGGCATGTCGCCGAACACGTCGCGATTGAATTACAGACGCTGATCGGCGAGCGCTCGGTCGCGCGCGGCAAGACGCGCGCGGTGCAGAGCAAGCGCGGCGCCTACAATATTCTGTTTGAATACGAGGATGAAAAAGTCGGCCTGCTCGCCGGCCGGTTTGCGCTTGAACTGGTCGATCGGCTCCTTCCTGAGGCGCTGCGCGGACTAAAGGGCGCCGAGATTGTCTTCCCGCTGGCAGAGCCGGCGCAGGATTTGCCTTCGATGCTGCAGGCGCTGCTGCGCCTCAGGGGCGAGGTCGGCCTGGGCCCCAGCACGCGCGCGCTGGTGGATGAAGCGCGCCAGCGCGGCATACCAGTGATGCGCCTGGATGATCGCAGCCTCGTGCAGTTCGGATGGGGCGCGCAGCAGCGGTCCATTCGCGCGAGTATCACTAGCCGCACGCCCTTTATCGCGGTCGACACGGCGTCCAATAAAGACCTGACGAAGCGATTATTGCGTCAGGCTGCGATCCCGGTCCCGGAAGGGACCGTCATCAGAACGGCCGACCAGGCTGTCGCTGCCGCAGAGACGCTCGGCGGTCCAGTTGTGGTGAAACCGCTCGACGCAAATCATGGGCGGGGAGTTTCCACAAATCTCACCGAAGAAGGCGCCGTCCGGGCGGCGTTCGACTGCGCGGCGCGCTTTGGTCCCAGAGTGATCGTAGAGCAATATTGTAGGGGCGACGATTGTCGATTGCTGGTGGTCGACGGCGAAGTCGTCGCCGCGGCGCTGCGCCGGCCCGCGAGCGTTGTCGGCGATGGATGCAGCACGGTTCGTGCGCTGATCGACCAAGTCAATCTCGATCCTTGCCGCGGCGCAGGGCACGAGCAGGTCATGACTCGCATCAAGCTCGACGACAGGACGATCGCGTTTCTGGCGGCGCAAAATCTGTCGCCCGAAGCGGTCCCCGAGGCGGGGCAGCTTGTCCCGCTCGCGCAGACAGCAAATCTTTCCACCGGGGGAACGGCCGTTGATGTAACGGATCTTGTTCATCCCGACAATATCTGCTTTGCGGCGCGAGCCGCCTTGACCTTGGGCCTCGATGTCGCCGGCATTGACCTCATTTCTCCGGACATCTCGAAGTCTCTGCGCGAGACCGGCGGAGGCGTCATCGAAGTCAATGCGGCGCCCGGCTTGCGTATGCATTTGCGTCCATCGCAAGGCCGCCCTCGCAACGTGGCCAAGCCCATTTTGGATTCGCTCTTCAAAGAGGGCGGCGACGGCCGCATACCGATTTACGCCATCACCGGCACCAACGGCAAATCGACGACCGCGCGCATGCTTGCGCACATCTTACGACACAGCGGCAAACGCGTTGGCCTTACCACGACAAGCGGCGTCTACATAAACGGCCAACAGCTTATGAAAGCGGACGCCAGCGGGCCACGCAGCGCCCGCATTGTGTTGCGCGACGCCATGGTCGATGTGGCGGTGCTGGAAATCGCGCGCGGCGGCCTGTTGCGCGAGGGACTGGCTTTCGATCGCTGCGACGCCGGTGTGGTGACCAACATCGCTGCAGATCACCTTGGTCTAAAAGGGGTGGACACGCTGGAGGACCTAGCTTGGGTCAAACAGGTTGTAGTGGAAAGCGTCGCTGCGAGCGGCGTCAGCGTCCTCAACGCTGATGACGTTCACTGCCTTGCGATGCGCCGGCGTGCTGGCGGGCGGCTCGCCTATTTTTCGCTCGCAGGCGGTTCGAACATGCCGGATCACCTGCGCGATCACATTGATGGGGGCGGATTGGCGGTGGTGCACGAGCCCCATACGGGTCTGCTGGCGGTCTATGATGATGGACGTCGGCACGTGTTGATCCGCACCGCTGACATTCCAGCGACGCTTGGCGGCGCTGCGCTCTTTAACGTGCAAAACGCGCTCGCAGCCGCTTGCGTGGCGATCGGGGCGGGGCATTCGCCTGCGCAGACCGGTTTGGCGCTCTCCACGTTCGGCGCATCGTTCGAGCAAAATCCCGGTCGGCTCAACATTTATGATGGGCACGGTTTTCGAGTCATTATGGACTATGCGCATAATCCCGCTGGGCTGCGCGCGCTCAGTCATCTCTTGGCGCGGTTGCGGCCCTCTTTTGGTCGGCAGATCGGCATGGTCGCGGTGCCAGGCGACCGGCGCGATGAAGACATCGTTGCGATGGGCGAGATAGCAGCGTTGACTTATGACGAGGTGGTGCTGCGCGAGGACGCTGACCGGCGCGGACGCGCGGCAGGGGAAGTGATTAAGCTCATGGCCCTTGGCGCGGCGCGCGCAGGCATGGCGCCTGAACGGGTTCACGCTGTGCCAGACGAAATGGAGGCGGTGACTCATTGCCTCAATCTGGCTGGGCCCGGCGACCTCGTTTTGTTGAACCCCACCAAAGTGGATGAGATGTGGGCGGCGATGCTGAGCTATTCCCCAGCGCCGACAGCACGGCCTATTGAAGAGCCCGACGGCCTCGCGGTCGAGCGTGCGCCGCCCGAGGTGCGGGCCCATGCCTGAGTGGTCAGTAATTCTCCACGGCGGCTGCAAACCCATTGGCGCCGACAAAGCCGAGCAGAATCGCGAGGGCTGTGGAGCGGCGCTCGAGAAAGCTGTCTCCATTCTGCGCGGCGGCGCCAGCGCGCTCGACGCCGTGGAAGGCGCCATCCGCGTGATGGAAATGGATCCGGTGTTCAATGCGGGTGTCGGGTCGGTGCGCAATAGCGATGGCGAACTTCAGACCGACGCTGCGATCATGGACGGTGACACGCTTGAAATCGGCGCGGTTGCCGCCGCCAAGCGCCTGCTCAACCCGATCGCGGCTGCCCGATCGTTGTTGAACGCGAAAGAGACGCTGATCGCCGGCGAGGGCGTGTTAAAGTATCTGGCGCCTCTGGGTGTCGGCCGTTTTGAAAAAAAGCACGCAGAAGCTCAGGAAACCGCCGCATCGTGCGATACTGTCGGCTGCGTGGCCATAGACAGAGCCGGCAAGATCGTCGCCGGGGTGTCTACCGGCGGGCTTGAAGATAAGCGGCCGGGGCGGATAGGCGATAGTCCGTTGCCTGGCTGCGGCTTTTACGCCGACAGCCGCATCGGCGGCGTTTGTCTCTCCGGCGATGGCGAACAGATTTCACGCGTTCTCGTCGCCGGGAGCGCCATCTGGGAGCTTGAGCACGGCCGGAGCGTTCAAGAGGCTGTGGACTTTGCTCTTGCACGCCTTGACCGCGTGGGCGGTGAAGCCGGCCTTATCGCCATTGATCGTGGCGGCCGCATCGGTTGGCGTCATAATGGGGCGCAGTTTGCCGTGGCGTGGGCCGACTCGGCCGACGGCGCGCCGCGCACAGAGATCGCTGGAGGAAATTTTTGAGCAAACATGGCGCCCTGATCGCCATCGGCGGCGGCGAAGACAAGACAGGCGAAAGGGAAATTCTTCGCGAGGTCGCCTCACGCGTGAACGGGGCGCCCCTTGTCCTCGCGACGATCGCGTCGCACGAACCGGAAGGTTATCTTGAGGCTTATCACCGCGCATTCGAAGATTTGGGCGTTGGGGAGCTGCGCGAGCTTTATCTCAATGAGCGGAGCGAAGCCAACGATGAGGCCAAGCTTGCCCTGCTCGAGGGGGCGGGCGGGATATTCTTTACCGGCGGCGACCAATTGCGCATCACGAGCTTGCTTGCCGACACCCCAATCGAAAAGCGCATGCGCCAGCTTCACCGCTCTGGCGTACTGATCGCGGGGACCTCGGCGGGCGCATCGATGATGAGTGAGACGATGCTGATCGGCGGCCCGGATTCGGCTTCGTACCGAATTGCCGATTTGCGCCTCGGCGCCGGCCTTGCCCTGGTGCGCAACGTGATCATCGATCAGCATTTCGCCGAGCGCGGCAGGATCGGGCGTTTGCTGGGCGCAGTCGCTCAGAATCCGCGCGTGCTCGGCATCGGCATCGACGAGGACACCTGCGTCATCATTGAGGGCGACCGGTTCAGTGTCGCCGGCAATGGCGCCGTCTACATCGTCGACGGCGCGCATGTCTCGTGCAGCAATATTGCCGACGGCAAGGCTGAGGAGACGATGTCTATTTACGGCGTGACGCTGCACGTGCTGACGCAGGGCGATGAGTTCGATCTTGGCGCGCGCGAACCTGGAGGCCGCGCTTAGTCGGGTCCGCGCTCCGGTTGGCCGCTTGGCGTGTTGGACGTCTGCGTTTGCGGTTCCGGCGCCGGGCGGGCTGAACGCCGCTCATGCAAATCGGCGGCGCCATGTTGGGGCTATCCTTTGTCAAAGGGATGAGGCGCGAACTAAGGCTGAGGCCAACGGCGAGAAATTGTTGAAGCAGCGGGGGGAAACCACGACCAGTGATGATCATCGCCCCTTCGGCCGATTGCCCGCGCGCTTCAGTCTCGGAGAGCCCCTTTCGCTACTTCGCTCGCGCGGTGGCTGGAATGCGTGCGTGGCAAATCGCGTCCGACTCCGGGCGCCGTAGGCGGCTACGAAATGCCGTGGAGGCAACCCCAACTCTTATAACGACGTTGACTGCCATGTTCTGGTTCACGCCAATCGCCAGCTGCGCTCCGAGTGGCCGCACGCGGGCTAACGCCGGACCCGACGCTAACGTCAACGAGGTCCAATGCGGGTGCTCGTGACTGGCGCAAGCGGCTTCATTGGCCGCCACCTCGTGATCGCACTCCGACGGGCTGGGTGCGACGTGATCGCGGCGGTGCGCTCTGAGAACAAAACAGCCCGGACATTGGGCGCACCGATAGCGCGTTTCGATCTCGGGACGATCACGCCAGCGGCGCTCGCCGAGCGCTTGGCCGGGGTAGATTGCGTTGTGAATCTTGCGGGCGTCTTCGCGGATGGCGCCGGACAGACCACGCGCGTGAACGATCACGGCGCCGAAGTCCTCTTTCGCGCGTGCGAACAGGCGGGGACGGCGCGGGTTATTCATTTTTCCGCGCTAGGCGCACAAGATCAGCGCACGCCATTCGCGCGGACAAAACTTGCCGGCGAGCGCGCGCTCATGGCCACTGATCTTGACTGGACCATCTTGCGGCCGTCGATCGTTTTAGGGCGGTCGGCGTCCGGCAGCGGCGGGCTCATCCGGGGTCTTGCGGCCCAGCCTTGGCTCGCGTTTGAGGACGCAGGGCCGATCGATGCGGTTCGCCTCGACGATGTGGTCGACACCGTCGTTCGTCTGGTCGCGGCCGATACGCCGGGACGGCGCGTGCTGGAATTAGCCGGCCCCGAGCGACTCTCATTTCCGGATATTGTAGCCCGCTACAGAGCATGGCTCGGTTGGCCTAAAGCGCGTGTTGTGCGCGCCCCAGGCTGGCTCATGGGCTTGGCGTATTTGCTAGGCGATGTCGCGGGCGCTCTAGGGTGGCGCTCTGCGATGCGATCAAGCGCGCGGGCCGAGCTCGCGCGCGGCGCGACAGGCGACAGCGCGCTCTGGACGGCGACAACAGGCCTGAAGCCGCGGTCACTTGATGCGGCGCTGGCCGATGATCCTGCGTCAATCGAAGACCGGCGCTTTGCGCAGTTCTATTTCTTGAAGCCTCTGATCTTGGCGATCACCGCGGCGTTCTGGCTCGGCACCGGCGTCATTTCGCTGACAATCGGATACGATATCGGAGTTGCTCTACTTCGTGAGGGCGGCATGGGACGACTTAGCGGCCCAAGCGTGGTCGCAGGCGGTTGGGTCGACATATTGATTGGGCTTGGCGTCCTCTGCCGTCCGACAGCCCGCTTTGCGCTCTTGGGCGCGATTTTGATTTCAGTCTTCTACGCCGTTGCAGGCACACTATTGCTGCCTCGATTGTGGGAGGATCCCATCGGGCCAATGCTGAAAATTTGGCCGCTGCTCGTGTTGAACGTCGTCGCTCTTTTCATGGTGCGCGATCGATGACCTGGATTCTCTTGCTCAAATTCATCCATCTGATCGGCGCGGCTGTTTTGCTGGGCGCCGGGGCTGGTATCGCCTTTTTCATGTTGCTCGCGCATCGCCGTGGTGATCCGCATGAAATCGCCGGCGTCGCCCGCATCGTTGTCATCGCCGATTTTGTCTTCACCCGACCGTCGTCATTCAGCCCATCAGCGGGGCGCTTCTTGCGCATGCGATGGGGTATCTGCTGGGGGAGGGGTGGATCGCGCTCTCCTTTCTTCTTTACTTGGTCACCGGCGCCTTCTGGCTGCCAGTTGTCTGGATGCAGATGCGAATGCGCCGACTGCCGAGGCCGCCATTGGGAACCAGACGCCACTGCCGGGCGCTTATTACCGGTTATTCAGATGGTGGTTCGCCTTTGGCTTTCCGGCCTTCGGCGCAGTGGTTGCAATTTATTGGCTTATGATATCGAAACCGGATCTCGGCGTATGGTTCTGAAAGCTGAGACGCCAGTGGGCTCACGCGCTGCGCTTGGCGCCATCGCGGGCTTTGTCGCGACGTCCGCGATGACACTGTTTATGCAACGTGTGCATGAGCGGCTCCCGCTCGGAGAACGCTACCCGGTCACCCCGCGCGAAATCACTGATGTCACGATGCCTGCTTCCAGCGAGGATGCGACGGCAACGCGCGCGCTATTGGCGCATTTCCTTTATGGCGCCGGCGCCGGCGCAGTCTACGGCGCTCTCATGCGCCGCGATGAAATGTTCGGGGGCGCGGTGTTCGGAGCAGGGGTGTGGTCCGCCAGCTATTTGGGCTGGATACCCGCTCTTGGCATTTTAAAGCCTGCGAACGAGCATCCAGCCGCACGCAATGCGCTCATGATCGGCGCACATATGCTCTGGGGCGCGGCGACCGCGTGGACGCTAGGCGAGCTGGCGCGGAGCCATCGCGGCAGCTTTTCCAGTGGAGAAGCAAAGGATCGACCACTCAGTGGCCGCTCTTCTCCGGCGGCGCGGCTGAGCGCGAGGAAGGTCGCTGACATGAAGCGAACGTGACCAAGCCGGCGGCTCAGGCGTACCTTGCGCGCATAATTAAAGGCCTTGAGGTTCATTCTGAGCTTGATGCGGACGCGCGCGGCGCTCTCGCGCCGCTACCGATGCGAGTAGAAACGTTCCAAGACGGCTATGAGATCGTCCGCCAGGGCGAGGCGTCGAAGGATTGCTGTTTAGTGCTGAGCGGTGTGGCCGGCCGTTACAAGAGGTCGCCGGGGCGGCCGACGCCAGTATTTGTCCGTACACCTCTCGGGTGATTTGCCTGACTTGCAACGTGCCGTCGAACCGGGCGCCGGGCAGCCGTGCGCGCCAATCGCTTCCACGTCTTGGACCGTATGCATGAGGCAGTCGCTGGCCAGCGTGTCGACCTCTATCCCCGATGAGGCGTTGACTGGGACAACTTTTAATCTCGCCGGTCTGACGTCCGCTCGGCTACGCCGAGGCGCAGATCAAAGGCGCAAGCGACGCCCACGCCGTCTAGGCCTTCGCTCGTTTGTTCTGGCCTGGCGTTTCCATGCTCGGCCGCCTCTGATCTGTGCCCACGTAAAGGCTGTGGGCGTCGAAGTCACCGATAGCGCCGCCGAGTTCAATGATGCGCTTGGCGCCGTTGCCCCGACGCAGGCGGGGCCGTTTGCAGCGTCCCATTCTGCAGCCGAATTAATCGATGGTTCGTTTTGTCCGCCTAGTCTCCACGCGCAGTGCAGCAGCCTTCCGAGAAATTTACCATGCGCGTCCTGGTGGCCGACGACGACCGCGGAATCCTGGTCGCCTATAAGGCGGCCTTCGCGTCTTTGCTGCCGACGGAAGCTGAAGACCGGCTCGCCAGCATCGCGGCCACGCTCTTTTCCGACACGGCCCCAGCCGATGCCGGCGAGGAGACGCTTCCTGCGCTTGATGTTGTGCTCGTCGATCAAGGCATTGACGCGGTCGCGGCGATTGCAGCTGGTGTTGAGGAAGGCAATCCGTTCCAGTTGGCGTTCCTCGACATGCGTATGCCGCCCGGGATCGACGGCAAGGAGACGGCGCGCCGCATACGCGCCGCCGATCCAAGCGTGCATATCGTCATGGTGACGGGGTACTCCGACCACAGCCCCGCCGACGTGGCCAAGGTTGCGGGTCCCGCCGACAAGCTTGGTTACCTCGCCAAACCTTTCGAGGTTGACGAGATTGTGCAGATGACGCGTACGCTCAGCGAAAAGGGGCGCGTCGAGAATGAATTGCGCGCGGCGCTTCATCAACTCGCCCAACAGCTCAAGACGGTGGAGCAGACCAACATCGAACTGGCGGCGAGCGAGGCCAGAGCGAGACACGCAGCCTACCATGATGCGCTCACCGGCGCCCCCAACCGCGCATTTTTCATGCATGAACTGTCGCAACGGACCCAGCGGCCCGAGGCGATGTTCGTCGCGGCCATTCTCGATCTTGACCGCTTCAAGCTTGTAAACGACACGCTTGGCCATGCGGTTGGCGACGAGGTTGTCCGCGAGGTCTGGATGGCCATAGAAGCGGCGTTGCCCCCCGACGCCGCTGGAGCTCGCATTGGCGGGGACGAATTTGGTCTCATCCTTCCATTGGCGTCCGCGGATGAAACCCTCGCGCTTTGTGAGCGGCTCGTGGAAATTTGCTCGCAGGAGTGGTCGATCTTTGGACACGCCGTGCGTCTGGGCGCTTCCGTTGGAATTGCCCGGTCACGTCACGGCGGCGAACGCGACGGCATCGACATCGTGCGGCGGGCCGATCTTGCGCTCTATGCGGCTAAGCGTTCAGGGCGCGGGCGCGTCTATCTTTACGATGAGCAGTTGGATGAGAGCGTGCGTTTTCGCGAAGAGATTCGCACCGGACTTTCGGCCGCGATCGCGAAGGACGAATTGTCGCTCGAGTTTCAGCCCATCATCTGTCAACAGACCTTGGCGGTGGTCGGCTTTGAAGCGCTGGTGCGATGGGTGAGCGAGGCGCGGGGCAGCATATCGCCTTCGCTTTTTGTGCCCATCGCTGAAGAGAGCAACCTGATTCATGAGCTCAGCGACTGGGTGGTCCCGCGCGCCCTGGAGGCCTGCAAGGGCTGGCCCTCACAATACGTCTCGATCAATTTTTCGCCGCGGCAATTCCGGCGGCCGGGGCTGGTCGAGCACTTGTTGGAGGCTGTCATGCGAGCCGGTCTGGAGCCGGCGCGGGTGCAGGTTGAAATCACAGAAACCACGCTCTTTGACGATACCGACCAAGCAGCGCTCACGCTTCGCGAACTCCAGGGGAAGGGTTTCAAGGTTGCTCTCGACGACTTTGGCACCGGCTATTCCAGCTTATTCCATCTGCGGAACTTCGACATTGATTGCATCAAGATCGACCGCTCCTTCGTCGCAGCCTTGGGCAAGGAGAAAAACTCAACCGCCATCGTCTCCTCGATCACGCAGCTCGGCCGCTCGCTCGGGCTGAACGTCGTCGCCGAAGGCGTGGAGGACGCCTTTCAGCATCAGGCGCTGCGGTTGGCCGGCTGCTCGCACATGCAAGGCTTTTTGTTCGGACGTCCAGCTCATGAGGCCGCGGCCCATCGGTTGGCGAACGAGCCTTCGTCGAAGGCCCGCTTTACCAACTCGGAGAGCAGCGTCGCATGATTGCGAATTTCACGATCCCCCTGCTTTCGGTTCTGCGCCGTCTGCAGCTCTCGGCTAAACTTTGCCTCAGCTTGGCGTTGGTTGCGGCCGTGGGCCTCGCGCTCGGCGCGCTGGCGCTCGACCGCACGATCCGGCCGGCCTTTGCCGAGCTTGAGCGCGGCGCCGTGGCCCGGCAGATCGCGCGCACACAATCGCTGTTACAAACCAGTCTCTCGACAGTCGAGAACTCGGCCATGGATTATGCCGTGTGGGATGACAGCTACGTTTACGTAGAGACCAAAAACGCGATCTTTGAGCAGCAGAACCTAACCGTGCTGGGGCTCGTCAATCTGGGCGTCGACGCCATAGCGTATGCGCGTTTCGACGGCGAGCTTTTGGAGGCGATCTACGTCGACGCCGAGGCCGAGCAAACGGTTCCGGAAGCCGCCCGCCGGTTTGGCGCCCTTGTCGTCTCTCCGCGTTTCCGTGCGCTCGCCCAAGAGCGGACAAGCTTCAGCGAGTACGTGCGTCTGCACGGGCGCCTCTATGCAGTGGCGGCTGCGCAAGTGCTCAAGAGTGACGGCTCGGGCGCGCCCGCAGGCTATGTGGTGATGGCCCGCCAGTTGAACGACGCCTTCGTGACCGACGCGTTGCAGACGCCATCGACCGTGACGAGCGCGACCGATGCCGTTACAGCGATGACAGACGATACGTGGCAGGTTGTCGTCCCGGTGAATAACGCAAGCGGCGAGCGGATTGGCGCGCTGCGTTATGATATCGCTCGCGACACCTCGAAGCTGGGCGCCGCCAGCATCGGTTCGGCGCTTCTAGCGAGTTCGGCGGTCATGATCGGCGTTTTGGCGGCGATGTTGTTGCTGGCGCGCATCCTCGTCGTCCGGCGCCTCGAGAGCGTGACGCGTCATGTCCAGCAGGTGGCGGCCGAGGGCGTGCTATCGCCTATGGCGCCCGATCCTGCCGCAGACGAGTTGGGTTCGCTCAACCGCAACTTCAACGCCATGATCGCGCAGCTCGACGAACTGCGCGAGCAGGTGAAGGAGCAGTCCTTCTTGCTGGGTCAGTCGGATCTGGCGGCCAGCGTCATCCATAACGTGCGCAACTCGCTCAATCCCGTTTCGGTGATTATCGCCCAAACGCTCGCCGAAAAACCGCCCATCAACGAGCAGGATATCGCGCGCGCATTACATGAACTGAGCCGTTCGCAGGCGCCCCCTGAACGACGCGAGCGCCTGGCGGCTTTTCTGCTCGAGGGTCTCGGCGAATGGGAGCGCCGGGCGGCGCTGCGTCGCGATGCGCTGGCGACGGCGAGGACAGCGCTGGGCGAGGCGCTCGAAATTCTGCGCTCTCAGAACGAAACGGCCGGCCGCGAGGTGCCTCTTGAGCGCTTCGATGCGCTCGAGGTTATCCGCCGCAACGCCGCCGCCTCGCGTTTTGCGCCGTGGGATGAGGTGAAGATCGATCTTCCGATCGAGGGCATGGAGATCGTGGCGAACCGACTCCTCTTGTCGCAAGTGCTTGGCAACCTTATGACCAACGCCCTGGAATCGATTGTCGCCGCCGATATGCGCCCTGGTCATTTGTCTATTGCGCTCGTGCGTGAATCGCTTGGCGAGCGCAGTACCGTGAGCATCATCCTCACCGATAACGGCCGAGGCTTCGATCCAAGCGCTGCTGCAAAGCTGTTCGAACGCGGCCATTCCTCTAAATCGGGCTCGAGCGGTCTTGGCCTTCACTGGTGCGCCAACACTATCCGCTCAATGGGCGGATCACTTGAGCTTAAGAGCGAGGGGCCAGGCAGAGGCGCGCGCGCAATCGTCGCTTTGCCCGGCGATTACCAGTCCGCGTCCGCGGGCAATGAGGGTCGCGCGATCGCCGCCTAGGAGAAGGAAGGTTCGAGATGCGATGCATGACCGCGGCCGGTGCATAAGCACGAAAGCGCAGCTTATGCTCACGCGGGCAACTTCCATGATCAACGTGAAAGTGGTGATGGACGGCGGCACGCTCACCTGCAAGGACACGGTGCTTGAGCTCGACCGCCGGGGCGCGTTCGGGAAAGCCTATCTAGATCTCTTGGGTACTCGCCGGTCATCGCCGAGGACGGCAAGCCTGGCGGCGTCATAGCCATCGTTGTGGCAACCACCGACCGAGTGCTCGCCGCCCAGCGGCGAGCCGACGAGCAGGCCCGTCAGCGCCGTCTCTTCGAGTAGGCTCCCGGCTTCATCGTTGTGACGACCGGATCGGAGCATGTGGTTGAGTTCGTCAATGACGCGCACCGGGCGGCTCTTCAATTCGCCGGACTGGGTCGGCCGAACCATGCGCAACGCCTTTCCCAGTATAGCTGGACAGGGCTTCTACGAGGCGCTCGACGAAGTGGATGCCAGCGGCAAAGACCATCGATATATACGAGCCAGCCGGTGCGCTGCCGGCTGGGCCCAACGCGCCCGAAGAAACCTGCTCCTTCAATTTCATCTATGCGCCAGTCTTTGAGATCTTGATCGGATCGTCCAGATCGTGACAGACGCCCGCGTTCACCTCACCGGGGCACGGTTTTGGGCCTTCTTCTATTACAGTTTGAGGCTTTCTTCTATAATGTCGTTAACGACACAGGCGAGAGCTACATGCTTTATGCGCTCTTGTGCGCACCGCGGTCGGCCTTCGAGAATTTCCCCATGCCACGCAACACGGCTGTATTTGCGGCAACATTCGAAGCGAAGGCGTGATCCATTCCAACGACATCAGGCAAGATCCTCGCTATGGCAAAAACGTGTCGCGCAAGGGCATGTCCGAGGGACATTGCCGGTCACATCCTATCTGGCGCCGGTCAAGTCGCGCTCCGGCGAGGTACTTGACGGGCTTTTCTTCGGCCACGAGGAGCGTGCGCGCTTCAACGAAGAATCCGCACGCCAGTCGGGCGCCCGGGTGCGGATGTATTCAGAGCTGGGCACGGGGCACGACCATGTGCCTTTATCTGCCTCACTACATGGGCAATGTCGGATACGTCCCTGCGGGGGGGCGTCCGAGATGAAGCTCGAGCCAGCGAGCGGTGAAACATCCTCGTCATCAATGATGAACCGACGTTGCGAATGCTTATCGCAGATATGCTGAGAGAAGCGGGCTATAACGTCTTACAGGCCGGCGCAGGGATTTAGCGCACAGCAAACATCACGAGTGTTACAAGGCGGGCCAAGACTAGCAGCGACACGCTTCGGCGCAGTGCGCGGCGCGAGCATAATCTCCAAGCCTTTAGGGAGGGCGGCGGTGGCGAACGAGCGGTCGGCGGGAGAGATTGATCGTAAATTGGGAGTGCGTGCGCGCCGGGCGCCTCACGCCTTCCGATTGATCAAAGCCGATCACCCATTCTTCACTGTGCTCCACCACAAACCCACGCGCACGCGGCCGTTTTGGGTCGGATCGCAACGACCTGGCGGCGTCCCGTGGGGGCCGATGAAGCCCCCATCTTATCGGTACGAAGGTGGAGACCACCTGCGAAGCGGCGGCCAGGCGTGGGACGGACGGCCCCCACATATCTGGACGCCGACCTCGCTCGGCCGTGTTGTTTTGTTTTTTTTTGGCGGGCCATTGCCATTGCGAGAATTGCCGGCGCTCCAGCGGCAGCGGCCATAGCTCGCACCTGGCCATGCCTGAAGCCAGCGTCACGTGAATGGTGAGACCAAGGGATACGAGCGTCCCGCCAACAGCGGCAATATGGTGACGCGCCATTTTTGCCAAAATTGCGGGGTGCCCTCTATTCAACCAACAGCGCCATGCATGATCTTCTTGCGCGCATCGGGTCTGGACGAACTAGAAGTGTTCAAGCTGCAGATGCATGTTACGTCGCGCGCGCCGCCAGCTGGGACCGCCGGCGCGAAGATTTGCCTTGGTTCGACCTGACGCCGCCTGGCATGTGACGAAGGAATTATGCTGCTGCACGTGGGCTTCCAACAGCCAAATCGAGAAATCATGGCGCGATGGAAGGCTTGGTTCGAGTCTGTCGCGCCTCATATCGTTGAGAACGTTGGACTCCGAGCATCGCGTGAAATTTCACGTGAAGGCGTCAACGAGCTTGGCTGGGGCGCGGACAACGGGCTACACGATAATCTCCGCCAAAGACATGGATGCGGCCGCAGCGCGCTCAAAGGCCTTCATAACGAGCATTCGAGTCTACGAACTCGCTAGCTAAAGGGCGAGATCGACCACGCAGGGATGTCCGTTGTCGGCAGGCAAAGCGTTTACGTCCACACATATTCAGGTTTCTAGGACGCCGAGGCGAAGGCGAGTGTCGAAAACGCCGATGGCGCGATCGGCGGCCCGCACCAAGGCGAGCGGCGGCGCTTCAGCTATGCGCACGCGCTACGCCCGCTCGGCGCGCAAGTCGCGTGAGATTGCGAGCACCAAGGCGGCGCGCAGGTCCCTCAGCTTTGGCGGTTTGCTTAAAACCTGATCGACGTGCGCCGGTGTTTCACCCTCGGTGATCAAGCGCTCTCCCCAGCCGGTGAGTAGTAGCACCGGTGTTCGGGCCGACAGCTCCTTGATTTTCGCGGCCACCCGTCTTCCATCGAGTTTCGGCATGCCAAGATCGGTGATGACCACATCATAAGCCTTGCCCTCGATGGAAGCGGCTTGGAAGGCGTTAACGCCGGCGATTCCATCGGAAGCCGTTGTGATCACGTGGCCGTCGCCCATCAACACATCTCGCAGCGATCGCAACAAGATGGGATCGTCGTCGACGATCAGAATGCGAAGCCGGTCGACTGGCCGAACGGGTGCGCCGGACGCTTGCTCCGCTTCGGCGTTGGCCGTTGCCGCGAATGTGAGCCGTACGGTCGTGCCCGCGCCCGGCGCGCTCTCGATCGCGAGGCCGCCGCCGTGGCGCTGAACCACGCCATAAACGCTTGCCAAACCGAGCCCCGTGCCGCGCTCGCCCTTTGTGGTGAAGAACGGCTCAAGGCAGCGGAGTCTGGTCTCTTCATCCATGCCAACTCCATTGTCGGCAACCTCGATGACGACATGATTTGGCGTTCCGCCGAGCTCAGCGGAAACACTCTTTGTGCGGATGGTTACAACTCCGCCATTGGGCAGAGCATCGACGGCATTGAACACGAGATTGACGAGCGCGTCGCGCAGCTCGCTTTCAACGCCGAGGATGGGCGCCAGGTCGGCGGCAAGCTCGGTCTTTACTTCGATCACGTCGCCGCGTTCAAGGGCCATGTCCTTCCAGCGAGACTGCGAGAGCGCGATGGCGTGGGAAATGAGGTTGTCGGCTTCGACTGGGCGAAGCATGAGCTGCGTCTCGCGCTGGCGATGAAAGTCCTTCAGGCGCGAGATCGTATGCGCCGCGTCATCGATCGACCGCTGCACGATTTCTAACTTTTTGCGGCCAGCCTCGGTGAGGTTGGGTTCAGTGCCGAGTAGGGATTCGGTGTAGAGCGCAATCGGCGAAAGCGCGTTGTTTATGTCGTGGGCGATGCCGCTCGCCATTTGTCCAAGCGCGCGCAGGCGCTCGTGCTGCATCACCGCATCTTGGGTCTGCCGGAGTTCATCATAGGCCTGCTGCAGCGCGCCCGTGAGCTGAGCCTGGTTCGACGCGAGCGCCACGTGCTCGCTCAACTGGCGCAGGAATTCGCATTCGCCGCTTGCGAAGCTGTTTGGAGCAATTCGCCCGACGATGAGGGCGCCGAACACCTGGCTCTCGACCTGAAGCGGTGCGGCCACAAAGGCGCGCAGCCCCCCGCGCGCCAAGCGCTGCGGAAAAGGAAACCGGGAGTTTGAGATTTCAGGTTCATAGACAAGGGCGCCTCTGACGCAGCGCGAAAGGCCGTTGGCGTCGATTTCAATGCGGGCACGCTCCGGCATGGCCAAGGCAACGGCAAGCGGGGCGCTCTTTGTCCCGACCCGCGCGACCTCCAGCACATTGTCAGCGGCGTCATAAAGGCAGAGGCAGACGAAGTCCGCGGGCATCTGATCCTCAATGCTGCGCACCGCCACTTGAAAGATGCTGTCGATGTCCTGGCGTTCGCCGATGGCGCGGCTGATTTGATGAAGGAGCGACAGACGTTCAAGCTGTGCTTCCGCCTTGGCGTTGGCGCGCGCAAAGTCGCTCGTGCGCGCCTCGACCCGACGTTCAAGGTCTTCATTGGCGCGCGCGAGAGCCGCCTGCGTCTCGATGCGCTCCAGCATGTCGCGTGAGGCCATGTGCATGAGTGAAAACAGAAAGGCCAGATAACCGGCGACTCGGCTCAAATGAGAAATGACGGCCATCACATCAGCCGGAACTCTCGAATGGAGCATGACCATGCTGCCGATGAAGGCGGCGAGAGCCATAAGGCCCAGTGTGGGAATAGCCCGGTCGGCGTCTCGCATGATCCATGCGCCCCAGATCACGGCTGTCCACAATAGAGGGACAGGGATGAGGCTCGGGCGGGTGATTCCTAGAAAGCTCGGCGCCGTGTAAGGGGCCAGGCCCTGAAAGACGACAAAGAGCGCGACGGCGACTGCCGCTGCGGCGACCGCGAACCAACCGACATTGCGCGCGCCTCGGCGCAAGAGCCAGAGCGCGGCGCCTATGCCTATGGGCAGCAGGAGTGCGGGCGCAGGCCAAGTCAGCGGCCGCAGATCGCCGCTCAGGGCCGAGATCTGCGCCAGCGACCCTGACCATTCGACTGACACCATGCCATGCAGGAATTCAAGCAGGCACACGGCGGCGAAGATGATGGACAGATGCTTCTTGAAGGGCCGATCCAGCCGCTGGCCCATATCCCAGAGCACAAGCGCCAACATGCCTGAAAACACGAACATGCCGGTGTCGAGGATGCTGTGAAGTTCTGGAAGATCGCTGCCAACGATCCAGCCGAGACCCAGGCACAGCGCTAGGAAGACAGCGAGCGTTGCGATCGTCGCCTTTGGAATGTTTGGCGTGGCCGCTTCTGCCATTTTTATCGAGTCCTCTAGCTCAGGGCCGCCGAGGATACCGACATAGCCGCACAAACAGGTTGGTCTGTTCGCCGAGTTCTCCGAAACGCTCCGCGCAGCTTCGCGCCAAGCGAACACCCCCGTTCGACATTACAACCTCTGGCTGGTCCGAGCAAAGCTTTTCGGCGGCAAAAAAGAGCCGCGTGGCAACAGGCGGCATTGGCTCTTTGCGATCTTTCGGTACGCGGCCTTGACGATGCGCGCGTACTGCCCGGTGGAGAGGTGAGGGGAGCCGGCGAGCCTGCTCGGAAAGAGATAGTCGGTAGAGCGAAGGTAATGACATCGGATTAAGTTGGTCACCGCCAGGCGAGTCTGCACGGTGATCTCGATTGGACCGGACGCCCGGTTTTCTTTTGAACGATGATGTTGCGTGTCTTCACCTCAGCGCCGGCAGCTGCGTCTTCGACCTTAAGCGCGGTCAGATCGCGAGCGCGCAAACTTGCTGTCGATGGCGAGGTTGAACAACGCTAGATTTCGGACGCGCTTCTTCACCTTCAGCCTGGCGCGGATTGACCAAACTCCGTTATTTTAAGCGCGGGCTTCTGGCCGGTCAGCTTCCCGCCAGCAATGCGACCTGGGCGCCCGCCGGTCCGAACGGAGGCTTCGGTGATAAGTTCGAGGGTCATATTCGCAAGCCTTCTACTCACCCGTCAGCACCATGCCGGGCGGGGGTAGGCCTCCGACCCGGGCGGCAGCTATTGAGCGAGGCAGTCAGTCGCGAATGTTGCGATTCGCCCGGTGCGGTCCTTCGTCCTTTTGACGTAAAGCCTGTTTCACCCTGGAAAGCGGACTCGGCATCCAGACCGGCTTGCTGCCGCGCTGGGCTAGAGCACAACCTCATTCTCGGCGAAACGTGGGGTTTGGAATCGGCGGATCGATAAACTGCGCTGCCTCGGCAAGCGCTAATGCGGCCTCTGGGAGGTGGGTGGTGAAGTGGTGCCAGAGATGAGGCATGTCAGGCCAGACCGACAGGACCGCGCGCCGATTAAGCGCAATCAGGCGTTTTGCCATGATGACGCTGTCGTACAGCAGGAATTCGGGAGCGCCAACCTGAAGCAGGGTGGGCGGAAACTGACTGAACACGCCATCATCGTAATTGAGCGGAGACAGCTGCGGCTCTTCGAGAGATGCTTTACCCGCATAAAGCGCGAGCGGTTGTAGAGCCGCATTATTGATCAGCGGGTCGCTTTCACGATCCGGGCGCGCCTCTACGACGTGGGCAATCAAAACAGCGCCAATGAGCACAAGACAGTCAGGCACGCGGTCGCCGCTCATGATTGCCTGGGCGCAGGCAGCCACGGCAAGCGCAGCTCCCGAGGAATCTCCCGACAGTGCGATGCGACGGGCAGGCCTATCCCCGTGCGGCCCGTTCAGCGCCGCCCAGCTCAACGCCTTCCGGCAGTCGTCGTGCGCCGAGGGATAGATGTTTTCTGGCGCCAGTCGGTAGTCGACACACAGCACCGGACGCTTCGCCGCGCGCGCCAGTAGCGAGAGCATCGCTCGATGGGACGCGGGCGAACCGGCAATGAGGCTGCCGCCGTGAACATGCACGATGCGCTCACTGGCGAACGACCCTTCCGGGACGATCCACTCACAAAGGACGCCATCCGCATCGCAGGGGATGTATTCCAGTCCCGCGAGTGCCGGACGAGGGGTCGCATCGCCATAACGCACCATGGCGCGACGGACCGCATCAATCGCTTTGTCAAGGGTGTCGAGAGCTGGACCTGGCGCGAGCCCTTTTAGGTGCTCGAGCGCGCTTGCAACATCTGCGCGGGCGCTCATTGATCGTTCATTCCTTGGAGGCGCGCTACGAGCCCGGCGAGCTCGGCGCGAGAGCCAACGTCAGCTTTTGCCATTGCTGCTTTAATGAGCTGCAGAACGCTAGATTCCCTGAGGTCGAGGCGCTCGGCTATCTCATCGGCCGCGAGCCCCGCGCCGATCATTGCAGCGACTTGCGCCTCTCTTTCGGACAAAGAGAAGGCCTTTCTCAGGCGCTCGGTACCGCACAGGCGCGGTTGATCGAGATCTCGTAGCAATACGATTGCGCCAGAGAGTCCAAGCGGATCCTTCAGCGCTTCCCGTTCGGGGATAACTTCAACGACCAGCGGACGCCTATAGGTCCGCCGAGCTGCAACGGCGCGCGTTGTGGCCGAAAACCGAGCGTCAGGTTCGAGAGCGACCTTGATGAGGTGGTTGACGGCGTGTTCAGCGTCAACATCCTCGAACCTGAGCCGTGCGTTGCGCAAGCACACGCCATTGCCCATCAGCGCCTCGGCTGCGCGTGTCATCTGGAACGCGCGCCCCCACCGGTCGACGCAGACAGCCGCTTCGCCGACTGTCCCCAGCGCCTCGATCGCGCCTCGGCGGCGGCTCTCCGCCATCATGGTCGCGAGGCGCACGATCCTTCGCAGGTGCGGTTGCGTCCATTCAAGCAACGCGCGCTCGTCGGACGAAGGCATTCCCTGGCACGAACTGCGGGCGCCGCTGAGCGACCAGGTTTGATCGCCGACCTTGAAGCCGATGCCCGCGAGGATCGGCATATCTCGGCGTTCCAGGAATTCACTGTAGAATGGGAGTGTGCGGCGCTCGTCCTCGGTCGAAACCATGTCTTCGACGATTGCTACGGCCCCTGCTGCAGCGAGGGGCCAGCCGCGGCTGGCGCGTAAGTCCTGGCTGCTCCAGCCCTCGCGGACGAAATCAACGAGCATCTCGCGATAGCTTGCGGTCGCCGGCAGCGCTAGTCGCGAGGGGGCGCCGTAAGTGTTCAGCGAACATCCGACCAGATTGAGCGCGCTGGCCAGCGGGGCGAGCGCATCGTCCCAATGGTCGGAAATGAGCGCGGCTTCCATGCAAGCGTCGAGCGCCGCATCTAATCCGCTCGGCAAATCCATCAGCGTGTCCCTAGCGCCCTCGGCGCTAGATTGACGGCGCCGGTGGACAATTGTCTAGCGGGCTTAGGGCGGAGAATGCAGGCGGCTCGGTCCAATCGGGGCCGAACCACTACCGATCAGTAGTGGACACATTGAGACGCTCGCCTCCAATGTCTTGCAAGTTTCGAAGGCTAACGATGAGCTGGATCGTATAGGCATTTAGGAGCCAACGATGCGCACTTTCGCAAAATTGCTTATCTTTGTGGTTGTGTTTTCCAGCCTAGTTGGATTGAGGGCTTACGCCCAAGAGGGGGGCGACGCGAACGTGGCGGAGAGGGCTATCGAGCCAGCGACTGCGGCAGCAGCAGAGGCGGCGAGACGCGCGATTGGCGTAAGTCCCGCTGTCGTAACTGGCGTCGGTGTATTTTTAACGCCGAGTTCCACCGCCAGTTCGGCCCAATCCGAATGTAACGGCTCGACAAACTGCACGCAGGGTTTCCCAAGCACGCCGCCGCCTCCGCCGCCGCTGCCGCCCGCCCCGCCCGCGCCAATGGGATATCTGCCGCCGCCCCCGCCGAGCGACGCGCAATTCACCGTTCCGGAAGAGTGAATTCTATGCGGCGGCATATTCCGGCGCATGTGAAGGTCTGCGGTATTGGC
>Ga0196971_1000137_pt1 | contig 72706 bp, 60 predicted proteins | sample S1v_1013CmetaG_FD_148660 | JGI IMG/M metagenome (GOLD analysis project Ga0196971, IMG submission 148660) | Soil microbial communities from Anza Borrego desert, Southern California, United States - S1+v_10-13C | ecosystem: Environmental > Terrestrial > Soil > Desert | place: USA: California... | reverse complement strand
CTCCGGGCCGTCTCCAGAACCCCTTTGGCCTGCTCCAAAACGGCCCGTCCACTCGCGGGTCTCGCCATGGCAGTTCACATCTGAAATAACATGCCATATTGTTATCCTTATGATCGCGAAATGGAATTAGGGTTTGAGTTGGCTCATGGGCATATCCTCGGACTGAGCCATGTTAAGGCGATGACAAGCAGTCCGTTCGGAGAACGAAATTCGCCTCCGACGGCTGTCTCACGGCGGCGGGGAATTTACGCCCCGCGCCGCGGATTCCCGGAATTTCCCGCTCCGTCATGCCTTTGTTTCCAAGTGGTGTCGCCTGCCCCACAACCGTCCCTTCCGGGTGTCGATTTCCTGCCGAGGACGCGAGGCACCTACACGCTCTTAAAAAGACGCATTGAATTCCACAAAGGCGTAATCAGCGTCATTCTTCAACTGGTAGACATTGCTGGTCACGCCATCGCCGAAGGCATGCGCGTAATAAACGCTCCACGAGAGCTGCTTGGTGATCGTGTGGGTGAAACTGATGTCCACCAATTCACCAACGGTGCTCCGTCCGCCCGGAGACCGGCCAAAATAACCGAAGGAACCCGAGCGCGACGTGGCCCCGGCCCCGCCATAAAACAGATCGCCGGTCTCGGCTAATGACAGGTGATGAAAGTCGACGCCCACCCTGGTGGATTGGGTCGGCGCGATGTTCACTTGAGCGAAGACGTCCTGAATATTCATGAGATTGAAGTAGGGGAATTTGGCGTAGATGCGCACCGTCGGCAACACCTGAAAAAAAGTCTCGTGTCTGCCGTCTCGTGCGTTGGCATCTCCCGAACTCCGGAAATAGCCGGCTCGCAGCCACGGTTTGAGGAACGCGTCCGTCCATTGATACCCCGCTTCCGCGGCCACCGCGTAGGCGCTATGGTCCAAATTGGTCCATCTGCCGAACTGGTAGCCGCCCCACAACACGGCATCTAAGGCTCCGGGTCCGAATTTTTGAACAGTAAGCAGATGCGTGCCGACCATATGTATTTTTAAATCCTCGTTCCTCAGATTCGGACGTTGGGCAGGCGGGCGGTTATCAGTCGGCTGGACGTTTCGATCATCGCCATAATAGAGGTAGAACAGCCTGCCTTCGGTATCGGGCAGGAGCGCTCCTTTCTTGCTGGTCAGAGCGCCGTAGAACAGATCGATATGGCTGATTTCATCCTGTGCATGGATGTTAAATCCACCCTGGGTCGGGTGAGTGCCGGTCAAGGTCAGATTGACGGATGGGTCGTCGTAGACGGTCGCGAAACCGTCGAAATTGCGGGTGGAGTGAGTGAAGTCGAAAGGACCTATCAGTCTCTGCGAAATACGAGATGCTTTAAGGCCGTCGAACTTGGCGTCGCCGGTTCGGTATTCGAGACCGTCCGAGATTTCGAACCGTCCGGCCTTTAGAGACACGCCGGGCAGTCCGAGCGATTGGAACTTGAGATTCAGATAAGCCTGCTTGAGATGGACATCTCCGGGCGAGGTACTGCCATTGTCCCTGAAATAGGCTCCCCCGAGGCCTAAGGGGCCTACCGAAGGGCCGGCGAAGGCGTCGTCGGGAAGCCCGTACAGCCCTGTATACTCGCCCTGAACGAAACCGTCCACGTAGGGCGTGGTCAGTGCGACTCCCAATCGAGCCCGGAGTGCGCCGAAACCATAGTCGTTGTTGTTGTTCCGGATGCCTCTTCTCGCGTCGAGCGCCGGTTTGAAAAAGTCGAAGACCTCGTAGCGGCCGCGGAGATCGCCGGTGATCCGAACATTGGGCGTGATTTGGCCCAAAGGTTTATCTTCCGCCCCTAATGCGGGTAGCCCGGAAGGCAAAATAAAGCCCGTGATCAAAACCGAAGCAAGCCGCCATGGAGCATGGCTAAACGTGCTGCGTTGCGGGCTATGAAGGCGCTTATACCGGGCTGACGCATGGCCGGGTGGATTTTTCTTGATCATGAGTTCGGTTCCCCAATCTTTGTGATTATTTGGTTCGCGCTATCGCTTTTCTTAAGGGTCTTTGAACCCGTAAGCCGTTGGATAACGCTTTGGGAATGCTCAGTGAGTCGTGGTTCAGCGTTTTCCGTTTTTTCCGAAAGTCCTTGCATGATACTCAACCACTGGCTGGCTTACTTTCCCCTGAATTACGGGCACGAAAAAAGGCGTCGTGCAACACGCTCAAAAAACGAGTGTTACAGGACGCCTTTGTCCGCTTTCCGCACGCCGTCTTTGGCGCGGGACAGGATCGAAAATTAATTAAGCACAAAAAGGGCCAACCTTTTTCGGTTGGCAAATTCGACGAATTCAGAGTGATCCAAGCCGATTGTCCGCCGCGCGGCCTTCGCGACGCGCCAAATTACGGTGCGGATTGTGCCAAAGAAGCGCACGGCCGGCGTATCCCGTCAAGCGATATCTTCCAAGGCGAGCAGGGTCCGGGCCACGTCCGCGATGCGCATATTGCGGCTCATCGCCGTTTTGCGCAGCAGCTGATAGGCTTCATCTTCGCTCAATCCTTTTCGCTGCATCAGAATGCCTTTGGCCTTGTCCACCACTTTTCGGTCGGCCAATTGGCTCTTGGTTTCGTGTAATTCGCGCTTGAGCGCCTCGAATTCGCGAAAACGGGCCATTGCGACTTCGACGATGGGCATGATGCGTTCCTGGCTGAGACCGTCCACCACATAGGCGCTCACGCCGGCCTGCACCGCCTGGCGGATGTAATCGCTGTCGCGCTTGTTCGAGAACAGGATGATCGGCTTGGGCTGGTCGCGGCTGATCTCCCGCATTTGTTCCAGGGTGTCGCGGCCCGGTGCCTCGAGGTCCATGATGACGATGTCCGGCTGGCATTCCTTAATTTCTCGAAGCAGGTTGTGGCCGTGCTTGATCCGGGCGACGACCTGATGGCCCGCGTCGTGCAGCGCTTGTTCCAAAATGGCGCTTCGCGCCGCATCCTGATCGACCAGCATGATTCTGAGGCTCATGGATTGACCTTGGCCAATGCGTCCAGCGAGACCTGCCGATTGTGCAGCTCGAAGTGTTTCAGATAATCCGCCGGGCGGAGCGGATCGAAGATGCGACCGTCCAGGAATCGATCCGGACCCAGCATCATCGGCTCGGAGGCGTCGTGGAGCGTCCAAGGTTCGTCATGCTGTCCTTCGGTTTCGTAGTCCACAGCGGGGCAGGGCAGACCCAGAGCCTGGGCGGCTTCCCGGTAAAGATCGGGGCGATAGACCTCTTCGGCGAGCTTTCGCATGTCGACCGGGACACGGAGCTGCCCCCAGCGGTACATTTGCGTGATGAACCAAAGAGCATGCGAGCGCCAGGGAAAAGTCGCCGCATAGCGGAAGAACACGTTAAAGTCGGGAAGCGGCGCCGGCGCGGCGTCGACCTGGTAGTGAAACCAGCCGATCATGGACATTTTCACCACATCCGCAGGCGCGTTGACATACTCCTCACGAGCCAAAATCTCGGCCACTTCGATACGGTTCTCCGGTTGATCAATCCATTGCGCCGCTTCCAGAAGCGCCATCAGCAAAGCCCGGTGAGTATTGGGATGCCGCTCGGCCCACTCCCGGTTCACGCCCAGCACTTTTTCCGGCTTGTTGTTCCAGATTTCGTAGTCGGTGATCAGCGTTCGTCCGACGCCGGTCGCCACGGCCTGTGCGTTCCAGGGCTCTCCGACGCAGTAGCCGTCGATTTCCCCGCTGCTCAGATAGTTCACCATGTGCGGCGGCGGAATCACGACCAGGCGCACGTCGCGATCCGGATCGATGCCGCCGGCAGCCAGCCAATAGCGCAGCATGTAGTTATGGGGTGAAAAGGGAAACACCGTCGCGAAGCACAAGGGCTCGCGTCCCGCCTTTCGACCGGCCTCAATGGCTTTCTTCAGGACGTGGACACACAAGGGCCGTTCGGCTGCGGCCGTCGGGTCGAGTTCCGCCATGCGCCGATACAAGTCTAGCGAAACGGTGATGGCGTTGCCGTTGAGATCCAAGGACAGCGCGGTGATGGTCGGCTTTTTCAGCTCCCCGAGGCCCAACGTCGTGGCGATGGGCATCGGCGCCAGCATATGGCCGCCATCCAGCACGCCGGCAAAGACCTTGTCGCGGATGTTGGCCCAGGACACTTCTCTGGACAGCGTTACCTTGAGTCCGTGTTTTCGAAAGAAACCTTTTTCATAGGCAATAACGAGTGGCGCACAATCCGTCAGCGGAATGAAGCCCAAGTCGAGCTCGGCCTTTTCGAGGCCTTCGCTGCCTGATGCATGAACACGAGGCCGCAGCCATTGGGGAACTGAGGTCATGAGTTAAGAATCTCCTTGTCCAAATTCTCCGGGGTTGTCACGCGGTGGAATGTCGAAAGCGGACCGCCTTCGACATGAGGCTATAGCGAAAGCGGTCGACCGCAATAGTGTGGTGTAAGCACTGACTATGCCAGAATCCGCCGGAGCGTCATTCTTGAGTGCGTGGCACTCGAGGAGGGTGTATTTGCGAATCCATCGGTCGGGAGCCGATGGCCACCATCAGTGATGGTAGGCCGGAATAATTCCAAATCGCTTTCAATCAGGCATTCATTTTTGGAGGGTGGGTTAGGCCGCGAGGCCGTAACCCACCGAGCGGCCTTCAATCGGTGGGTTACGCGGAGCCTTTCCCGAGCGGAGCCGAGGGGCTAACCCATCCTATGTTCACTCGAATGCCGAATGGAATAAGGCTATAGCCGTTTCCGGCGTTCTTCTGGTGCAAATATTGCGTTTATGCCGGACTAAACAATGTCTTGAACTGGTGCATAAGGCATTTGAGGCGCACAGAAACGAAGCAATATTCGACGCATTGTTGCGCCTCAGCAGCGTATGTGCGTTACCCTTGCAACAACGATTTGAGCTCGGGAATACAGGAACCGCAATTGGTTCCGGCTTTAAGCGCTGCACCAATTTGTTCCGTCGTGGACAGATTTTGCTTCTGAATGGCGCGTGTCAAAGTGTTGATACCGACGCCGAAACACGAGCAGACGATGCGTCCCTGATCGTCCTCCGCTGAAGCCGGTTTTCCGGCCAAAAGGCTCATGCGCGCCCGGTCGGGCATTTCATCCAAGGCGAACAGACCGGCCAGCCAGCTGCGGGGCGGCAGTTCGAAGCTGCGATTGACGAACATGCAAAACTGCAGTCGTCCATCGTGCAGAAGCGCGCAGCGGTAGCGGCCCGAGTGAACATCGGCGAATTCCAGCCATTCCTCCTTATCGTGCTCCAGTTCGGCGGGAGAGGATTGGCGCGAAGGGGAGGTGTGGGCGACCAATCTTCGTACCCAAGCCGCCCAATCAGGTGGCGCCTCCGAATGCGCCAGCTCGTAAAGCCAATAACCGTCGCCTCGTACCGTGACGCGGTACTCGACCTCGATCGAACCGAGCGGTTCGCGCGACAGCAAAAAGCCGTGCCACGCCGGTCGATAGGGCGCAATCCGTACCGGCGTGTGCTTGGATTCCGGTTCGCCGGACATGGGGTCGGTCGCCGGGTTGACCAAAGCGTTGACCAAACCCTTGCTGGCATAGGGACCGCTCCAATGCATCGGCACGAACACCGAACCGAATTGTTGGTCTTCGGTAACGCGGGCCCGGGCCAGGGCTTGGCCGAAGCGGCTCTCGAGCCGAACCAGCGTTCCGTCCTGAATGGCGAAGCGGGCTGCATCGTGCGGGTTCAGCTCGGCGTAAGGTTCAGGCGCATGATTAGTCAGCCGGGCGGTTTTGCCGGTGCGTGTCATGGTATGCCATTGATCGCGGATGCGCCCGGTGTTGAGCACCAGCGGGTACGCCGCATCGGGCGTGTTGGCAGGCGCTCTGGGAACGACTGGCACCAGTTTGGCGCGGTGGCTGGCGAATGAAAATCCGCCGCCATCGAATAGGCGCGGGACGCCGTTCGGGTGACGTTCGTTTACCGGCCATTGGATCGGCCTCAAAGCATCGTAGCCAGCTTGATCGAGTTCCGCCAAACCCGAAATATCGAACGCACGCTCACCGTTATTCCGAAATCCGGATAACCGGGCGTGCTCCACGAAGATTTCCCAAGCCGATTGATAGCGAAAACCTTCGTCATATCCCATCCGCTGCGCTACCTGGCTGACGATCCACCAATCCGGCTTGGCTTCGCCGGGGGGCGCGAGAAATGCGCGCTGGCGGGAAATTCGCCGCTCCGAATTGGTCACGGTGCCGTCCTTCTCGCCCCAGGCCAGCGCAGGCAGGCTCACATGGGCGTAGATGCCCAAGTCCGTGCCCGACTCGCATTCGGAAACCACAACGAATTCGCAGCGGCGGAGCGCATCCTGCACCGCATTCGCATCCGGCAAGCTGACCGCCGGATTGGTGGCCATGATCCAGACCGCTTTCACTTGTCCATCGGCAATCGCCTGAAACAGCTCCACGGCCTTGAGGCCGGGCTTATTCGGCAGACGCGGCGCATTCCAGAATTCCTGCACCAGAGCCTGGTGTTCTGAATTCTCGATATCGAGGTGCGCCGCGAGCTGGTTGGCGAGCCCCCCGACTTCCCGCCCGCCCATGGCGTTGGGCTGGCCGGTCAAGGAAAAGGGACCCATGCCGGGTTTGCCGATCCGCCCCGCGGCAAGGTGAACGTTGATGATGCTATTGACCTTGTCAGTGCCGCTGGACGATTGATTGACCCCCTGCGACCAGGCGGTAACGACTTTTTCGGTACGGGTGAACCAGTGGTAAAAGGTCGCGAGGTCCCCTTCGGATACGCCGCAGATTTTGGCCACAGCCGGTAAAGAAGGGGCGGTTTTGCGCGCTTGCTCGAACGCTTCGGCGTAGTGACTGAGATGACTTTCCAGGAAAGCGAAATCGAGCCCGTCGTGCTGACGCAGATAATTCAGAAGCCCATTGAGCAGAACCACATCGGTGCCCGGCCGAATCGGGAGATGCAGATCGGCGGACTGGGCGGTCGCCGTTCGCCGGGGATCGATATTGACGACCTTCAACCGGGGATTTTGCTGTTTGGCTTTAACCAGGCGCTGAAATAGCACGGGATGGCACCAGGCCGCGTTGGAGCCGACCAGCACCACGAGATCGGCGAGTTCCAGGTCCTCGTAGCAACCCGGCACGACGTCTTCGCCGAAGGCCCGCTTCTGAGCCGCGACCGTCGAGGACATGCAGAGGCGGGAGTTGGTGTCGATATTTCCCGAGCCGATGTAGCCCTTCATGAGCTTGTTGGCGACGTAATAATCCTCGGTCGTCAGTTGGCCGGAGACATAGAACGCGACGGCGTCGGGACCGTGGGTTTTGATAACGCGCCGGAAGGCGCCCGCTATCGTATCCAAGGCCTCGTCCCAATTGGTCCGACGATCGCGGATTTTGGGGAAAAGCAGCCGGGTTTCCAACGACAGGGTTTCGCCCAGCGCCGAACCCTTCGAACATAGCCGCCCGAAATTGGCCGGATGCTCCGGATCGCCCTTGATGTCCGCTGACTGGCGACCCGTCGGCGCCGCCAGCACGCCGCAACCGACGCCGCAGTAAGGACAGGTGGTGCGGGTGGGGGGATTGCTTGTGTTCATTGGGTGGTCCTTAATCGTATTGCGCAATGCGGAGATATCTGTTCGTCTCCGTTAAGCGTTTTTCATCGCGATTTAGCGGCGTGAATTGGGACGCCTCTCGCACACCCAAATGTAGGCCGGAATAAGCGTCAGCGTTTCATGCAGAACTTCCCTGTGCTGCACCCTACGGGCGCTATGCGTGCAAATCGGCTGTCCTGCCGATTTGTCATACGGCACCTCCCTGTGCTGCACCCTACGGGCGATTTGCGTGCAAATCGGCTGTCCTGCCGATTTGTCCGGCGTTTTCGTCCGTCGAGTAGCCGGGAACGGCTGACGCCTTATTCTGGCCTACCATCTACGGTCGGGAAGTCGAGGCTCCAAGATGTGGGTTTCCAAGCCGAGTTTGGGAACCCGCAGAGATATCTATTCGTTTCCGCCAATCGACCTTAAAAACAATTTTAAGCCAAATGGGTTTAGCGTGTGCTCATGCCAAACCTACTCAATGATCATCCGGCAACACGCCCACCTGGGGCATGTTGGCCAAGCCGGTTTCGCGGGCATGCTCTTGGAAAGCGCGGTTGCGCCAGAAGAAGGCTCCCGGCATGGTAGTGGGAATCACCAGCACGTAAAAAAGGGCGCGGCCCGTCACTGCCGTCGCCATGATCGCCAGCGCCGCCGTCAGCCAAGCCAGAAGGCCGGCGACGCCGTCGGGGCCGGCGCTTCCCAGCGCCGCAACAAGAACGAATCCCAGCGCGAGTCCCACGTTTCTGGCCAGATAAGTCTTTCCGAAGGTGGTGCGCTGCTCCAGGTCGGAGGCGGCCGCTTCGCCGCCGCACCGGACGAGATGACGCCGGTGGGCGATTAGACCCAGTCCTTCGATAGCGATCCCCAAGGCCATCGGCCAACTGAGACCCGCCAGGAGTCCGCTAAACGTCTGGCCCTGCACGGCGAGGCTCAGGGCATAGAAGAGCCCCACCGTCAGCGCGCCTAGAGTCAGCATATTGCCGTAGAAGCTGGTGGCGACCTGCCAATGGTCCCAGAAAGGACGCGCCGGAATTCGGTAGATGCGGTACATGGCATAGAGCGCCGCCGGCCCCGCGACAGCGGCGAGGAAGCCGCACAGCTCCCTCAGAAAAGAGAAGGCGGGTATTACCGTGAGCAGCGCATAGCCCGACAAGGCGCCGTAGAACACCGCCAGCGACGCCACTTCGCGGCTTACCGGCGAGTACTTCAGGTTGTTGAAGGCGCGGTAAAAGCGGTGCGGCTTGCCGAGGTGCATCGTCGAGAGGGCCAGGGCGAAGGTTTGAAGGCCTAGGAGGATGAACAGCAGGACCTTGAAAGTCACCGGATGAGCCGAGGGCGCCAAGGCCTCGAACCCGAATCGAGGACCCAGGTAGAGGATCAGAAAAGCACCGATCACGCCTTGCGAGATCAGGGTGAAAACCACCAACGGGTCTTCGCGCGAACGCAGCTTGCGCAAGTTCCACTCGGGCGGCCGAGCCCGTTCCTCCGCTTCAGGCCGATAAGCATTACGGACGGGGGTGCGCACATAGCGGACGGGCATGCTGTCCGGGCGCGTCATCTCGGAAGGGAGCGGCCGGGTCTGCTGAAACCGGATGTTAGGGTGGGTGATGGATGGATCAGGAAAGCCGGGGATGGCGAGCTTCACCTCTTCGCGGTTTTCCGGAGGCGTCTCGATCACGCCGAAATCCAGCGCGCCGCCGAGGCACGCTGCCGCGCAGGCGGGTTTAAGGCCCACTTCGAGGCGGTCCACGCACATATTGCACTTGGACACCTGCCCTTTGACGGGATCGAGCTGGGGTGCGTTGTAGGGGCAGACCCACGTGCAGTAGCCGCAGCCGAAACAGATGTCCGGGTCCTGGAGCACCGCGCCGTATTCGGCGAACTTGGTGTAGGCGCGGGTTGGACAGCCCTTGAGGCAGACCGGGTCGTCGCAGTGGTTGCAAGCCATGGAGATGTTGAGGCGCCGGTAATCGGGGAAGGTACCGCCCTCCAGATAGCCCACCGAGCGGAAGCTGAGATGGGCGGGGAGGTCGTTCTTTTCGCTGCATGCCGCCTCACAGGCATGACAGCCGATGCAGTTGTCGGCAGTGAAGTGGAAGCCATGCTGCTTATAGCGGTTCGGATTGGTACCAACGCCTGGATTATTGTTGATGTTAAGGCTTTGGCCGGCCAAAGGGTGGTCTTCGTCTACCAACTGGATGGGCTTGCCGTGTTGGTTGATTGCCGCGCCGTTGGCGGGCGGGACGAAGGCGTAAGCCGGCTCTTCTTCGCGTACTTTGAACATCAGAAACTCCTTGCTGCCACGTTAGCCGCCGCTGCCGCCTTCTGATCCGCCGCCGGTTCGATGCGCACCGCACACTGCTTGAAGGCAGGCTGGCGCGAATGGGGATCCAGAAGGCCCAGGGTCAGGCGGTTCACACATTCGTGGAAGTGAAAGGGGATGAACACCATATTGCGCGGAACGCGCTGGGTGAGCTGGACCAGCACCACCGTTTCCCCCCGGCGGGAGACCAGGCGGGCATAGCTCATGTGTCCTATGCCCAGTTTCCGCGCCGCGTCGGGGTTCATCTCCATGTAGGGCGTGGGGCTGAACTTGTTGACGTTGCCGATCTTGCCGGTGCGGGTGCGGGTGTGGAAATGCTCCACCACCCGTCCGCTGTTGAGCCAGAAGGGATAGTCGTCGTCCGGGCGTTCGTTGTTGTCCTCGAAGGGCAACGGGATGAGCTTGGCCTTGCCGTCCGGATATTGGAATACGCCATCGGTATAGAGGCGCGCAGCGCCCTGTTCCGCCCCTTCGGGACAGGGCCACTGGATGCCCCGATTGGCCTCGATCTTGTCGTAGCTGAGGCCCGAATAATCCAGAAAGCGCCCCTTGGAAAGCTCGCGCATCTCCTCGAACACCTCGGCCGGCGTTTCCGGGAAGCGGAGGTTCCGCCCCTGCTCGAAGCGCTTGGCCATCTGATTGAAGATCCAAAGGTCCGGCTGGGCCTCGCCCGGCGGTTCCGTGACCTTGCGCACCAGGTTGACGCGCCGCTCGGTGTTGGTGAAGACGCCCTCCTTCTCGCCCCACAGCGCCGCCGGGAGGTAAACGTGGGCGTACTGGGCGGTTTCCACATCGCTGTAGGCGTCCTGCACCACCAGGAACTCCAGCTGCTCCAGATTCTTGCGGATGCGGTGGCTATTCGGCATTGAGGTCAGGGGATTGGTGGCGATGATCCACAGTCCCTTGACCTCTCCGCTCTCGATAGCCGGGAAAATATCGGTCATGAAGAGGCCCCGCCTCTCGGGAAAGAATTCCTTGTCCAGACCCCAGTATTTGGCGACGGTTTCCCGGTCTTTCTCCTTTTCCAGCGCCCGGTAGCCCGGCAGCCCCGAGCAGGAAGACCATTCGCGGGTGCCCATGGCGTTGCACTGGCCGGTGATGGAGAGGCTGGTGCCGCCGGGCTTTCCGATGTTGCCGGTGATGAGGTTCAGGTTGTTGATGCCCACTACGCCGTCGCTGCCGTGGGTGCTCTGGTTGATGCCCATGGTCCAGATGCTCATGGCGGCGCCCGCCCCGGCATAAAGTCGAGCCACGTGGCGGATGGTATCCGCGGGAATGCCGCAGACGCCTGAAGCCGAGACCGGATCATACGTCTTGACCAGTTCGGCGAACTCCTCGAAGCCGTTGGTGTGCGCCTCGATATAGGCTTTGTCCTCCAGTCCTTCCTCCAGAATCACGTGCGCCAGCGCATTCAGCAGCACCACGTCGGTGCCCGGTTCGATAGTCAGGTGAATGTCCGCCATCTGGGCGAACATGGTGACCCGCGGGTCCACCACGATGATCGGGAACTTGCGTTTTTCCAGGGCCTGCTTGAGCCGCCAGAAGATGATGGGATGCTGCTCGGGGAGATTGGAGCCGAAGGCCAAAAGGCACCCGGTGTGAGCGAAATCGTCATAGCAGCCGGGCGGGCCGTCGCTGCCGAAGGAGCGCTTGTAGCCGGACACTGCCGAGGACATGCACAGGGTGGTGTTGCCGTCGTAATTGTTGGTGCCGATGACGCCGCGGGTGAGCTTCCCCAGGGTGTAGAACTCCTCGGTGAGGATCTGGCCGGTGGAAAGCACGGCGAAGCTGTCTCGTCCATAAGTTTCCTGAATGCGCTTGATCTCAGCGGCCACCCGGTCCAGCGCCGGGTCCCACCCGCTTTCGCGGAACGGCTCCGAGAGCTTGTCCCGCAACAGGGGGGCGCGGCCCCGGTTGGCGCTGTCGAACAGCTCGTATTCGAAAATGCCCTTGATGCACAGCTTGCCCTGATTCACGTGGGCGTCGCCCACGCCCCGCGCGGCCACCCCCTTGCCCGCGGCGTTGACGCCGACCTCGATGGAGCAGCCGGTGGAGCAGTAGCCGCAGGTGGTGTAGCGCCAGTCCACGACGCCTTTGTCGGCGATCTTGATGGGATTTTTCTGACCACGTCCGAACAGCATGGTTCAGCCTCCCGCCGCTTCGGAGGGCCGACCGAGATAGACCCGGCCGGCCTCCACCTTCACGCTGTAAGTGCGTGTACAGCCTGAGTCGGGGGCAACCGCCTCGCCGCTCTCGAGGGAGATCGTCCAATTGTGCAAGGGGCAGGTGACGCGGTTGCCGTGCACGATGCCTTGCGACAGCGGGCCGCCCTTGTGGGGGCAGTGGTCGCGGACGGCGAAGACCCGGTCTTCCACGGTGCGGAAGACCGCGATATTGCCGAACGCGGTCTCGACGATGCGGGACCCCTGAGGAGGAATATCTTCGAGTAGGCCGATTTCGATCCAGTCGCTCATGTGTTTCACCCTACCTTTCTCAGCGGCATGAATTGCCCGCGCTCGGACTCTTTGGCCAGTTCCGCCCAGGGATCGACTTGGGCGTTCTTCTGGGAGTCCAGGAACCGTTGATGCAGCGCCTTCCGGCCTTCCGGATCGTCGACGATGCGCTGCTTGACGTAGGCGAGTCCCACCCGCTCGATCCAGTGGGCGGTGCGCTCCAGGTAACGGGCCTCTTCCCGGTAGAGCTGCATGTACGCGCCGCAGTACTCCTTCACCTCGTCGTCCGTATCGATCTTGCAGAGAAAATCGGTGGCGCGGACCTTGACGCCGCCGTTGCCGCCGACGTGGAGTTCCCAGCCGGAATCCACCGCCACCACGCCGAAGTCCTTGATCGTGGCCTCGGCGCAGTTGCGCGGGCAGCCGGAGACCGCCATCTTGACTTTGGCCGGCGTCCACGATCCCCAGGTCATCTTTTCGAGGTCGATGCCCATCTTGGTCGAATCTTGCGTGCCGAACCGGCACCACTCCTTGCCGACACAGGTTTTCACGGTGCGCAGGGACTTGCCGTAGGCATGGCCGGAAACCAGACCGTGTTTGCCGAGTTCCGCCCAAACCGCCGGAAGCTGTTCCCTGGGAACGCCCAGAAGGTCGATCCGCTGGCCGCCGGTGATCTTGACCGTAGGAACGGCGAACTTCTCCGCCACGTCGGCAATGGCGCGCAGCTCCTGAGGATTGGTGACGCCGCCCCAGATGCGCGGAACCACGGAATAGGTGCCGTCTTTCTGGATATTGGCGTGAGCCCGCTCGTTGATGAAGCGCGATTGCGGATCGTCCCGGTATTCGTCGGGCCATTGGCAGAGCAGGTAATAATTGAGCGCGGGGCGGCAGGAATGGCAGCCGTCGGCGGTTTTCCAGTCGAGAAACTGCATGACCACCGGGATCGTCTTCAGATTTTCCGCGCGAATGGCCTCTCGCACTTCTTCGTGGGTACGGTCGGTGCACTTGCACAGCGGCTTTTTGGCCGGGCTGACCGAGTAATCGCTGCCCAAGGTACTTTGCAGAATCTGCTCGACCAGTCCGGTACACGAGCCGCAAGAAGCCGAGGCTTTGGTGTGGGCTCTCACGTCTTCCAAAGTGAACAGCTTTTTCTGAACGATGCTGTCGACGATCGTTTTCTTGCAAACCCCGTTGCAGCCGCAGACTTCGGCCGTATCCGGCATGAGCGCCGCGTGGTTCTCCGCGCCGTGGCCGGAATCGCCCAAATGCGCCTGGCCGAACAGGATGTTTTCCCGGAAAGCGGAGATATCGGTACCGTCGCGCATCATCTGGAAATACCAGGCGCCGTCACCGGTGTCTCCGTAAAGCACCGCCCCTTTGATGCGGTTGGATTCGACCACCAACTTTTTGTAGACGCCTCGAGCGGGGTCTTGAAACAGCAGCTCTTCGTACCCGTTCCCGCCCTGAAACTCGCCGGCCGAGAACAGATCGATGCCGGTCACTTTCAGTTTGGTGGACGTCACCGAGCCTTCATAGCGGGCGATGCCGTACTCGGCCAGATGGTTGGCGCAGACCTTGGCCTGCTCGAACAGCGGGGCCACCAGGCCGAAAAGCTGTCTCCGATGTTGCACGCATTCACCGACGGCATAGATGCGGGGATCGAAGGTCTGTAGGGTGTCGTTGACCAGGATTCCGCGCTCGCAATGAATGCCGGCGCTCTTGGCCAGGTCGACGTTAGGGCGGATGCCCACCGCCATGACCACCAGATCGGCCGGGATTTCCGAGCCGTCCTTGAAGCGTACGCCGGTGACGCGGTTTTGGCCCAGGATGGCTTCGGTCTGTGCTTCCATTCGAAAATCGAGCCCACTTTCCTGCAACGCGCGCTTCAGGAGATTGGCGGCAGGCTTGTCCAGCTGCCGCTCCATCAGCGTGTCGAGGAGATGCACCACGGTCACGGTCATCCCCCTTTTTTTGAGACCGTTAGCCGCTTCCAAACCCAGCAAGCCGCCGCCGATAACGACCGCGTGCCGGTATTTTTCGGACGCTTGCAGCATCAATTCCACGTCGCGGATGTCGCGGAAACCGACCACGCCCAGCAAGTCCTTGCCCGGCACCGGCAGCATGAACGGCATGGAGCCGGTCGCCAGCAACAGCCGGTCGTAGGAGGCTTCCATACCGTCTTCGGTACGCACCAGGCGCCGACGGCGATTGATCTCCGTGACTGTTCTCCCTTTATGCAGGGTGATGCCGTTGGTTTCGTACCAGGCGTCGTCGTTGAGAATGATGTCGTCCAGCTTCTTTTCGCCGGCGAGGACCGGAGACAGCAGAATGCGGTTGTAATTGCAGTGCGGTTCGGCACCGAACACGGTGATGTCGTAGGCGTCGGGAGCGATTTTCAGCAGCTCCTCCACGGTGCGGATGCCGGCCATACCGTTGCCGATGACGATGAGTTTCTGTTTTTTCATGATTTACCTACCTTTGGGATGAATCCCGCTCGTCAAATCAACTTTGTAGGATGCGGTGACGTAAGAAAGGGTTGCGATTAAAGCAACCGTTTGCGATTGGAACCGCATCGTTCGCGTTAGAAACACCTAAACCCTCCCATGTGTCTGAAACAGGCACACCATCAGCAACCCGAACAGGAGCAGCGCCGTCAGTTGCCAGAACAGGACCGGATTGCGCTGGTACAAGGGGATGGGGCGGCTGGAGAGGCGCTTGCCGCCGCCCTTGGACAATCCCGATTCCAGTTCGAAGGCCAGTTCGATGGCATCGGCATAGCGCTCGCCGGGATCGACTGCGACGGCGCGCGCCAAGGCCGCGTCCAGCCAGACGGGCAGATCCGGGCGGCGGCTGATGAGGGGTTTGGGTTTTCCGAACCGGGGCGTGCTAAACGGCTCGATTTCGCCGTAGGGATAGCCGCCGCCGGAGAACAGGCGATAAAGCGTGACGCCGAGGGCAAATACGTCGCTGGCGACGCTGCCCCGCTCGCCGTGAAACAGTTCCGGCGCCATGTAGCTGGCGGTGCCCGGCATCGGATCGGTCTGGTTTTCGTCCCAGGCCGGCAGCCGCGCAATGCCGAGATCCAGCAGTTTCAAGCCGCCGTCGTCCGGAAGCAGGATATTGTCGGGCTTGATGTCGCGGTGGACGATTTGCTGGCGGTGCAGGGCGTGTACCGCCTTGCACAGTTTGAGGGCGAGATCGATGCCCGGCTCCAGGCCGATATGCGTGTTTTGCCGCAAATGCTGTTCGAGCGTGGCGCCGCGATAATAAGGCATGACCGAATAGAGGCGGGTTTGCCGTTCCGGCGGCTGTTCCAGAATTTCGGCTACCCACGGGCTCTTCACCCGCCCGCCGATCCAAGCTTCCCGAACGAAGGCGTCGTGATACTGCCGTTCGCTGGCCACCCGCGGATGCGGGAATTTGACGACCACCGGGTTGCCGCTGCGCCGGTCGACCGCGCGGAACAGCGCGCTGTAGCGCCCGGACGACAGCCGTTCTTCCAGTTGAAAATCGTCCACCGTGTCGCCGGCGTCGGGCAGTTCGAGAATAGGCAAGGATTCGATGATTTCCCGCAACGACTGTCGGTCGATTCGGGGCAGGGCGATGACGTCCACTACCAGCGCGGTGATGTTGTCGTTGCCGCCGCGCTGGAACGCCAGATCGACTAGCGTGTCCGCGCTGCTTTGGGGCGCGGCCCGCTCCAGCAGAACGCGGGCGATCTCCGTGTGTTTGAGCGGACCGTGCAGACCGTCGCTGCACAGCAGGAAGCGGTCGTGGATTTCGAGCGTGTGCACGGCGTAGTCGGTGCGGAGCAGAGGCTCCAGGCCCACGGCTCGGTATAGGATATGGTCCAATTCGGGGCCGTTCAGCGTATGGTCCGCCGTCAGCAGTTCCAGCCGTTCGCCGCGCAGCCGATAGATGCGGGAGTCGCCGACGTGCACCAAATGGGCGCGGCGGCCGCGGAGGATCAAAGCGCTGAAGGTGGTCGCCATGTGGGCGAGATTCGGGTCCCGCCTTCCCATGGCGTGTATCCAGCGATTGGCGGCATCCAGGCTTCGATCCAAAAGCTGCTCCACCGCTAAGGTTTCGGCCAAGCTGTAATAGGCTTCCATGAAGCAGTGCATGCACAGCTCTGCGGCCACACGGCCTCCTTTTGCTCCGCCCATGCCGTCCGCCACCGCCGCGATGACGCCGCGACATGCCAGATCCTGCGGCGAGGGCTGGGCGATACCGGCGTAGTCCTGGTTGTCTTCGCGCCGCCCCTGATGGGATGCGAAGGCGGCGCTCAAGGCAAGTTGTCCGTTCGCAGTCACTGATGTACTCCGGTGCGTTGTCCTAGCTGCGCTGCACCTAGCTCAAACCCGCGCGCCGGATACCGCACCCCAGGTGGTGCGCCAGCGCTTCTTCACCATGACCAGCCCCAAAAGTCCCATCAAGGGAAGCCCCGCGAACACGCTGAAACCCAGGGCGAAGCCGTGTTGCATATCCCAGGACCACCCTAGGGCCTTCGCCAGGAAAAAGCCGCCCACACCTCCGGCGCAGCCGACCAATCCCGTGATGACGCCGATTTCCTTGCGGAAGCGCAACGGCACCAGTTGGAACACCGAGCCGTTGCCCATTCCCAAGGCCATGGTGCCGGCGAAGAAAATCGCGACGGCACCCCAGGCGAGGGCCGGCAGTTCGAATAAACCCCATCCGGCAACGGTGGCATTCGCGGTCTGAGCGGGCGCCGGGCCTTCCGGCAGAAAAGAGATGGCGAGATAGCTCAAGGACACCGCGACAAACAGGAACTGCAAGGTGCGGATGCCGCCCAACCGGTCGGCCAGGTAGCCGCCAAAGGGGCGAAACATGGAGCCGGCGAATACGACGATCGCCGCCATCATGCCGGCGGCTATGCCGGAGACGTGATACCAGTTGGTGAAATAAAGGGGCAGAGCATTGCCGAGGCCGACGAAACCGCCGAAAGTGATGGAGTAAAAGAACATGAACCACCAGGTGTCCGGGTCCTTCATGACCGTGGCATAGTTGGCCAGGGTGACCGGCGTGCGTTTGTCGGGAGCGTCCTTGGCCAGAACGGCGTAGACGATGAGCACCAGCACTAAGGGGATCAGCAGGAAACCGAACACCGCCTGCCAGCCGAAGCGCTCCGCCAGCCAGGGGACAGTCATGGAATCCAGCACCACGCCCATGTTGCCGGCCCCGGCGATACCCATGACCACGCCCTGATAGTGGGGCGGATACCAGCGGCTGGCCTGGGGCAAGGCCACGGCAAAGCTGGCTCCGGCGATACCTAAGAGCAGACCCAGCAGTTCGGTTTCCAGTTTGGAGTGCAGACCGAACACGAAAACGTAAGCAAGCCCCAGGATCACCAGCAACTGGGCCAGGATGCCGGTCAGCTTAGGGCCCAAATGGTCGGCCATCGAGCCGAGGGCTACGCGGAATACGGCGCCGGACAGAATGGGAATGGCCACGATGGTGAATTTCTCGCTCACCGGCAGCCCCAGGTCCTTAGTAATGTAAAGGGACAGGGGACCCAGCATCACCCAAACCATGAAGGAGGCGTCGAAATAAAGGAATGCCGACAGTAGCGTCGGCCAATGGCCTGCTTGTTTAAATTCTTTGAAGTTCATCGTTCAAAGTCCATTCAGTTGATTTCGCGTTGATCCGAACCAAAAAAAAAGCGTCTGGCGGTCACCGCAGGAGGTTGACCGCAAGACGCCTTTGTCGAGTTTCTATACGCCGCCGTTGGCGTATAGAGGATTACTGCCGATTAGGCAGAGATCGTGCCATGAATTTTGAATGACGTAATGTATTGATTTGGTTCAGCGGATCAGTAACGCTGCGCCGCAGCGGATGGAAGTACCGAACGTTTGTGCACCAATTTAGAGAGGCATCTGATTTATCGTGGTGCGTAAGGTTTAATGTTCTATACTTTGTTACAGAACCGTGACAAAAGACACAAAATTCATAATTTATAAAAAGTAGGCGAGTCGTCCGCTGCACTTGAGGAGAGGAAATGTCATGTTGAACGTAAAGCGATTTTTTACGAAGTGGCTTCGGAATGAGGAAGGCGCCAGCGGGCTGGAATATGCCTTGATGGCTGGGATGGTGGTTGTCGCCATTGTTAGTTTTGTAGCACCCATTAGGACAGCGGTCACCTCAATTTTCACACAGGTACAAGCTGCACTCGAGTCCGCTGCGCCGACACCATGAAGAGGGGAAGTGACGTAAGCCAGTCCAGCCAGATCGCCTCATCCTCGGCGGCTCCGGCGCCAAGGCGGAGGCGATGAGCGATTAGCCAATCAGTTGCACCGCCTTAGGGCTTTTTTAAAACCTGAATAGGAAAAAGCCCGCACCCTGCCGCGTGTGCGCTGCATGGTTATTCGGCCGGTGCACAATATGGGAGCAGCGATGCAATGGCATCATGTCGCCATCGGCGCCTGGGCGGTTGCGCTGTCCATCTTCGATCTGAAGTGGCGGCGCCTTCCCAATGGGCTTACCTTGGGAGGCGCCGGATTGGCTGCGGTGTTTATCGTGGTGCAGGGCCACAGCGTGCTGGGCGCCTCACCGTCCTCCGCGCTGATGGCCGGGTTGGGCGCGCTAATCGTCGCAATGCCGTTTTACGGACTGGGTTGGCTCGGGGCCGGGGACGTCAAGCTGATGGCGGCTATCGGATTGATCGGCGGCGTAAAAGTGCTGCTCGCCGCTTTCGTTCTGAGCAGCCTGCTGACCTTGCCCTATGTCTTCGGACTCCTGGCTCGCGCTCGTTGGCATGGGAAAAATATCCGGTCTGCGGTAGGCCGGATTCCCCAAGGCGTATTTCTCGCGGCGGGGCTCCTTACTGCCATGGTGGGCTTTTCGCGTACCGGTTTTGGATGATGGCTTTTGCCGCAATTGTAAAAGTCGCATCGCGAATAGTTTGAAGCTTCCTCTTCCTTCGGGCGATGGCAAAGATGTATAGATGCACTCCTTACGGCCTAACGCCTTTTGGCCTTCATCTCTCCGGGAGATGGCCGGCGTGAGCACGCATGGAACAAGTCTTTGCTTTCCGTTCGCTTTACAGGGCGCGGGCCGCCAACGAGACTCCGGCCGGACAAGCCGATTCCGCCGGCAAAGAGGTGCGGCCGCTCTCGAATTCGGCCTGGTGTTTCCGCTGTTTTTCGTTTTGTTCTACGGCATCGTCGCCTATAGCTTGATCATGACTCTGGAGCAATCGCTTACCCACGCCGCGGCCGAGGGAGCACGAGCCGCCGTTGCCGTCGATCCCGCGGACTTCGTCGACGACGAAGCTTACAAGAATAAAATCAAGGAAACGGCGTGTGTTACCGCATCCGGAGCGCTCGCTTGGCTGCCCGACCCGCTTGAGTGCACACCCGAGTTCCAGTCGGATTCGGGTATTACAACTGTAACCGTCACGTTGAAATATAGCCTTCCGTCGGTGCCGGTCATCAAGTTTCCGCTTTTGCCGAAAATCCCCGATGTGCCGGATCCACTCGTCGCGAGCGCCAATACCCAGCTCTAGACCCAACTCATTCCGGTTTATCCCGCCCCAAGTTACTTCGCCATGCTGAAAAATAGATTTGCTCGCAATCCCTATACTTACGATTAGATGCGTTTTTTGAACGACGGCGAAAAACAATAACAATAAAGAAAGCCCACCAATGAGCAGCCAGACACTGAAATTCCTAGCCGTCGTGATGATTATCGGCTCCGTGATTCTCGCGATCATCGGCTTGCGGATCGGCCGTGCGCCGGAAAATCCGCCGGCGGTGACACAGACCGTTACCGTGCCACCGAAGGAGCCCGTGCCCCGGATCGTCGTCGCGGCGCGCCCTATTCAGTCCGGGGCAGAGATCGGCGATGCCGACCTTGCGCTGGCGTCTTTCGATCCTACGCCGCCCAACGCTTTCCAGAACCCCAAGGATATCGTGGGCAGACGCCCGGTCACGGCCATCGGTGCGGGAAGTCCCGTACTTCCGAGCCATTTCCTGACCGGCAATCCATTAGCCGGGACGTTGCGCGAGGACGAACGCGCCGTGGCCGTGAAAGTGAGCAATCTGATCGGTGTCGGCGGTTTCTTGCAGCCGGGCGACAAGGTGGACGTGCTGCTCTATCTTCGCGGCGACAATCAACAGGCCAAAGAAAGCCAATCGCTCGTCGTGGTGCATTCGGTACGCGTTTTGGCCTACGGGGAGGAACTGGCGAGCGCCGAGGACGCAAGCAAGAAAGAAAAGATCAAGAGCAAGGATGCCGGTACCGCGGTGCTAGCCGTCAGCGCACGGGACGCCGTTCTCCTGAATCTGGCGGAGAATGCCGGCGTCCTGCGTCTCGCGCTGCGTCCGGCGCTGATGGCCGAGACCGGATTGGAAGATCGCGATTCCATCCGTCTGAGCGAAATCATCGCACCCGGACCTGAAGAACTCGCTCTGAAGAAACCGAAGGGTCCGATGGTGGAAGTCTATCGGGGCGGTCAAAAAAGCATCATTCAATTCCCATGAGATATCGCACCGACAGACGCCTTACCGGCGCACGAATCTGGCTGACGCTGTGGCTGGCGTTCGCTTGCGCTTTCGCCGCGGACGCACTCGCAGCGGCCAAGCATGGCAAAAAGAAGCACCGGACGAACCATTACAAGGTTCTTCACATCACCGAAGGCCAGCAAAAGGTATTGCATTTCTTCGAAGGCGTAACACGGGTTGCCGTGGGTGATCCCGAGGTGGCCGACGTCTCGATGACGACGTCGGATGAATTGCTCGTCAGCGGCAAGAAGGTAGGGACGACCGATTTGCATGTGTGGTCAAACGCCAAGGGTTCACCCAGACTCTATCGCGTGAGGATCGATCCCCGCTTGATCGAAGGTGAGTTTCACAGCCTCGACGAACACGCCGCCAAGGTCCAGGCGGAAAAACCTGACCTCCGAGACGCAACCACCGTCGATGTCGGCGGAACCCAGATTCAGGCCGATATCAAAGTGGTCGAAGTCAGCCGGACGGGACTCAAGGAAGCCGGCTTTTTCTTCGGCAAGAATTCCGCCAATACGACGCTTGCCGTTTCCCCTCCCGGTACATTGTCGGGTGTCGGCTCTTCCGATGCGGCCGCCGCCGCGGGCAGCCTGCTTCTGGAAAGCGCCAGCGGCTTTTTCCCGTTCATCGAAGCCTTCCAATTGGTGTTCGGCAACTCCAAGCAAAGCTGGCTCAGCACGATCAGCCTATTGGAGCGGAGCGGCTACGCCTACACGCTGGCCGAGCCCAGCCTGACCGCCATGAGCGGCCAGACCGCCACGTTTCTTGCCGGGGGCGAATTTCCGATACCGGTGACCCAGGGCGGTGCGGTCTCGAATGCGATAACGATTACCTACCGCGAGTTCGGCGTGCGCCTGATGCTGACGCCCACGCTCCTGGAGGCCGACCGCATCGCCATGAAGGTCGCTCCCGAAGTCAGCGAGCTCGACTTTTCCGCCGGCATTCAAATCGCCGGCGTGCGCGTGCCGGCCCTGAAGGTGCGCCGCACCGACACTACCATCGAACTGCGCGACGGCGACAGCTTCGCGATCAGCGGCCTGATCAGCCAAACCACGATCGCGAACGAAGATAAGTTGCCTTTCCTCGGCGACGTGCCGGTATTGGGCGCATTTTTCCGCTCGAAGCGTTTCGACAAGAGCGATAAGGAGTTGCTCATGATCGTGACGCCTCACATCGTCCATCCCCTGGACCGGGACGCAGAGCTTCCGCCGCTGCCCGGCGAGGCGTATCGCCGAGCGGATCCCGATTACGCCGATTTCCTGTTTTACAAGCAGGAGCCTTCCGCGCGGCCGCGCAGCGCGAAAGAAGGGTTTTCCCGATGACGGACGATAAAAGCGGGCGTCCTCCTTTTCTGCTGGTCACCGAGAGCGAGGCGGCGGCGCGGCGGTTGATGGATGTCATCGATCAACAGGGCGAACTGTTCGTATCCGAGCCCGAAGCGCTGGAGCGGGTGCTGCAGATCGTCGATTCAGTGGCTTGCGTGCTCGCCATTGTTCACGTCACCGCGGAGGGCCGCTCCCGGCAGATGTTGTTGATCGAGGCGCTGCGCACCGCCAAACCGCTGCTGCCGGTGCTGGTGTTCGCCGACAGTCTGGACTCGGATCTGGTGCTGACGGCCTTGCGTCTGGGCGCTTGCGATGTCATCGCGAAAGACTCCTCGAAAAACGAAGTGCGGGAGCGCCTGCAATACGCCATGGAGAGATACGCTCCGGCCAACAACTTGCAGAGACGCGCCCGGGGCAAAATCATCGCGATCGTCAGCGCCCGTCCCGACGCCGATTGCGCGATACTCGCCCTGCATCTCGCGCTGGCGATACATCGGCTGGAGGCGGGCGGAAAAACCCTGCTGCTCGACTTGGGAATGCCCTTGGCCGATTCCCTTCTGTTCCTCGGCTTGCGCTCGTCCTATACCTTCGTTGACGCGGTACGCAGTACTCGCCGTTTCGACGAAATTCTGATCGAAACCGCTTTCGTAAAACATTCCAGCGGCCTGGCGCTGCTCGCGATGCCCGAGGACGATATCGCGGCATCCGATATTACGACTAATGATGTCGTCGTCCTGCTCAATATTCTCCGTACCTACCATAATAATGTGGTGATGAACCTGGGCGGCTCGCCGCGCTCGGAGTTTCTCGCGCTGATGGTTTCTCATGCCGATCAAGTATTTCTGCTGTGCGAGCAGACGGTGCCCAGCTGCCGCAGCAACAAGCAACTGATGGAATTTTTCGAGAAACATCATCTTGAGGAGCGGATCGGCCTGGTGGTCGACCGCTATTTGGAAAAGCAGGCGCCATCTGCGCCGGAAATTGCTGAGCGGCTGGGCATTCCGCTCAAAGCGACCTTGCCGGCCAGCGGGATCGCCCGACTCGCCATGAAGAACAGCGGGCGGACTCTGTTCGAGATAGCTCCCAAGGACAAGTACACCTTCGCTATAGAAAATATGGCGGGGACCTTGGTTCAGAAGCAACCGCCGGTGGAAAGGCGCCGCCGGTTTGGATTTTTGAACGGTCTTCTTCAGCGAAAGCGATTGGTGTAGTTTTCCATGAAATTCGTGAATACCCCCGCCCTCAATTTCGCGGACGAACTCCAGGATCTCAAGGGGCGGCTGCACCGCCACCTGCTCGATCAGGCCGATACCTTGCCGACCGACGGAGAGGATGAGCGGCTCAACCGGGTCGTCTGGGAGAAGGTAACCCAGTATATCCGCACTTCGCACATCGCCATCAATCAGCGTGAGATCGAGCGCCTGGTCAAGGATCTCATAGACGAATTGACCGGTTTCGGGCCCATCGACTCCCTGCTGCGCGACGACAAAATCAGCGACATCCTCGTCAACGGCCCCTGTCACATTTATATCGAGCGCAACGGCAAACTCGAGAAAACCGATCTGCGCTTCATCGACAACGCCCATGTGCTCAGGGTCATTCGACGTATTCTGGCGCCGATGGGACGGCGGCTGGACGAATCCAGCCCGATGGTCGATGCCCGTCTCCCGAATGGAAGCCGGGTCAATGCCGTCATTCCGCCGCTGGCCATCGATGGCGCCTGCCTTTCCATCCGCAAGTTCCGCAAGGAACCTCTGACGGCCGCCGACCTTCTCGCTTACGGGACCTGGGACGATGAAACCCTGACGCTCTTGCGCCAGGCGGTTCAAGCTCGCTGCAACATGCTGGTGGCCGGTTCTACCGGCGCCGGGAAAACCACTTTGCTCAATGTGCTAAGCAGCTACATAGGCTCGGACGAGCGCTTGATCACCATCGAGGATGCTGCCGAGCTGAGCCTTCGCCACGCTCATGTGGTGCGCCTCGAAACGCGTCCGCCGGGCATCGAGGGCGGCTGTGAAATCACCGCGCGCGATCTGGTTCGCAATGCCCTAAGGATGCGTCCGGACCGCATCATTCTGGGCGAGATTCGCGGCGCCGAAGTGCTCGACATGCTTCAGGCTATGAACACCGGCCATGACGGCTCCATGGCGACGCTGCACGCCAACAATCCGCGGGACGCCTTGAGCCGGCTCGAGCTCCTGGCGGGATTCGCCGGTTATAACGGCAGCGAAACCACGCTGCGCCAGCAAATCGCGAGTTCCCTGGACCTCATCGTTCATATCGGCCGCCTGCGGGATGGCCAGCGTCGCATACTCACCGTGGAAGAAGTCCTGGACGTTTCGGACGGTCATTATGTGACGCAAAGCCTCTATCGCCACGAACCGATTTCCCGGCTTAAACCGAAGTCGGCCAAGCTGGCTCACGGCACAGCCGATCCGATTTTACCCGTGCGCGGTTATGCCAGATAAACTCCTCTACACCGTTCTGGCGGGCGCCTTGATGCTGGGTTTGTCGGTTCTGCTGTTCATCCTTGGCCGCCGCCAGGCGGAACGGGAAGACGTCATCCGCCGGCTGGACGAAGAAGTCCTGTCCGGTCATGAATCCGGCCAGAAGCGTTATCCGTTCTGGCTGCGCTGGATCTATCACACTCTGCAACGGGCCGGCGTCGTTAATCGGCCCGCTCATTTGGTTCTAGTTGCCGTGATTTCAATTCTCGTCGGTATCGCTTCCATGCGGTTCAAAGGCATGATCGGCTTGCTGACGGCCTTGATCCTGCTCGCCACCGGACTTTATCTGTTCGTGATCTGGCGCATAGCCCGATTCAGCAGGATTTTGCGGCAACAATTGCCGGCATTCATCGACCAAATCATCCGGACCCTAAGTGTCGGTCGCAGCTTCGAGAATGCTTTGCTCCAGGCGATAGAAACCAGTCCGCCACCTTTGTCCGAAGCGCTGAAAGGGGTGGCGGTCGAAAATTCGCTGGGGGGCGATTTGGCCGAAGCCTTGGGCGAAGCCGCGAAGATTTACGGGATGAAAGAACTGCATCTGCTCACCCTCGCCCTGCGCATCAATCAGCGCTATGGCGGCAGTATCAAGGCAATGCTGGAAAACATCATCACCCTCATCCGCCAGCGCGAGCAGGCGGAACGGGAGCTGCGCGCCCTGACCGGAGAAACGCGGCTCAGCGCCTGGGTGCTGGGCGCCATGCCTTTAGGCATGGCGGGCTATATGATGATCGTCAATCCCTCGTATCTAGGCTATCTGCTGAAGGATCCCGACGGCCTCGCCATCGTTTACACGGCGCTGGGATTGCAGGCCGTCGGGGTCTTGATATTGTGGCGCATGATGCGTGGCATCCGATGACTGCAGCGGGCGATTCTCACCTTGGGCTGCTGTTGATTGGGCTTGCCGCCTTGGGGATCGGTGCGGCGGTCTGGCTGTTCTTCCGGGCACGGGACTATGTGCCTCCCGCCGAACTGCGGCGTCGATTCGCCGAGGCGTTCGGCGACGAAACGGCAGCCACGCCGGGCAAGGACGGCTCGGGCTGGCTGGAAAACCTCGGGCAACGCCTGCTGGCGCGAAGAAAAGATACCGACGAGGTCAAGCTGTTGCTCGCCCGCGCAGGCTGGAAGCGGCGAACCGACCTTGCCGTTTTTTACGCGGTGCAGACTCTGTTGCCCATCCTGGCGGGCATCGCCTCCAGCTATGCCTTTTGGGTGGATGGCATCGGCCCGCGCGATTGGGCAAACGGTTTTATCGCCTGCGCCACGGCCTGGCTGCTGCCCAAGCGCTTCGTCGCTTATCTGGCGACCGCCCGGCAAAAGCGGGTGGCCGAGCAAACCCTGATCATGGTGCATCTGTTGCGCGTGCTGCTGAGCACCGGCCTGAGCGTGGAACAGTCGCTGCGCTCACTGGTCGTGGATACGCGGGCGCTGCTGCCCGACGTGGCGATCGAGCTGAGCACGCTGCTGCGCCGCATCGACATCGGCGAGGATATCGCTTTCGCCATGCGCGACATGGCGCGGTGCATGGACGTTCCGGAATTGACGGATCTTTCGATGATCTTGGAGCAGACCTGGCGCATGGGTGGCAACGTCATGAAATCCTTGAGCGATTTATCCACCCTGATGGATGAGCGCAGACAGACGAGTCTGAAGGAGAAAGTGTCCAAGCTTTCCGGCCAGATGACGATCGTGATGATGGTGTTTTTGTTTCCGGCGCTCCTGGTGTTTTTGGCCGCGCCGGGATTTCTTGCCATTGCCAGGAGCATGAAGCATGCGCTGGGTTAAACCGCTCGCACTCGCCGCCGGCGCGGCATTGACTGCCGGCTGCGGCACCATTCCGTGGATATCGGCTCCGGACATCGGCAGCGGGTCTCCACCGGCCGCCGCCGATGTTGCGCGCGGGGAACCGCCTTTTACGCCGCCCAAGGCGTGCGGCGGAACCTTGTCCCCGGAACAGCGCATGTACCTGGATCTGGTGTACGAAATGGTGCGGCAAGGCCAGTATTACGCTGCACTCGCTCATCTGGACCAATTGGAAAAAAAAGCGTCGTCGGCACCGCAGAACGTCTATCTTCGCGCCGAGGCATTGCGCGGCGTCGGACATCCGGATCAAGCCGCGAAACTGTACCGTTCGCTGCTGGATGGATGCATGGCGGGCTACAGCCTGCACGGACTTGGTCTTTTGGCGGCCGATGCGGGGCGCCTGGAGGAGGCGGAAGACTTTCTCGTTCGCGCCAGCCGCGAGAGGCCGGTGAGCGCCGACGTGCACAATGATCTCGGCATGGTGTTGCTCCTGGCGGGGCGGCAGGATGCCGCCCGGCAGGAATTTCTCACGGCGGCGGAGCTGGATCGGAAAGATCCTCTGCCGGTGGAAAACCTGATCGTGCTGATGCTGATGGATGAGAATCCGCGGGAGGCGAAGCACCTCGCGAAGCACCGCGGACTAACCGACAAAGACCTGGAGCGGCTGACGCAACGTGCCCGCCGCCTGGCCCGACAATCCGACACCGGCCATACCGCCGCGTCGCCGTCGCCACCCGTGCAGGAGTAGAGACCATGCGCCGCTTCGTTTTAATCTTACTTGTTTTGGCCGCAATCCGGGCTGAAGCCTCATCGGACGATCCCGCCCCGCTCGAAGTCTTTCCGCTCGATCCAAGCGTGTCCGATTCATCGGAGCCGCCGGCCATCGTCGCGGACACGGAAACGGGCCTTTGGATGCAACTGCAAAGCTCGGGAAGAATCGCCGGGCCGCGTTACACCTTGTCGGGCAAGGCGGCTACGAACATCTACCAGCGCTATTTGAACAGCTTCCGGCATCCGATTCCTGAGCAGTTCGACTTCAAGCGAAGCGCGGTTTTGCGCTCCGGCTCCCGCCGCTGAGAGGGCGCCGATGCCGTTCCTCTTGCCGCCTTCGCCGCCGCCATTCCGCCGCCAGCGTGGCGCTATCGGCCTTCTTGCGGCACTGGTGTTGTTGCCGGCGGTGTTGTTCACGGCGCTGGCCTTGGACACCGGGAGGCTGTACCTGGAGAAACGGAGGTTACAGACAATCGCCGACCTGTCCGCTCTCGACGCCGCCCATGCAATGGCCTGTGCGAGCGCCAAAGACGCGGCGGCAGTCGATGCAGCTCAGGCGAGCGCCGTGCGAAACGGCTACGCGGGCAATCTCGCAGCGGAAAACGGGGTGAAAGTCGGAAACGTTAGTTCAAACGCCCAGGGCCTCCGTGTATTTGGGGAAAACGGTCCGGCTAATGCCGACGCGGTGCAGATCGAGGCCCAGAATACCGTTCCTGCCAGTCTGGTGGCGGGCGGCTTGTTCGGCGGGTCAGTTACCCTCAAGGCCAAAGCCGTCGGGCGCAGCGACGCGATCGCCGGAATCAGCGCCGGCAGTTTTCTCGCCCGGGTGGATCCCAGCGGTCTGAACCCGCTGCTGAGCGGTTTGCTCGGCACCAGCGTAGATCTGGTGAGTTATAACGGCATCGCAGCAGCAAACTTGACCCTGTTGGATCTGATTCAAGCCCAGGGCTTGGTGGGAACGGTGGACGAATTGCTCGCTCTGCAGATGAGCATCGGCGAGTTCTACGCTCTCATGGCGTCCGCGCTGACCAACAAAGGTAATGCCGGTGCGGCGGCGGACCTTTCGGGGCTTGCGGCCGGCATTTCCAATACGCTTGTGCTGACGCTCGGAGATCTGCTCAAGGTGACGACGGATGACCCCGAAGCGGCGGCCGAAGCCGAGGTCAATGTACTCGATCTTTTGATGTTGGGCGCGGAGGTCGCCAACGGCCAAAACGCCATCGCTATTCCGGCTGCCGGCTTCGCAATTCCGGGAGTCGCGAGTATCGGTTTGAGCTTGCGGCTGATCGAGCCGCCGCAGATCGCCATCGGTCCCGCAGGACAAGATGAAAACGGGAACTGGAAAACCCAGGTTCAAACCGCTCAGGTGCGGGTAGGGGTCGATTTACAGCTAGTTCCACAGTCCTTGTCCTTAGGTTTGTTGGGATTGTTATTGGGCTTGGTAACGATTGATCTTACTGATCTCCATCTCGACGTCGATGCCGCCCCGACCACTGCCTGGCTGGAAAACATCGGCTGCTCGACTTTGGGCGATCTCGACGGATCGGCCACGGTCGGCAGCCAGCCGGGTGTCGTCAAAATCGCGATCGGGGAGTTGGATGCCGAAGGCGAGAGTGTAGCCCCCACCAATATCGCCACCGTCAGGTCTTCGTTGCTTGGGAATCTGGCCACAATCGGCGCCAGCGCGGTTACTAGCGTCACGAGCGATCCCCAAACTACGCAATTCAATGGAACGTTTCCTGATCCCGAGACCGTGGGTACTCCTGTCGACGAGGCGGTGAACAATGCCCTGTCAAGCCTCGCTGACAGCCTGAATCTGCAGGTTATGCTGGGTTCTCTGGATCTATCAGTTCTCAATCAGGTAATTAATGCTTTGAGTCTCGCATTGGGGCCCATTATCGAAGCATTGGGAGACAATCTCCTCACCCCATTGCTGCAGGCGCTGGGCGTAAACGTCGGCGGCGCCGACCTGACAGTGTTCGACGTTCGATTCGTCAGACCGACATTGGTCATTTGATGCACTAAACTCAGTGGGCTTATCCCCGCTCCCACCCGGATTCGAAAGAACATTGATCGAATGATCGGCCGCAATTCCAAACTCGCCTGGCTGACCCTCAATTTAACGCTGATCGTCGCCGTCGGCACCGCGCTGAGTTTCGGCTCGCGCGCCGTCCTGATCGAATGCATCCAGGAACGGGATCACCAGGCGCAACAGATCCGCCAGTTCGCATCCGCGGGATTGGAGTGGTCGCGCGGCAATATGCGACAACTGCGCGCCTGGCTGGCGCCGCTGCCATTGGGTACGTCGTTCGCCGCTCTCGAAATCCGGGGCAAAGCTGGAACTCTGTTGGATATCCGCTACGACGCTCCGTTCGCTCCGCCGGCCTGGGCAAGCGCGCTGCCGCCGCTTGCCCAGGCCGTCTTGGAGTTGCCTCTGGATAGCAAGAATTCGCTGGTTCTGAAGCTGGTTCCGGCGTCTTCCCATCCGGCTTCGCGGCTTGCGGAGGCGATGTATCCCGTTTTGACGGCCGGCGCGGCCGCAATTCTCATCGTTAACCTGTTTTGTTGGGTTCTTGCGAGGCGAACGGGGATGGCCAGAATCGAACAAGCTCACTGGGAGAGATCGGTCTCGCCGCACCTTGCCGTGGAAGTGTCGGCTAACGCCGAAAAAACCAGGTCCCAGCCGGACCCTCCGCCGCCGGATGGTCTGGAGCGATGCCCGGAAGCGATCGTTGTCTGCGACGCCGCGCGTCGGGTGAGTTACGCCAATGCCGCCGCCCATGCGCTATTCCGGCACACGCCGGCGATCAAGCCCGGCGGTGCGGTTCTCGAATTGATCGCGCCTTGGGATCGCGCCCGGTTCACCGAGGCGCTCGCCGCGCGCGACGAGCCGAAGGGCTCCGGGCGCGCCGTGCGGTTCCAGGCCTTAACGGCGCAGGGCGGCATTCGCCCCGTCGATGTCGCTATGATGCCTCTGACGGCGGATGGGCCGGAGTTAATCCTTAGCCTGCGCGACGCCAGCGTCGCGCAGTCGCTCGAAAATAACCTGGCGCAGCGCGATCAACTCCTGGATATGATTCCATTTGGGCTGGCCATTGTGTCGCCCTGTGACCATGGCGAAATTCTGTACTCGAACCGGACGTTCCGGAGCCTGCTGCAGTTTACGGCATCGCCCGGTCGTGCAAACTTGCCAGGCCTTCTGGCCGGGGGGAGCGAGGACAGTGCCGTTCGGAAAATACAGGCTGCCGTCGAGAAAAGCGCGCCGCTCGATTTAAGCTTATCCTGGCGGGCCGGTGACGGTGCCTCGGCCACGTTGGAAATACAGCTCGCTCCGCTTTCTCCCGATCCGACCGGGTCATCCAGTCTCGCCGTCATCGTCTACGACCGGACGGAAGAGGCCGTTGCACGCGACCGTATCGAGCGGGAGCTTACGCTCAGCCGGACGATTCTCGAAGAAATGCCGTTGGGCCTTTGCGTCGCCAACGCCGAAGGCAAGGCTCTGGCGGTTAATGCCCGGCTCGCCGAGCTGATCGGGCGGCCCCGGAGCCAGCTCATGAATTCGGAGGTCGGGCAATGGCTGCCTCGGGATCCGAAAACGAAGGGACGCGCTCTTTACGGAGAGTTCACGATCAAGACCGATGGAACCGCGAAGTCGGTGAAGATCAATACCCTGGCGTCGCCGGCAGATGACGGCGAATATGTTTATTTCCTAGACGACATCACGCTTTTCAAGCAACAGACCCAAACCAGCGCCGATCAAGCGGAGCGCCTGCAATTGATCCTGGACAGCATCGCCGAAGGCGTCATCGTCACCAATAAGGACGGTTTCATTCAATATCTCAATCCTCACGCCAAATATCTGACCGGCTTGGAGGAACATCAATACGAGGGCATGCCTGTCGGAAAAGTCCTTCATCTCATGGATGAAAGAAAGCACCGTCCGTTGGCCGATCCGGTCTTTCGGGCCATGAGCATCGGCAAAACCGTCAAATTCAGGCAGGATGTTCTACTGCTGAACGAAAGCAAGCCCGAACTAGCGGTGGAAGTTTCGGCGACGCCCATATTCGACTTCAAGCAAACGCTGGTCGGATGCGTGGTCGTTCTCAAGGACGTGTCGGAACAGCGGCTGCTCGCGCGGCAGATGAAGATGCGAGCCAGCCGCGATCCGCTTACCGGCCTGGTGAATCGCCGCGAACTGCTTTCCCTGCTGGAGACCTTGCAATACGAAGTCGACGAGTATCGCAAGCAGCACGCGCTTTGCTATATGGATCTGGACAAGTTCAAGGTGGTCAACGATAGCTGCGGCCATAATGCGGGCGACGAGTTGCTGCGGCAGGTTTCCCATCTGATGGGCGAATGTCTAAGGGCCCAGGATATCCTCGCCCGCATCGGCGGCGACGAGTTCTGCGCCGTTCTGCCCAACACCAGCCTGGAAGACGCCGAAAACGTGGCCGAGCGGATTCGCGAATCCGTGAAATCCTTCCGCTTCTCGTGGGATGGCAAATATTTCGAAATCGGCGTCAGTATCGGCATTGCGGAGCTGAAACCCGGGCTCGGCGTCGAGCAGAACCTCGATGCGGCAGATCAGGCTTGTTACATGGCGAAGGAAAAAGGGCGCGATCTCGTCTATATATCCACGGGACAGGAGCCAGAGGACGGCAAGTCTATGGGGTCGCCCTGGAATGAACGATTGTTCGAGGCCATGGAGCACGACTATTTCCAGTTTTCGTTCCAGGAAGCCTGCTTTCTGCACGGAGATACCCGGTCCGCGCCGAGCTATCGCGAAATCCTGCTGCAATTGTGCGAGCCCGACCAAACGCCGCTGGCCGCCTCCGCGTTCATGCCCAATGCCCATCGGCTCAATCTGGTTCCTGTCATCGAACGCTGGGCCATTTGCAAGCTCTTCTCGTCAATCCGCCCCTCTGAGTCCGGCCCGTCCGGCGACCTCGGTGTCTACGCCATTCCCCTGTCGGCGATCACGCTTTCCGAGGGCAGCTTTATTCAGTTCTTGTGCGAACAGAGCGAACGGCATCATGTTCCGCCTCCGTCGATCTGCTTCATGATCGCCGAGAACGATCTCGTACAGAACTACAGCCTGGTGCAGGACTTCATGTCGAGATGCAAAGAGCTAGGCTATCGTTTTTGCCTGAACCAATTCGGAGGAGGCGTCTCTTCCTTCGCCTATATCCGTAACTTACCGCTGGATTTCCTCAAGATCGACGATGGCCTCACCCACCGGGTCGAAAACGACCCCATCGACGAAGCCATCGTCTCTGCGATTCAAAATATCGCCCAACATTTGAACATTCTCACCATCGCCCACAACGTGAACAGCCGGACCATGCTGGAGCGCCTGCGAGCCTTGGGGGTTCATTATGTCCAGGGCACGGCCGTCGAAAACGCCGCGGCGAATCACTAGAGCATTTTTCCCGATGGTGTAGCGATAGCACGGGTGAGGACCTTGCTTAAAAGGTGCCCTTAAGCGCGGTGACTCTTTTGGAGCGTGGAGTCGCCCCGGATGCGGGTTCCTCGACCAAAACGTAGACCAAAATGTAGGCCGGATTAAGCCCTTCGACTTCGCTCAGGACAGGCTCCGCGTATCCGGCGTTTCGTCCATCGAGCGCCGGGAACGGCTGTTGCCTTATCCCGGCCTATCCGATGTATCTCACCCTCTGCAGGACTGAGCGCTACACCGGAAAATGCGCGAGTCGACCCGTGAATACTCCTTCACGCGACGGCGGGGTTTACCCACATCTCCCGAAATTATGCCGCCTTGAACTTGTGTCGCTCGTGCAGGAATTTGAGCAGCTCGGCACGGAGATCGTGGTAATGCGGATCGTCGGCCAGCGCCAGTCGGTCGCGGGGACGCGGCTGGTCCACGCTCAGAATTTCGCCAACCGTGGCGGCCGGTCCGTTGGTCATCATCACGATACGGTCGGCGAGAAGCACGGCCTCGTCCACATCGTGCGTCACCATGAGGACGGTGCTGCCTTTTTCTTGAAGGATGCGCATCAGCTCATCCTGCAGATTGGCGCGGGTGAGGGCGTCCAGGGCGCCGAACGGTTCGTCGAGCAGCAGGACTTTGGGCTCCATGGCCAGGGCACGGGCAATGCCTACCCTTTGCTTCATTCCGCCCGAAATTTCGTGGGGATGCTTGTGCTCGGCATGACTTAAGCCCACCAGTTTCAGGGCGGCATGAGTTCGTTCTTTGAGTTGAACCTTGGTTTCCTTGCGTCCGAAGACTTTTTCAACGGCTAAATAGACGTTTTCGAAGCAGCTCAGCCACGGCAGCAGCGAGTGGTTTTGGAAAACCACCGCACGATCGGGTCCAGGTCCCGAGATTTCGCGTTCCGCGAGAATCAATGCGCCGCTCGTGGGTTCGAGGAGGCCTGCGACGAGATTCAGCACGGTTGACTTGCCGCAGCCGGAATGGCCGATGATGGCGATAAATTCGCCGTGCTTGACGGACAGGTTGATGTTCTGCAGGGCGACGAAGCGTCCCTTCTTGGTGTTGAACACCATGTTGACGTTTTGGATTTGGAGGTATTTCGATCTCATGGATTTCACTCTCGCGCGTTCATTCGTAATTGAATCTTTTCGCCAGCAGGATCAAAGCCTGTTCCAGCAGAAGCCCCACGGCACCGACCACAAAAATGGCGATGATGATGTGCTCCACGTTCAGGTTGTTCCATTCGTCCCATACCCAGAATCCGAGACCTACGCCGCCGGTGAGCATCTCGGCGGCCACGATCACCAGCCAGGCGACGCCGATCGAAAGCCGCACTCCGGTCATCATGTACGGGAGGACCGCCGGAAAAAGAATCTTGCTGAAGATCTTCCACTCCGAAAGATTGAGTACGCGGGCGACGTTCATGTAATCCTGCGGCACCCGGCTCACGCCTACGGCGGTGTTGATGATCATCGGCCAGATGCTGGAAATGAAGATCACCCAAATGGCGGCCGGATGCGCCGCGTTGAACACCAGGAGGCCGATGGGGAGCCAGGCCAGAGGGCTGACGGGCCGGAGGAGCCCGATGATCGGCGCGGTCATGCGGTTCAGGAACGAAAAGCGCCCGATCATGAAGCCGATCGGAATGCCGACGACGGCGGCGAGCCCGAAGCCGATGCCGACTCGTTCCAGCGAGCGTAGGACGTTCCAGCCTATGCCTTGATCGTTGGGGCCGTTGTCGTAAAACGGATCGCTGAAGAGTTCGACGGCCGAAGCCCAGGTTTTCATCGGCCCGGGAAGCCGTTCTTGGCTGGTTTCGGCAACCGCCGCCCAGATCAGGATAAAGAGGCCGAGACCGAGTAGAGGCGGAATCGTCCATTTGAAAAAGGTTTCCAGCCGGTTTTTCCAGTTCGTGGATTTCAGCGCTTCCGCTATGGGCGCGGCTTCGTTGATAGGCGTTTCCGATCGCTCTTTAACCACGGGCATACCGAGTTTCTTTGGAGCGTCGCTGACGATCGGGACCGTTTTGTCGCTCTTGCGAATCGTGATGGCATTCATGTTTTCCTCCTGGCGCACGATGCGTTCCGTTAGGCTTTGATCGCAAAGCCGGCCGCGTAGGCTTTTGGGTCCTTGCCGTCCCAAACGACGCCGTCCACCAAAGTAGAGGATCGCATCTCGCTGGAAGGCAGGGGCACTTTCGCGAGAGCCGCCGCCTCTTTGTAAAGATCGATGCGGTTGACCTTCTTCGCGACGGCCAGATAATCCGGGTCGTCTTTCATTAATCCCCAGCGTTTGTGCTGCGTCAGGAACCACATGCCGTCGGAGAGATAGGGGAAGGTCACGGTGCCTTCGTTGAAGAAGCGCATCGGTTTTTCATCCTTCCAGCTCTTGCCGAGGCCGTCCTCGTATTGGCCCAAAATGCGGCCTTCGATGACTTTTGCGGTGGTGTTGACATAAGGTTTGCCGGCCACGGTGATCGCCATCTTGCTGCGATTTTCGTCGGAGGCATCGATCCAGCGGGCGGCATCCAGCACGGCGGCGATCAAGGCGCGCGCGGTGTTGGGGTTCTTGGCAACCCAATCGGCGCTGGTGCCCAACACCTTTTCCGGGTGATCCGGCCAGATGGCCTGAGTCGTGGTGGCGGTAAAACCGATCTTGTCCGCGATGGCGCGGGCGCCCCAGGGCTCTCCGACACAGTAGCCGTCCATGTTGCCGACGCGCATATTGGCCACCATCTGGGGCGGCGGCACGACAATGGTCTTGACGTCCTTCATCGGGTGGATGCCGTTGGCCGCCAGCCAGTAATAAAGCCACATGGCATGCGTGCCGGTGGGGAAGGTCTGGGCGAAGGTATATTCCTTTTCTTTGTTGTCGACCAACGCCTTGAGCTTGATACCGTCGGTCGCGCCTTTTTCTCTAAGCTGATTGGAAAGCGTGATGGCCTGGCCGTTGTTGTTCAAGGTCATCAGCGTAGCCATGTCCTTTTGCGGACCGCCGACACCCATTTGCACGCCGTAAATCAAACCGTACAGCACGTGCGCGGCATCCAGTTCGCCGTTGATCAATTTGTCGCGGACGCCGGCCCAGGAAGCTTCCTTGCTGGGAATAATTTTGATTCCGTATTTCTTGTCGAATCCGAGTTGCGCCGCCATGACTACCGACGCACAGTCGGTTAGAGGGATGAAGCCGACTTTCACTTCGGTTTTTTCCGGCGCATCGGAACCGGCCGCCCAGGCGCCGTAGCGGAGTCCCGGCGCCGCACCGAGGACCAGTCCCGCGCCCAGCAAACCTGCGCTTTTCTTGATGAAGTCGCGACGGGACGAAAGTTTCCGGGCATTGTTCGTTTCTTTCTTTTTTGTCATGGAGCAATCCTCTCGGTCGGAAGTTTTTACGTCGGCAAAAAAAAAGCGTCGGCTGCCGTTGTGGGGATGGCAGCGAGACGCCGTTGTCTAGGTCTTGCACACCGCCATTGGTGTGCCGGATTTATTTCTTTACTGCACGTTCAGTGCCATCTGCTGTATTCGGTTTGATGCCTTGAACAAACGCCTATCGGCGCGGGCGAGAGCAACGCTCGAAAGCAGCCGATCTGTCGTTGGCCGCACCAAACTTGAAAAAATGCACGCGTTTAGAGCGTTGTCGTGGCATTCAGGTATTTTGAAGCGGCGGCCTGAGTCAGCCGCCAGCGGCTTCCCGGAGCGATTCCAATTCTTCCCACCGCACATAAGCCAAGCCCAAGGCCTCTTGCCGCTCAGCCAAGCGCGCTTGGGTTGCGGTCACCGCCTCCTTGCCTTGTTGATAGAACTCGGGCCGAGTCATGGATTCATTCAATGCGTTGATTTCAGCTTCGAGTTCTTCGATCTGCTGGGGCAGTTTCTCCAATTCACGCTGCTCTTTAAACCCGAGTTTTCTGGGTTTCTCCTTGGGCGCTTTTTGAGGAACAGGCTTCGCATCGACGGGCTTGCTCTGGACGACCGGTTCAGGCGCAGGCCGTTGCCGCACCCAGTCGTCGTATCCGCCCACGTAATCGTTGACCGCGCCGTCGCCCTCGAAGGCCAGCACGCCGGTGACAAGATTGTTCAGGAAAGCCCGGTCGTGGCTGACGACCAAGACGGTGCCGTCGTAATCAGTCAACAATTCTTCCAACAGTTCCAGTGTGTCCGCGTCCAGATCGTTGGTGGGTTCGTCGAGCACCAAGAGATTCGCGGGCTGAGTGAACAGCTTGGCGAGCAGGAGCCGGTTGCGTTCGCCTCCCGATAGCGACTTTACCGGCTGGCGTGCTCGTTCGGGACTGAAGAGGAAATCCTTCAGATAGCCGATGACGTGAACGTTGCGGCCGTTGACGGTCACCCGGTCGCTGCCTTGGGCTACATTGTCGATCACCGATTTTTCTTCATCGAGTTGCGAGCGGTATTGGTCGAAATAGGCGATCTGCAGGTTGGTTCCGAGGCGGATGCGGCCCGACGTCGGCTGCAACTCGCCCAACATCAGGCGGAGCAGGGTGGTCTTACCGCAGCCATTGGGTCCGATGATGCCGACTTTGTCGCCGCGCAGGATGGTCGTGGAAAAATCGCGCACGATCGGCTGACCGCCGTAGTCGAAGCGGACGTTCTCGGCTTCGACCACGAGCTTGCCCGATTTTTCCGCCTGCTGGAGTAGCATGCTGACTTGGCCCGTGCGGCCGCGCCGCTCGGCGCGTTCCTGGCGCATGTCGAGCAAGCGCCGTACCCGGCCCATGTTGCGGGTGCGGCGCGCCTTGATGCCTTCCCGAATCCAGGCCTCTTCCTGCGCCAGTCGTTTATCGAATTCGGATTGAGCCTTGGCTTCGGCGTTCAATTGTTCTTCCTTGCGCTTCAGATAGGTGGCGTAGTCGCCGGGCCAGTCGAACAGCTTGCCCCGGTCGAGCTCGATGATCCGGGTCGCGAGCTTTTGCAGGAACATCCGGTCATGGGTGATGAATATGAGGGTTCCCGGCCAACCGAGCAGGAATTCCTCCAGCCACAGGATAGCCGCAAGATCGAGGTGGTTGGTGGGCTCGTCAAGCAATAGCACGTCCGGCTCGCTGATCAGGGCTCTCGCCAGCAGCACCCGGCGTTTCAGGCCGCCTGACAGGGCCTCGACATCGACGTCCATGGGCAACTCGAGTTTGGACAGCAAGGATTCGACTTTCCGGTGAATGTCCCAGCCCCCGATCGCGTCGATGGTGTGCTGGCATTGCTCCAGTTCCGCCAATGCCGCCGGATCGGAGTGGGTTGCGACACGGTGGGACGCGTCATGGAAGCGGCGGATCAGTTCGCCCGTATCCCCGAGTCCGCCCGCCACGACGTCGAATACGCTGCCGACGGCATCCAGCGGAACCTCCTGATCGAGCCGAGCGATCCGTAAGCCCTCGGACGTGATGACTTCGCCTTCGTCGGGAATCAAATCGCCGGCCAAAAGCTTGAGCAGCGTGGATTTTCCCGCCCCGTTGCGGCCGACGAGGCAGACTCGCTCGCCTTTGTCCAGGGAAAAACCAATGCCGTCCAACAGCGGCTGACCGAAACTAACGTGTATGTTGCGGAAGGTGATTAGAGCCATCGGGAATTCAGGATAGGAAAAACAGGGATTTTACCGTAGACGGGCGTAGTCGCACCGAATTCGGATCAACCGAGATCTCCGGACGATCATCGTGCGGAAAGGTCAGGGAGCGCAGCGTGCGTTCGGAGCGACGATGCGCAAATATCGTTGAGATCGTCGTTCTTCAAACCACGTTATCCGATCCACGACATCCTCGGCGCTGGTCTTGCCGATGGGGCCGGCTATGGTTCGCCCGGTCGCGGCAGCGAGCAAGTGTACATAGGTTTGATGAGGACCGGAGGCCAAACTCGAATGCACCAAGGCGCCGCCGACATCCCAGGGCGATTCTCTCTCCGGTACGCGGCTGCCTGGATTGCACATGCCGAGCACGATCAAACCGTTCGGCTTAACGAGCGAACGGAGGCTTCGGACAAAATTTCGAAACCGTTCCGGGGCAAGCTCGTCGAATGAGCGCAAGACGAAGAGCGGAACCCTACATATCGATTCGCAGGCGGCGCGCTTGATATCCCGGTCGGCATCGTTCGGAATAGAGGCCAACATCGCGGTCGAACATTGGCGGGCCAAGCATGCGGTATCCAAGGGCTGGAGTCTTCGCTCTTTGGTCATCAGAATGTTTCGGATTTCCGCCGGATCTTTCCGGGAAAGTTCTTTCCACCGGCCATCCATGAAGCGGCTGAATTCCCGATTTTGGTTGATGCTGTAGGTAACGGTCAAAAGCTCTTCGAGGCCGGGCTGCGCCTCGACGGTCCGGGTCGCTTTAGCTTGGTCGCCTTCGATGGTCAGAGCGTTCTGAACGATATGGCCATTCAGAATCGGTCCGTCGAATCCGCCATGCCCTATAAAAATCACGCGGTCGAAGGATGCTGACTGGCGTATCTGCTGATCGGCTTGGCGGTAGTAATCCGTCCATACGCGGATATCCCGTAGCGAAGTCACTTGCGCGGAGAAGCGGGTGCGATAAAACGTTTCAATCTGCGCGGCCGGCTGTTCCGGCCAGCGTTCATTTTCCTCGGAATCCGGATCTTTTCTTAACAGCGGAATAATCAATACTCGAGTCGGTGAACGAACGAGAGTCGATTCAGATTGACACCGATGTTCTTCGGCTGCTGGTGCCGAAAGAAAGGACAGGAAGAGAAAAAGGAAAGCAAGCCCGTCAATGACGGTCGGTTTTTGGTTCAAGACGGCAATACGATAATCCTTGTATCAAATTTGACTCAATAAACCGATTTGGGTTGCCCAAAGGAGATAGGAACTCGGAAGCAAAAAAAACGAAAGCATCATCCGTTTGTCAGCGGATGATGCTTTCGAAAACGATTAATCATTCACCGGCGGCCGAAGGCGGGTGAATGGCGGGGAATTTCCAGTGCTTTGCGCCGGTCTCAGGTCACCCGAGTATGATTCGGTGACGTTTTCTATCGATCCTCCATGGGTTTATAGGCCCGCTGCTGCTCGCCGATATAAATCTGGCGGGGCCGAGCAATTCTCATTCCAGGTTCCTCGATCATTTCCTTCCAGTGGGCAATCCAGCCGGGCAGTCTTCCTAGGGCGAACATCACCGTAAACATATTCGTCGGAATCTTCATGGCGCGGTAGAGGATTCCGGAATAGAAATCGACATTGGGATAAAGTTTTCGCTCGATGAAGTAGGGATCGGTGAGCGCCACTTCCTCGAGGCCTTTGGCGATTTCGAGGATGGGGTCGTGAATGCCCAGCTTTCCGAGCACTTCGTCGCAGTGCTTTTTGATGATCTGAGCTCTGGGGTCGTAATTTTTGTAGATCCGGTGCCCGAATCCCATGAGTCGGAAAGGATCGTTTTTATCCTTGGCCCTGTCGATGAACTTCTTGTAGTTTCCACCGTCGGCGGCGATCGCCTCCAGCATTTCGATGACTGCTTGGTTGGCGCCGCCGTGAAGCGGCCCCCATAAGGCGCAGATACCGGCCGAAATGGACGCAAAGAGATTGGCCTTGGAGGAGCCGACCATGCGGACGGTCGAGGTGGAGCAGTTCTGTTCGTGATCGGCATGCAAGATGAACAATACGTCCAGCGCCCTGCGCGTCACCTCGTCCGGTTCGTACAGTTTTACGGGCGTCGTGAACATCATGTGCATGAAGTTGGAGAGATAGTCCAACTCCGGGCGGCTGTAGACGAACGCCTCGCCCACGGATCGCTTGTAGGCGAAGGCCGCCAGCACGCGCACTTTGGACAGGAGGCGGGTAATGGTTTGGTCCCGCTCGTGCGGCGACTGATCCGGTTTCAACAGTTCCGGATGATAAACCGAGAGCGAGCACACCATGGCCGAAAGAATGGCCATGGGATGGGCATGGCCGGGATACGAGGTGAAGAAGCTCTTCATATCCTCGTGAATCAGCGAGTGGAAGAGAACCTTATCCTTGAATTTCGTAAATTGCTCGACGGTCGGTAACTCGCCGTAGATGAGCAAATAGCAGACTTCCATAAACGTCGACTTCTCGCAGAGCTCGGCAATGTCGATGCCGCGGTAGCGAAGAATCCCTTTGTCGCCATCGATATAGGTAATGGCGGATGTGCAGGAGCCTGTATTGGCATAACCGGGATCGAGGGTGATATAGCCTGTCGATGCCTGGAGTCGGGTGATATCCAGTCCTTTTTCATTCTCCGTACCGGTGACGACGGGGATATCGAACTGTTTTCCATCCAGTTCGAGCTTTGCTGTTTCTGCCATAATGCTAAAAACCTTAAATCAAGGACTGTGTTCTCGTTTCCGTTTCAGTGTAACGACAACCGGTCTCTCAACGCTACCCTGCCTAAGGGAATGCTCGATTGTCTTTCGAGTTTCGATAGCCCCACTTCGATCACCAGTGTCTCAAAATGGTAACATTGGACGGGTAGCGGAATATGTTTTCCTATTAGTGTGTTAATAAATAATTTCTAAAACGATGCGTATCGCCTTGGGTGTCGAATATGACGGTCAAGCTTTTGCCGGGTGGCAGTGGCAGAAGGGGAGGCTCACGATCCAGGCTGCGGTCGAAGATGCTCTGAGCCGCGTTGCCGCCGAGCCGATTCGCGTCACCTGTGCTGGCCGAACGGATGCGGGCGTGCATGCCTTGGAACAAGTCGTCCATTTCGATACCAACGTGTACCGAAAGCCCTATTCCTGGCTGATGGGAACGAATACGGCGCTTCCCGAAGAGGTGCGTATCCTCTGGATTCAAGAGACGTCCGAGGACTTTCATGCGCGCTACAGCGCCATAGCCCGATTTTATCGGTATGTCATCTTGAATCGTCCGATGAAGTCCGCGTTGCTTAGACGACAAGTCACCTGGCATTTTCATCCGCTCGATGAGAAAGCTATGCAGGAGGCGGCAGGCTATCTCATCGGCGAGCACGATTTTTCCTCTTTCCGCGCCCAGGATTGCCAGTCCAAGAGCCCCATGCGGCGGATGCATTTCATCCATGTGCGGCGGGAAAACGACAGGGTAATCATCGAATTGTGCGCAAATGCCTTCTTGCACCACATGGTGCGCAACATCGCCGGAGTGCTGATGGAGGTCGGATCGGGCAAGCAGCGCCCGGATTGGGCGGCCGAGGTTCTCGATGCCCGAGACCGAAAGTGCGCCGGTGTTACGGCGCCGGCTGACGGGTTATACTTAGGCGGAGTTTATTACCCGGACCATTTCGGTTTACCCCGTCATCCGATATTCGATCACCTGCCGGAAAACGCCAGCCGTTATACTCCTTCGGAAAGCGAGTGAAATTCCCGTATCCCTTCCGTAGAACTCGCGTTAAAATTTGCGGCTTCACGCACCCTGACGATGCGTTAACCGCTGTGCGTTTGGGTGCCGATGCTATCGGCTTGGTTTTTTATCCGCCAAGTCCACGGCATCTTGATATTGATACAGCGCGAAAAATTGTGTCTGCGCTGCCGCCGTTCGCCACGGCTGTCGGGCTGTTCGTCGACGAAGACGAGGTTGTCGTCCGCGAGATTCTGGAAAAGGTGCGTATCGATCTGATTCAGTTTCATGGCGAGGAAAGCCCGGATTACTGCCGCCGTTTCGGCAAACCTTATATCAAGGCCGTGAGGATGCAGTCCGAAACGGATTTGGCAACGGTCGTGGATACCTATTCGGACGCTACGGGTTTTCTATTGGACGCATGGCATCCGGATGCCAAGGGGGGCACCGGACATTGCTTCGATTGGGATTTGATTCCAAAGGAATGCCGCCAATCGGTGATTTTGGCCGGAGGGCTGACGTCCGATAACGTCGGGGAAGCGTTGCGGACGGTGGGGCCTTATGCCGTCGATGTTTCCAGCGGCGTGGAGGCAGGTAAGGGCATCAAGGATGCCGGTAAAATGGCGGCGTTTCTAAAACAGGTACACGAATATGACCATAGAGCAAACATCGACTGAACCGTACAACTTGCCCGACGAGAGAGGACACTTCGGGCCCTATGGCGGCGTATTCGTTGCCGAAACCTTGATGTATCCGATTCAAGAGTTGAGGGATGCGTATCAGCGCTATATGAAGGATCCCGAATTTCTCGCCGAATTGGATTACGATCTCAAGCATTACGTGGGGCGCCCTTCGCCGATCTATTACGCGGAACGCCTCAGTTCGATGCTGGGCGGCGCGCAGGTTTTCTTCAAGCGCGAGGATCTCAATCATACCGGAGCCCACAAGGTCAACAATACCGTCGGACAAGCGCTGCTCGCGAAGCGTATGGGAAAGCAGCGCGTCATCGCCGAAACCGGCGCCGGACAGCACGGGGTCGCCACCGCCACCGTCGCCGCTCGTTTGGGGATGGAATGCGTGGTCTACATGGGGGCGGTCGACGTCGAGCGCCAAGCCCTCAATGTGTTCCGGATGAAGCTGCTCGGCGCAACCGTGGTGCCGGTGGAGTCCGGCTCGAAAACCCTCAAGGACGCATTGAACGAGGCCATGCGCGACTGGGTTACGAACGTCGACAATACCTTCTATATCATCGGCACCGTGGCTGGTCCTCACCCTTACCCGGCCATGGTTCGCGATTTCCAGGCGGTCATCGGCCGCGAAGCCAAACAGCAGATGAAGGATTTGACCGGAGGCTTGCCGGATGCGCTGGTGGCTTGCGTCGGAGGCGGCTCGAACGCCATCGGTTTATTTTATCCTTTCATCGACGAGCACGGCGTTGCGATGTACGGCGTCGAGGCGGCGGGCGAGGGCATTGCGACCGGACGCCACTCGGCTCCGCTGAGCGCCGGCAGGCCGGGCGTTTTGCACGGCAACCGCACCTATCTCATGGAGGACGAGGATGGCGAGATCATCGAGACCCATTCGATTTCCGCCGGCCTCGATTATCCCGGCGTAGGGCCGGAGCATTCCTGGTTGAGAGACAGCGGGCGTGCGAATTATGTCAGCATCACCGATGACGAGGCGATGCAGGCCTTCCATACCTTGACCCGGATCGAAGGCATCATTCCGGCGCTGGAATCCAGTCACGCCGTGGCCTACGCCATGAAGCTCGCGCCTACCATGAGCAAGGATCAAAAGATCCTGGTCAATTTGTCGGGCCGCGGGGATAAAGATATCAACACCATTGCAAGGCGCGAAGGAATTACCCTGTGAGCCGTTTGACCGCCAAGTTCCAGACTTTAAAGCAAACCAACCGGAAAGCTCTTATCCCTTTCATTACGGCAGGAGATCCCCATCCGGATTTTACGGTTCCGGCTATGCACGCCATGGTAGAGGCCGGAGCCGATATCATCGAATTGGGCGTGCCTTTTTCCGATCCAATGGCGGATGGCCCGGTCATCCAAAAGGCCAGCGAGCGCGCTCTGCTGCATAAGATGAGTCTCCGCCGGGTGCTGGATATGGTGGAACAGTTCCGTTCGACCGACAGCACGACGCCGATCGTTCTCATGGGCTATCTCAACCCGGTCGAGTGCATGGGGTATCGTGTGTTCGTCGAGAGGGCCAAGAGTGCGGGCGTCGACGGCGTTCTTACCGTGGACATGCCTCCCGAAGAATCATCCGATCTGTTGTCGCTTCTGGAGCAGGCCGGCATTGATCCTATCTTTTTGCTTGCACCGAACAGCACCGATGAGCGGATACGTAAGATGGACCAGTTGGGACGAGGTTATTTGTACTACGTCTCACTGAAAGGCGTGACGGGCGCCTCGCATTTGGATTTGGGCGATGTCGAACGTAAGCTCTCTGAAATTCGCGCACTTACAGATTTGCCGTTGGGCGTCGGGTTCGGCGTCAAGAACGCGGAAATTGCGGCCACAATCTCGAAATTTGCCGATGCGGTCGTGGTGGGCAGCGCACTGGTCGAAAAAATCGAGCTTGCGCAGTACAGCGACGGGCAAGCGCTCAACGATATCGTCGATCTGTTGAAATCCATGCGTGCTGCAATGGACACTTCACTTTAGCGAGAGTTATGACCTTGAGCTGGTTTCACAAATTAGTACCTTCGAAAATCCGCACTGAAGCGTCCACGAAAAGCGCGGTACCCGAGGGCTTGTGGAGCAAATGTCCGGCCTGCAACGCGATACTCTACAGGTCGGAGGTGGAAAGGAATCTGGAAGTTTGCCCCAAGTGCAGTCATCACATGCGCATCAGCGGGCGCAAACGCCTGCATCTGTTCCTCGATCCCGGCAATCGTCTGGAAATCGGCGAAGGCCTTGCACCGGTTGATCCGCTTAAGTTCAAGGACAGCAAGAAGTACAAGGATCGCTTAAGCCAAGCGCAAAAAGCCACTGGCGAAAAGGACGCGTTGATCGTCGTAGCCGGCCAGCTTCAAGGGCATCCATTAGTAGCCGCTGCATTTAATTTTGAATTCATGGGCGGTTCCATGGGATCAGTGGTAGGCGAGCGATTCGTGCGTGGCGTCAATCACTGTCTCGAGCAGGGGATTCCGCTAGTCGTGTTCAGTGCCAGCGGCGGTGCCCGTATGCAGGAATCGTTGCTGTCCCTTTTTCAGATGGCGAAAACCAGCGCCGCCTTGGCGCGACTAGCCGATGCCGGCATTCCTTTCATTTCCGTAATGACGGATCCGACCATGGGCGGCGTATCCGCCAGTTTAGCCATGTTGGGCGACATCAACATTGGTGAGCCAGGCGCTCTGATCGGTTTTGCCGGGCCGCGCGTCATCGAACAGACCGTTCGCGAAAAACTGCCGGAAGGATTTCAGCGAAGCGAATTTTTGCTCAATCATGGCGCCTTGGACATGATCGTGGATCGTCGAGAAATGCGTGAAAAAATCGCATCGCTGCTCTCTATATTGATTACTGAAAAACCGGCTAGTGCCAGTATCGAGCAGGTCATTATCGAGAAGCGCACCGAAAGATCCGAAACACTTGCCGCAGCTTACACGCCTATTTCCGCCAAAGAACTCACGGGCGACGAATAGTCCATGCGCTTCAACACGCTAGCCGAGTGGCTGGCCTGGCAGGAAAGCCTGCACCCTAAGTCAATCGATCTCGGGCTATCGCGCGTTAAAGAAGTCTACGGTCGGCTTGGACAATGCAAAAGACTGCCTTTTACCATTACCGTCGGCGGTACCAATGGAAAAGGCTCCTGCGTAGCAATGCTAGATGCCATCCTGCGCCGCGAAGGCTATAGAGTAGGCACGTATACGTCGCCGCATCTCCTTCGCTATAACGAGCGAATCCGTATCGACGGAGAACCCGTTACTGACGACCGGATTTGCGGCGCGTTCGAGCGTATAGAACGTGTGCGCGATGAGACCACTCTTAGTTTTTTTGAATTCGGGACCTTGGCGGCGCTCGATATCTTTGCTGCCGCCGATCTGGACGTCCAGGTGCTTGAAGTTGGCCTGGGCGGGCGTCTGGATGCTGTCAATATCATCGACGCAGATGCGGCCCTGATCGCCAGCATCGATTTTGATCACCAGGATTGGTTGGGTGATACCCGCACGGCTATAGGGCTGGAGAAGGCCGGTATTTTCAGACCTGGTAGGCCCGCCGTAATCGGGGATATCGATGTGCCTGCGGCTGTGGTCCGGTATGCCGAGGAACACGATGTTCCACTGTCGTATCCGGGGCGGGATTTTCGGTATGAAATAATCGGCGACAGCTGGAATTGGCTCGGGCGGGATAAGCAACTCACCGACTTGCCGTTTCCGGCACTCAAAGGCGATCACCAACTAATCAATGCGTCGGCCGTGTTGGAAACCTTGCATAAGGTTGAAAGCCGATTGCCCGTGTCATCGCTAGCCATTCGGGATGGTTTAAAAAACGTCACTTTGGCCGGGCGGTTTCAGTACATCCCCGGAAGCGTTCCTGTATTATTGGATGTGGCGCACAATCCGCAAGCTGTAAGGGTATTGGCGGATTATCTACGTTGCCAATTCGGCGGGAAGACCATACATGCGGTCTTCGCCGTCATGCGGGACAAGGACATTTTCGGGGTGATCAGTAACATAAAGGATCTGGTCGACTACTGGTATTTGGCACCTCTTAAAATGCCTCGGGCTGCGACCACCGAACAACTTTTGGCTGTTTTTGACAGTTTTGGCGTTTCAACCGTCCGGTCGGGTTTTCCCGATGCCGTGGCAGCATTTAATGCGGCTAGACAGAGCGCGGCGAGCGATCACCTTATACTGGTGTTCGGCTCCTTCTTTTTAGTCTCCGAATATTTGGCTCACATGAGCTGAGTCCGAGGTATTCATGGATCAGCAACTGAAACAACGTCTCATCGGCGCTATCATCATCGTCTCTCTGGTGGTTATTTTTGTGCCCATGTTGTTCGAGGACCGGCAGGGAGATCAAGACACTGCCGGCGCTGACGACATTCCGGCTCTTCCTAAGGAGATTGAAGCAAAATCCATTGAGCTGCCGAAATCGGCATCTGAAGTGGCTCCTTTGGAGGGGGAAGAAACGTCCAATACGGGTTATCGGATAATTCCCTTGACCGATGGTGATTCCGCGACCGCGGAGAACGAGCAGACACTTTCCGCCAACTCGAGCGACAAGTCCGGGAATCAAACGGCTTCGGCAGTGAATAGTGATCCGGCAACAGCGAATGAAGATGTGCCTAAGAACACTGGCGATGAGCAAATTCGCCCCTCGGTTAGTAGTAGTTCCGTCGGTTCGGATAGCGCCCGTCTGGTGAAGACCGAGGAGCCGGCAAAAGCCGAAGCGGTTAGCAAGTTAAAACAGGCTCCCGCAAGAAAAAACGATCGCGAACCAGCGACGCTAATCGTTAACTCGGATGAGGAGGACGCGGTTGATGCGATGTCGCCCGAACAGCCTGCCGCACCGCCTAAGACGAAATCAAAAGCAGTGCTAGCGAAACCGGCCGAGAAAGGATCGAAGAAATCCGAAACAACAAAGACTGCCGAATCCATTGCAAGCATTAAATCCGTCTCGCCTTCGGCGGCACCCCAAAAACCGGCGCAGATCAAGCCTTCTTTGGATCATTCGAAGGCTGTACATGTACAGCCCGAATCGGTTTCAAAAGCGCCTGAGAATTCATCAAAGTTAACCGCAGGAGGGGGCAGTGCTAAGCTTTCGGAAGTACAGGCTTCCGCCGTGGAGGCATCCGATGATCTAGCTGCATGGGTTGTTCAAACCGGCAGCTTCACCGCTGAAGGCAATGCGCGATCTTTAGCCGACAAGCTGCGAAAATCGAACTTTCCCGCATTTGTGGAGGTCGTTACCAACGCCGGAACCTCCATCTACCGTGTTCAAGTAGGTCCTGAGTTGAACCGGACGCGGGCAGAGCAGATACAGAAGCAGATCGAAAATACGGTCGGCATCAAAGGTATTGTGGTTCCGCACCCTTGATCGGCGGTATACCCGGACGCGGGGTTTCTGACCAGACGATTATCAATTCTACGGTTCTACCGTCGGCGTGAGTACGGCATGTCTAATCTGGTTTGGATCGATTATTGTATTGCTGGGATTATCGGTTTATCGGCCCTCATCGGGCTGCTGCGCGGCCTTATTCGCGAAGTGTTTTCCCTCTGTGCTTGGATTGCTGCAGCTTGGATCGGTTTGCGCTTCAGCCGGGATTTTTCGGTTTATCTCGATTCGGTGATTTCGATCCCTTCCGGCCGGATGGCTGCATCGTTTGGGATACTCTTTTTTGCCAGTTTGATTTTGGCTAGCCTGATTGCTTTTTTGTTGCACAAGTTGGTGCAAAGTACCGGGCTAACGGGTACCGACCGTCTTGCAGGAATGGTGTTCGGCATCGGCCGCGGGATCGTTGTCGTTTCAGTGCTGGTTCTTCTCGCCGGAGCGACGCCTCTTCCGGCAGATCCCTGGTGGAAAGAGTCTTCGTTGATTCCACCGTTTCAGTCTTTAGCTTTGTGGCTTCGCGACCAACTTCCGTCGGACTTCGGCAGTTATGTCAAGTTTCGATGATTTTTCATTGTTAAGTGAGTTGACCTATGTGTGGTATTGCCGGCATCGTTTCCAGTGACGAAGTCAATCAGGAGCTGTATGAAGCCCTGACCGTATTGCAGCATCGGGGACAGGATGCCGCAGGTATCGTCACCTGCGAACACGATCGCTTTAACTTGCGCAAGGACAGCGGTTTGGTACGGGACGTATTTCATACTCGCCACATGGTGAACCTCAGGGGAAAGATGGGCATCGCCCACGTCCGTTATCCCACCGCCGGTTGCACGAGCTCGGCCGAAGCCCAGCCGTTTTACGTCAATTCTCCTTATGGCATCAGTTTGGCGCACAACGGCAATCTGACCAATGCCGAGGTGCTGAAGGAAGAGCTGTTCGCCCAAGATCAACGACACATCAACACCGATTCCGACTCCGAGGTTCTCCTTAACGTCTTTGCTCATGAACTCCAGGAACTGGGGAAGCTTCGGGTCGGCCCCGAAGATGTGTTTCGTGCCGTGGCGGCAGTACACCAGCGCTGCCGGGGCGCTTACTCGGTGGTGGCGATGATCACCGGTTTCGGCATCATCGGTTTTCGGGACCCTTATGGCATTCGTCCTTTGGTGTTCGGCGAGCGTAAGACCGCTACTGGCACCGATTACATGATCGCATCGGAGAGCGTCGCCCTGGATGTGTTGGGATTCAAGCTGATTAGGGATGTGCAGCCGGGCGAGGCCGTGATCATCGAAAAGAACGGTACGCTACATACGCGGCGATGCGCCGAAAAAGTGCTTTATTCGCCGTGCATATTCGAATTCGTTTACTTCGCACGTCCCGACTCCATCATCGACAATATCTCCGTCTACAAGGCCCGGCTTCGAATGGGCGATAAGCTGGCCGAGAAAATTCTGCGGCTGCGTCCGGATCACGACATCGATGTCGTAATTCCCATTCCGGATACAAGCCGGACTGCCGCTTTGCAGCTCGCCAACAGGTTGAGCGTGAAATACCGGGAAGGTTTCATCAAGAATCGCTACATCGGACGTACGTTTATCATGCCGGGCCAACAGCTTCGCAAGAAATCGGTCAGACAGAAACTGAATGCGATCGACCTCGAATTCAAAGATAAGAACGTCCTGCTGGTCGATGACTCTATCGTCCGAGGCACGACGTCAACACAAATCATTCAGATGGCGCGGGATGCTGGGGCGCGCAAAGTCTATTTCGCGTCCGCATCGCCGCCGGTACGCTATCCGAATGTGTATGGTATCGACATGCCGGCAGCGCATGAATTGATCGCCCATGGACGTAGTGAACAAGACGTGCAAGAAGAGCTTGGTGCGGATTGGTTGATTTATCAGGATTTGAATGACTTAATCGACGCAGTGCAGAAAGGAAATCCATCCATCGGACGGTTTGATACCTCTTGTTTCAATAATGATTACGTTACCGGAGATATTAACCAGGAATACCTCGATCGTCTCAGCAAGCACCGGAACGATCAAGCCAAGACTACACGCTCGGCCGATCGATCGGTCATCGAGTTGCACAACGCGGGTTAGTTTCCAGGACCTTTTTGCAAGGTAGATCACATGAACGAATGGGAATGGCAGCAGTACGCCATCGAGACTCAAGCAATACGCGCCGGGCAGCGGCGGACGCCCGAGCAGGAGCATTCTGACCCGATTTTTGCGACATCCAGCTACGTGTTCGACAGTGCCGAAGACGCCGCTGCGAGGTTCTCCGGTAAAGTTCCCGGCAATATTTACTCGCGCTTCACCAATCCCACCGTTCGAGCTTTCGAGGACAGACTTGCCGCCTTGGAAAACGGAGAACGTTGTATCGCGGTCGCATCGGGAATGGCCGCTATCGCGACCACGGCCTTCGGATTATTAAAGGCAGGCGACCATGTCGTTTGCTCCCGGAGCGTGTTCGGCAATACGGTTTTGCTATTTCAGAATTATCTGAGCAAATTCGGCGTTACCACCACTTTCGTGGATATGACCGATTATGCGGCGTGGGAGGCAGCCGTTAGGCCCGAAACACGCTTTCTTTTTCTCGAGACTCCCTCGAATCCTTTGACTGAAATTGCGGATATTCAACGCATTGCAACGATAGCCAGGCAAAATAGCAGTCTTCTGGTGGTCGATAACTGTTTCTGTACACCCGCTTTGCAGAAGCCTTTGAATTTAGGAGCGGATATCGTCATTCATTCGGCAACCAAATACCTGGACGGGCAGGGGAGATGTATCGGGGGGGCTATCGTCGGCCAGCGGGAATTGTTGGATAAGGAAATTTACCCTTTTCTAAGGACCGGAGGCCCTTCCATGAGTCCATTTAATGCCTGGGTATTTCTCAAGGGGCTGGAAACCTTGTCGATACGCATGCGCGCCCATAGCGAGAATGCCTTGAATCTCGCGCAGTGGCTGGAATCACAAGCCTGGGTGAAGCGCGTGTATTATCCGGGACTGCCGTCCCATCCCCAGCATGATTTGGCTGTGCGGCAACAATATGCGGGTGGCGGAATCGTGAGTTTCGAGGTCGATGGCGGTCAGGAAGGCGCCTGGAAACTGATCGATTCGACCCGTCTGCTCTCCATCACCGCCAACCTTGGGGATGTGAAGACGACCGTTACCCATCCCGCAACCACGACTCATGGCAGGCTAAGCGAGAGCGAACGTTCCGCGGCCGGTATCAGCGATGGTTTGGTCCGTATTGCTGTGGGACTAGAAAATATCGAAGACATTCGGCACGATTTGCTTCGCGCCTTTGCGTGACTTCGGATTAGTCATATCGACGTCCGCTCACAGTATTTCATTGCTTAACAAAAAGGAACAGTCATGAAAGTCACCGTCTTTGGTTCAGGTTATGTCGGCCTCGTTACCGGCGCCTGTCTGGCCGAGGTAGGCAACGAAGTGGTATGCGTAGATATCGATGAAGGGAAAATTGCCAGGCTCAACCAAGGCGAGGTTCCAATTTACGAGCCCGGTTTGGATGCCGTTATCGAACGCAATATGGCGGCGAAGCGTCTGCATTTCACCACCGATGTGGACTTGGCGGTCCGGCATGGCCTATTCCAGTTCATTGCGGTCGGCACGCCTCCCGACGAGGATGGATCGGCCGATCTGCAATATGTGCTTGCTGTTGCGCGCAGCATTGGCGAACGCATGGAGGATTATCGCATCGTCGTCAACAAATCGACGGTACCGGTCGGTACCGCGGATAAAGTGCGCCAGGCGATAAATACCGTGCTCAATGACCGACAGAGGCCATGCGAGTTCGATGTGGTTTCAAACCCGGAATTTCTAAAAGAGGGGGCAGCGATCGAGGATTTCATGAAGCCGGATCGTATCGTGGTGGGCACCGATAATCCGCGCACCGCTGAACTTCTACGAGCTTTGTACGCGCCGTTCAATCGTAATCATGACCGCTTGGTCTGCATGGATATCCGCTCGGCCGAACTGACCAAGTACGCGGCCAATGCCATGCTGGCGACGAAAATCAGCTTCATGAACGAATTGGCGAATCTCGCTGAATGTTTGGGAGCGGATATCGAAAAGGTGAGACTAGGCATCGGCTCCGATCCCCGGATCGGTTACCACTTCATTTATCCCGGCTGCGGATACGGCGGCTCGTGTTTTCCGAAGGACGTAAAAGCGCTCGAGCGCACCGCGCGCGACGTGGGCTATCAGGCTCAGTTGCTGCGGGCAGTCGAGGATGTCAATGATCGCCAGAAGCTGAGACTGTACGAAAAGGTTAACGACTATTTTAAGGGCGATTTGAAAGGGAAGACGTTCGCTCTCTGGGGGCTGGCATTCAAGCCGAATACCGACGATATGCGCGAGGCTTCCAGTCGGGTCATTATCGAGGCCCTTTGGGATGCGGGCGCGAAAATACAAGCGTTCGATCCAGTCGCAACGCATGAAGCGGGCCGGTTGTATGGGCACAGGTCCGACCTTGCGCTCTGTGACAGCCCCGACGCTACGCTAAAAGGCGCCGATGGCTTGATTATCGTCACCGAGTGGAACGTATTCCGCAGCCCCGATTTTGATACGATCAGGGCTGAGCTGTCGCATCCCGTGATTTTCGACGGCCGGAATCTTTACGATCCAGCCAGGATGAAAGTGCTGGGATTCGATTATTTCGGCATCGGGCGGGGATTGTCCTTAGCCTGACTCGAATAACATGCAGGGTGTGCTCCAGGCGCAGGTGCACACCCTCACTCTCGTCGCTAGCACGCCATCAGCGCGCGTACATGTGCGGCCACGCTTCTTCCTAAAGCCTCCAGGTTGTATCCGCCCTCCAAGATGGATATCAATCTACCCCCCGAGTATTTCTCCGCCATTCCCGCCAATTCGGACGTAACCCACGCAAAATCCTCCTCGACGAGATTCAAGCCAGCGAGAGGATCGTCTCGATGCGCATCGAAGCCCGCGGAAATCAAAAGCAATTCCGGCAGAAAACGGCTTAGAACGGGCAGAATCTTTTCCGCAAAAGCCGAGCGAAATTCCTTGGACCCACTGCCGACCGGGAGTGGCACGTTGACAATGTTGCCGACTCCCGTTTCCTCGGACCTTCCGGTACCGGGATACCACGGAAACTGATGAGTGGATGCGTATAAAATATCCTTATTCGCTTCGAACGCCCGCTGGGTGCCGTTTCCGTGATGCACGTCGAAATCCACGATGGCGACGCGTTTGATTCCATGGTGCTTGCGGGCATATTCGGCGGCGATGGCAATATTGTTGAACAAGCAAAATCCCATGGCCGCGTCGGGTTCGGCATGATGTCCCGGCGGCCGGACCGCGCAAAAAGCATTCGTGGACTCTCTGATGAAAACGGCGTCCACCGCGGCGCATGCGGCACCGACCGCGTGCAAAGCGGCGTTGCCCGAGCCGGGCGAGACGACGGTATCGACATCGAGGTAAGCAAAACCCTGTTTAGGGATGGCCCCCAATACGTAATCGATGTGCCGATCGGTATGGATCAAACGGATCTGTTCGCGGGTACCGCGTGGTGCTTCTCGGCGATCGAGGCTGTCAAAATCCGCTTGACTGAGTGCGCGTTCGATTGAGCGCAAGCGCTCTGCATTTTCCGGATGGCCTAGGCCGGTGTCGTGCTCCAAGAAACCCTGATGACTGAAGTAAATCGAAGTCATGACGAGTATCCGGCGTGATAAACGGATAACTGGCCCATATAATACCCGAGTATAGCCGTTGGAATAGAGCCGATACCGTTAGATGACTGATGGTTCCACGTATTTGGACACCTGATCGACGACTCTAGCTCGGGAACGGAAAGCGGCGGTTGTTTTATACGGCAGATGAATCCAGTTCGAATCAGACATGGGCTCGATTCGGGCAGAATTGCAAACTTTAGGGGAAACCATGCTGGAAGAATATCGCAGACACGTTGCTGAGCGAACGGCACAAGGGCTCGTGCCGAAGCCTTTAAGCGCGGAAATGACCACAGCGCTGATATCACTCATGAAAAACCCGCCCCAAGGCGAGGAAGAATTCTTGCTCGACCTGCTGACCAATCGGGTGCCGGCAGGCGTGGACGAAGCGGCCTATGTCAAGGCGGGTTTTCTGGCGGCTGTCGCGAAGGGTGAGACCGTATCGCCGATACTCGATCCGTGCCGTGCGATCGAGCTTCTGGGTACCATGCTGGGCGGATATAACGTAGCGCCGTTGATCGAGTTGCTCGACCATCCGGAATTAGGACTGTTGGCTGCCAAAGGCTTGTCGCACACCTTGCTGATGTTCGATGCGTTCCACGATGTTTGCGAAAAGGCCGAAACTGGCAATGCGAATGCTCAAGCAGTCATGCATGCTTGGGCCGAAGCCGAATGGTTTACGAGCCGGCCGAAAGTGCCCGAAGTCATTACGGTGACCGTATTCAAGGTGCCGGGGGAGATCAATACCGACGATTTGTCGCCCGCTCAGGATGCTTGGTCCCGACCCGATATTCCGCTGCACGCGAAAGCCATGCTGAAAGTGCCGCGCGAAGGTGTTACCAATGCCGAAGCCCAGATAACAGAGCTTAAGAAAAAGGGCTGGCCAGTTGCTTTCGTGGGCGATGTCGTGGGAACAGGCTCTTCTCGGAAATCCGCCACCAATTCGGTGTTGTGGTATATCGGCGAAGATATCCCGTGCGTGCCGAACAAGCGGGCCGGCGGGATGTGCATCGGCGGGAAAATTGCTCCCATTTTCTTCAACACCATGGAAGATTCCGGGGCCTTGCCTATAGAGTGCGATGTTACGAACTTACATACCGGCGACGTCATCGACGTCTATCCCTATGAGGGCGTAATCAAGCGCCACGATACCGGCGAGGTGCTCTGCGCGTTTGCCTTGAAGAACGATATTCTGCTGGACGAGGTGCAAGCAGGGGGGCGGATTTCGCTTATCATTGGACGGGGTCTCACCGATCGTGCCCGCAAGGCACTGGGTCTCGATATCTCTCCGGTATTCCGCCGTCCGGAGTCCAAAGCCGACAGCAGCGGCAAAGGGTATACGCTTGCGCAAAAGATGGTCGGAAAAGCGTGCGGCGTGAAAGGTGTCCGCCCCGGTACCTACTGCGAACCTCATATGACGACCGTGGGGTCCCAAGACACCACTGGACCGATGACTCGCGACGAGCTCAAGGACTTGGCTTGCTTGGGATTTTCGGCGGATTTGGTGATGCAGTCCTTCTGTCACACGGCGGCCTATCCCAAGCCGGTCGATATCGATGTTCATCACACGCTACCCGACTTCATCATGAACCGCGGCGGCGTGTCGCTCCGCCCAGGCGATGGCATCATCCATTCATGGCTAAACCGGATGGTGATTCCGGATACCGTGGGGACCGGCGGCGATTCGCACACCCGATTTCCCATCGGCATATCGTTTCCGGCCGGTTCTGGGCTAGTCGCTTTCGCTGCCGCCACCGGCGTGATGCCTTTGGACATGCCGGAATCGGTGCTGGTCCGATTCAAGGGGGAAATGCAGCCGGGCATTACGCTGAGAGATCTGGTGCATGCCATTCCTTATGCGGCGCTGCAGCGAGGGCTTTTAACGCTTGAGAAAAAAGGCAAGAAGAATGTTTTTTCGGGACGTATCCTGGAAATCGAAGGATTGCCGAATCTAAAGGTGGAGCAGGCTTTCGAACTGGCCGACGCTTCGGCCGAGCGGTCTGCCGCCGCCTGCACCGTGCGCTTGAATAAAGAGCCGATCGAGGAGTATTTGCGCTCCAATATCGTTCTGCTCAAGTGGATGATCGAACAAGGTTATGGCGATGTCCGAACACTGACCCGCCGAATCGACGCCATGGAGGCCTGGCTAGCTGATCCCGTGCTCTTGGAACCCGATCCCGATGCCGAATATCATGCGGTGATCGAAATCGACCTGAACGAGATCAAAGAACCGCTCTTGTGTTGCCCGAACGACCCGGACGACGTAAAGCCGTTATCGACCGTCGCGGGAACGCAAGTCGACGAAGTGTTTCTCGGTTCATGCATGACGAACATCGGCCATTTCCGGGCAGCCGGCAAAATCCTCGAAAACTTCGGGACGCAAGTTCCGGGGCGGCTATGGATCGCTCCGCCAACCCGGATGGATCAGCTGGAGTTGACCGAGGAAGGCTATTACGGCATCTACGGTAAAGTCGGGGCTCGCACCGAGATGCCCGGATGCTCGTTGTGCATGGGCAATCAGGCAAGGGTGGCGGACAATGCCACTGTGGTATCGACCTCGACGCGAAATTTCCCCAATCGGATGGGGGCGGGCGCTAATGTGTTTCTGGCCTCAGCGGAACTGGCTGCGGTGTGTTCGAGTTTGGGGCGCATTCCGTCGCCAAAAGAGTACATGGCGTTTGTAAAGGGGCTGGAAAAGGACGCTCCGGATACGTATCGCTATCTGAATTTCAACCAAATTCCGGACTACGTCAAAAAAGCAGAACAGGTTGTCTTAGACGAGACGGCTTAAGAGGCGAAGCTTGCCAGCGCCGCTTGCTGCATCGGCAAGCGGCGCTCTATCGTCCGGTTCTCCCAACGGTTACGAAGTTCATGCCAACCAATTTGTTCGAACTCGCTGAATCATGCCTTTACACAGCGTCGGTCGAGGCCAAGCTGGAAGCCACTGAGCAGGCCGCTCAGATATTTCGTCAAGGAGCCTTTTCGCTGGATGAGCGTTCGCCACCGAGACCGGCATCGGAGGTTTGCTTTCCGGAGCATCCGAAATTGGTTGATCCCAGGCATTTGCCGCGGCGGAAATTGACGACCGTCGCCGGAAAAATCGCTTTTCTTCATGCTGTTGCCCACATCGAGTTTACTGCGATTCAGCTCGCCTGGGATATGGTCTATCGGTTTCGCGGAATGCCGCCAGCGTTTTATGACGACTGGCTGGAAGTCGCCATCGAAGAGGCTTTCCACTTTTCTTTGGTTCGCGGCAGACTGAAGGGTTTTGATGCCGACTACGGTCAATTTCCGGCACATAGAGGACTATGGGAATTGGCCGAAGAGACCGCGCACGATGTGAAAGCCCGTTTGGCGCTGGTTCCGCGCGTGATGGAGGCGAGAGGGCTGGATGTCACCCCCGCCATGATAGCCAAGCTGGACGCCATCGGTGACGACGCCACCGCAGACATCCTCAGAATCATCCTGAAGGAGGAGGTCGGCCATGTGGCACGAGGCACCCGCTGGTTCCAATATGTGTGCCACGAACAGGGACTCGATCCCATGGCGGAATATTTCGGCCTTGTCGAACGCTATCTTCGGGGCGCTGTCCGCGGCCCGTTCAACACCGAGTTACGCCGAGCGGCGGGATTTAGCGAGCTCGAGCTGGAACTTTTGGAGGCGATGGCCACCGAGGGCCCGGCCCATATCGACTGAGCGGTCGCGGGCCGGGAGCATTCCGTTCCTTATTCAGCGATGGCCTGATGGTCCTGATTGACGCCGTAGTGGGACACGACGTAACGTTCGACTAATTCTTGGAAGTCCTCGGCGATGCGATCTCCCTTCAGCGTTACGGTTTTTACGCCATCCTCGAATACCGGGGCGACCGGTTGTTCTCCTGTGCCGGGCAGGCTGATCCCGATATTGGCATTTTTGCTTTCGCCGGGGCCGTTAACCACGCAGCCCATCACGGCGACGTGCATGTCCTCAACGCCCGTATATTTTTTGCGCCATTCCGGCATTTTGTGACGGAGATGGCTCTGAATTTGCTGAGCCAGTTTTTGAAAGTAGTCGCTAGTCGTGCGGCCGCAGCCGGGGCAGGAGATAACCATCGGCGTGAATGAGCGAATGCCCATGGTCTGAAGAATTTCCTGAGCGACGATGACCTCTTGGATGCGATCGGCGCCCGGTTCGGGGGTCAAAGAAATCCGGATCGTATCGCCGATGCCTTGCTGCAGCAGTACCGCCAAAGCAGCCGTAGAAGCTACGATGCCCTTGGAACCCATGCCGGCCTCGGTGAGCCCCAAGTGCAAAGCATAATCGCAGCGTGCGGCGAGTGCCTGATAAACGGCAATCAGCTCCTGAACGCCGCTCATCTTGCACGACAGCACGATGCGGTCTTTGGGTAGCCCTAATGACACGGCACGCTCGGCGCTCTCCAAAGCCGAGGTGATAACCGCCTCGCGCATCACTTCGGCGAGCGGGCTGGGTTCTTTAAGCTGAGCATTTTCGTCCAGCAGGCGGGCCAGCACGGATTGATCGAGGCTTCCCCAATTGACTCCGATCCGCACCGGCTTTTCGTAGCGACAGGCAAATTCGATCATTTGGGCGAATTGAGGATCGCGCTTCGATCCGCGACCTACATTGCCAGGGTTGATACGGTATTTGGCCAGCGCTTCGGCGCAGCCGGGGAACTTGTCCAGCAGCTTGTGGCCGTTGAAGTGAAAGTCACCAATCAGCGGAACAACGCAACCGCTGCGATCCAATTGCTCCCGTATCTGAGGTACGGCCTGTGCGGATTCTTCATTGTTAACGGTAATGCGGACCAACTCGGAGCCGGCCTTCGCTAGATCCATCACCTGTTTGACGGTACCTTTCACATCCGCGGTATCGGTATTCGTCATGGACTGAACGACGACCGGCGAATTCCCGCCAATCTGGATCTCACCGACTTTTACACCGACCGAACTTCTTCTATTCATCATGCTTAAAAACCTACTGGGATACTTCGCAAGTCCGCAATTTTAGCAACGACACAGCTCAAGGCTATCGTAAGCTTGCGGTAATTTCCGAGTTCTTTACTTGGGTGTCAAGTTATAATTATGGGACTTGCAGCGTGTGCCGGAATGGTAAACCCTCGAAGAAAGCTCCGGCCAAGGATCACATAAAGTCGTGCGTATTCAGTATTTCTCGGACATACATCTCGAATTCGGGCCTTTGGAGATCACGCCGACAGATGCGGACGTAATCGTCGCAGCTGGAGACATCGGTATCGGCCGTCAAGGTTTGGATTGGCTTAAATTATTTCGGAAGCCGGTTATATACGTAGCGGGCAACCATGAGTTTTACGGCCAGGAACATTTTTCCACCCTGACGAACTTAACTAGCGGTGCCGGCGGGAGCAATGTGCAATTTATGGAGAAACGCTCCTGGGAGTATGAGGATGTGAGATTCTTGGGTTGTACTCTGTGGAGCGACCTCGGGGGCAATGATAATGACCAGTTGCAGGAACTGGTTTCTATCGTCAATGATTTTCGGAAGATTCGATATCGCGCGGATCTCTTGAATCCAGAGAGCTATATTCGTTTGCATCAAGAATCCCGCCGTTGGCTTTTCGCCGAGCTCGCGAAGCCGTTCCCTGGGAAAACCGTGGTGGTGACCCATCATGCCCCGACACCTTGGAGCTGGCGGGACAACCCCAGCCAGCTCAAACGCTATGCCTACTGCAATGATCTCAGAGAGGTTCTGCACAGCTTCGAGATCGCTGCCTGGTTTCATGGGCACACTCATGCGGTTTCGGATTATCGCTGTTCAGGCACGCGAATTCTCTGCAATCCCCGAGGCTATTTCCCAAATCAACTCGTAAGTGAATTCGACCCCGGAAAAGTACTTGAGATTTAAGGACCCTTCGAAGGCAATCGGAAATATCAGCGCCTGCCGAGTTCAATAATCAGCCAAATCCCTTCAGGCCATTGTCTTTGCAATTTCAAATATTTCATCGGCATCTAGAATCTGATCGTTACTCTCGAAGAGTTTCGCGATACACGCGCGGTGCAATGCTAATTTCAAGGTGCCGAAACCGATGGCGCCCCAAGCGATTTTTCCATTCCGGTCCGCTCCGCGGTCCATCATATCGGTCCCGCCAATACCAATCGGAGGAGTTGCGTTGGCATCCGCCATCAGTTCGATCGACGGATTGTCCAGCCAGTGCCGAGCTTCCAGCAACTCTACGCCGGCCGCGCCAGCCGCAAACACGATCTGCGCTCGTTCTATGGCTTTGGCACGAGCATCGCTATCATGGGCCTCTACAGGCGTCAGTTCGACACCGAATCGCTGTTTCATGTCTTGGCATGCTTTTTCAGCGCGAATCATCTGCCGCGAGGTAATCGCGACTTGAGCGCCTTGTTTAGCTAGCATAACCGCTGCTCGTTGGCCAACAGGCCCGGTACCCGCAAGAACGACAGCCCGTTTTCCGGCAATCGTTCCGCTGGCAGCGAGTTTGGCGACACCGGCCGCGGCGGTGGTATTGCTGCCGTTGCTATCCAGCATCACGGACACTCGGAAACCGGCAAAAAATTTCTTTCTTACCGCTTTTAGAAGCTCCTGTCCGGCAACTAAATCGCTTCCCCCGATGAAGATTGCCGTGTTTTTTTTGTCCTTGGGCGCCCGCGTGAAAATTGTACCGTCCACTAAAGCCCCGACGGTCTCCGGTGTCAAACCGCCATGACCAATAACGTGATCTGCACCGCCGTCATACGCTACAACGGTGTCGAATACAGAGGGATAAAAATCGGTGTCAAACTGAAATAACAGCTTCTTCATTCTTTTTCCTTAGGATGACATTTAACCTTGATCGGGTTTGGCGATTGTTCTCGTATTGATCGTTCAATAATCTTAAAAAATGGAAAATTTTAACCCGCAATGTCTGGTGTTTTATACTCTCCGGCCATTTTTCATACTATGACACTCATGGAGCGAATCGGCATGATCAAAGACAAAACAATCCATCAATTTTTGGATGACCTGGCTAGCAAATCACCGACTCCTGGGGGCGGCAGTGCAGCGGCGATTATGGGAGCTATGGGTGCCGCATTGGTGAGCATGGTTTGCAATCTCACGATAAGCAAAAAAAACTACGAGGCGGTCGAGACCGAGATGAAAGGGATACTGACGCAAGCGGAAAATTTGCGCGCTCAGCTGATGGACATGGTTAGAGCCGACGTCGAAGTATTCGATAAAGTCATGAGCGCCTATGGACTGCCGAAGGAAACGGATGAACAAAAAGCAGCGAGAAGCCAGCAAATACAATTGGCTTTACGAGAGGCGACCGATGTACCTATCGAGTGTGCGAAAGCCTGTGCCGAAGTGATCAGGTTGAGCAAAATCGTAGCGGAAAAAGGAAACCGAAACGTAGTAAGTGATGCCGGCGTTGCCGTGGTGGCAGGTTATGCCGCACTGAAAAGCGCCGCACTAAATGTTTACGTGAATGCAGGCGCGATAAAAGATGAGAAATTCGTATCTTCCCGTTTAGATGAATTAAGCGGAATTTTGAGCGGAATGGATAATCTGAACGAGGAAATTTTCCAAACTGTTAAAAGCAAGCTGTAAGGCGACTGCTCGCTCTCATTGACGGATCGTGGCGACACGGGTATTATTGTGGGTCTTGATGGTTAGCCGAACGGCTTCTCGTTAAAGAAGGTCGTCCGGGGTATAGCGCAGTCTGGTAGCGCGTCTGCTTTGGGAGCAGAATGTCGGGGGTTCGAATCCCTCTACCCCGACCAAGCGCTTGTAGCTCAGCCGGATAGAGCATCGGCCTTCTAAGCCGAGGGTCGCAGGTTCGAGTCCTGCCAAGCGCGCCATCTATTTGTAGTTTTCCGACGGTGGCCGTAGCTCAGTTGGTAGAGCCCCGGATTGTGATTCCGGTTGTCGTGGGTTCGAGCCCCATCGGTCACCCCACTTCTAGCTCGTAGAGCATTCCATAATCGGGCCATTAGCTCAGCTGGTAGAGCAGCGGACTCTTAATCCGTTTGTCGTAGGTTCGATCCCTACATGGCCCACCAATAAAAACAAAGGCTTGCAGCGATGCAGGCTTTTTTATTGCCCGCGATTGTTGCCAAGGTACAATTTCGGTACAGTGCGCAGTACGAGACACCGTACCGAGAGACTTATGGCAACCATCGTCAAGACCCCTTCGGGCACCTGGAAAGCCGTCATTCGAAAGACCGGTTGGCCGACGACCGCCAAGACCTTCCGCACCAAAAGGGATGCCGAAGACTGGGCGCGGCGCACCGAGGATGAAATGGTGCGCGGCATCCATATCCAGCGCGCCCCCGCCGAGCGCCTGACGGTGCAGGCCGCCCTGCAGCGATACCTGTCCGAGGTGACCCCAACCAAGCGGCCGTCAACGCAAGCCGCAGAGCGCAAACGAGCAGCCATTCTGATCGACAAGCTTGGCAAGTACTCTCTGATCGCCCTGACGCCCGAAATTATCGCGCAGTACCGCGACAGTCGCCTTGCCGGCGACCCCGGCGACAACGGTGAGCGCATCCCGCGAAGCAACAATACCGTGCGGCTGGAACTCGCCCTTTTGGGCCATCTGTTCACCGTAGCCATCAAGGAATGGGGGTTGGGGCTGATCTATAACCCAGTGCTCAATATCCGGCGTCCGGCGCCGGGGCCTGGGCGCAATCGCCGATTATCCGCCGACGAGGAAAAGCGGCTGCTGGAGGCCGTAGCCGCCCACTCGAATCCGATGCTGCGATGGATTGTGGGCATCGCCCTCGAAACCGGCATGCGGTCGTCGGAAATCCTGACGCTGCGCCGCAACCAGGTCGACCTTGAGCGACGGGTCGTGCGGCTGCTGGAAACGAAGAACACGACGCCGCGCACCGTGCCTCTGACCCTTGGCGCGACTGAGTTGTTCCGACAAGCGTTGAATAATCCGATCCACCCTATCGAAACGGATTTGATCTTCTTTGGCGAGCCCGGAAAGGACGGCCACCGGAGTCCGTACCAGTTCAATGCGGTATGGACTCGGCTGAAAAAGGCGCTCGGGTTAAAGGATTTCCGTTTCCACGACCTGCGGCACGAAGCGGTCAGCCGCTTTGTGGAGGCGGGTTTGAGCGATCAGGAGGTCGCCGCAATCAGCGGTCACAAATCCATGCAAATGCTCAAGCGTTACACGCACTTGCGCGCTGAGGATTTGGTGGAGAAATTGGAACGTTTAACCCGCCGATGACGGCGCTACGCGGCGTTTAAGCGCAACCGATACGGCTTGGCGACTTATGCCAAGCCGACGCGCAATTTCCGTCTGGTTAGTTATCCCGGTGCGCATCATCCTTTCGATGCGGCGAATTGTCGTCTGGCGCAACACCCTATAGAGCAAACGATAGGCGTGCCGGCGTGCGGCAACATGGGCTTCGATATCCCACGAGGGCAAGCGGTGCACGTAGTATTTGCTCCATACTCTCCGTATTAACGCCTCAAACACTTCTTTGTATTTTCTGTCCCTCTGGTAGTTGCGCCGCGCTTCGTCACCTCGTCGAGGGTTGTGGTGTTCGCAGTAAAGCCGGCTCGGCCTGATTGATTTCTCCGTATCGCCGGGCAGGGAGATTTTGCTAATGACGTTGGCTTTGCGTTTCCATACGGTGCGTAGCGCTCGGCGCTCCACCTGGTCGAAAAAGCTCTCAACTGAAAAATCCCCCCGCATCTCCGGTATATCGCAGTACGCTAGCAGCATATTGCCTGGTTCATAAGGGCCAAATTCGCCGGCAAGTGCACGACGATACCGGTCCGTAAGCATTTCCGCCTCACGTTGCGCCTCCGCCCTGTGTTTCTCAGTCAGGACTACTTCTTTTACGGCGCCGCCTCTTAGTCGCTCGTAGTACTTGATAGCTTCAAGTGCCACTGTGTATTCGGTTTGTCGCCAGCAGAGCTCACAAAAACGCGAACGGTATGGATATGCAGGATTGCTTGCAAATTTTGCTTTGATCCGTTCGGAGGTTGTTTCGTCGAGCGTTGCCCATCGCCCTAATCGGCCGGTGCGTGAATCGTAAATCCTGATCGTCATAGTTCAGAATGTCAACAATCGTCTAACTAATTTGACGCAAATCTACTTAACTTTTCAGTACTCTGCAACACACCAACCAACACGGAGGATCAAGTGAACACTACCGTCCGACTAACCGAAAAATACGGTGTGCTGCTGAACATCAGCCAGGTCGCCGAAATACTCCAGCGAACCCCTGATGGATTGAGGTTTACTCTGCGAGGGAACTCGGCGCTCGCGCAAAAGCTGCGCCCTGGGCGCCTAAAGATCGGGCGCCGGGTGCTGTTCAAGGCCGATGTTGTTGCGTCCATTGTCGATCACGGGGTAGAGGAATAAAGCAGGCAAGGCTAAGCCGAATCGGCGTGCCCCGTCCATGCATCAAAGCCAACTCAACATCGTGTAGAGACATGCTGTTACAAAATAAATGGGCCGGGAATGCTGCAACATTTACCGGCCCTTGGTCACGCTAACCCCGCCTAAAGGGATGAGGCTATGACAGTCTCATCATACCACTGTGGAATTTGACACAGGTAATCGTTGTGGCCACGATCCAGCAAAACCGCGCTGGTTCGAGCCTCCAGCAAAACACGCCGAACGGCCTGGCGTGCTGCGGAAGCTCATCGAGCGAATCCGCGATTACTACAATTCCCCGCAAAAGACCCTCCCCGTACTCAATGCAGTCAACGCATCGGACCGCCAGCAACGCAGTGAGCGCCGCGAAGCGTGCGTTGGCCTGCTTGCCTGTCTGCTTCACTACACCGATCTAGTGACGCTCCGCGTGGGTATTCCACAGGGTGATGGAGCTTTCCAGGGGCTCACCATGGAATTCCTGGCCGAGACCTCCGGCCTTGGTCTCCGGAGAGCGGAGCGGGCTATTCATGACCTTGTGGCGGCCGGCATCGTTTCGATCCATCCCGTAGCGCAACGCCTCGAAGACTGCGCCTACAAAGGATTTGCGGCGATCCGCGCCATATCCCGCTCGCTATTCGACGCCTTTGGATTAGGGGCATGGCTACGGCATGAGCGGGAGAAGGCCGCCAAGCGCCGGGAGAAGAAACAACGGAACGCCGACCTGCGAAGCCGGGCCAACGTGAAAATGGCCATGAACGGGAAGCGCCGCCCAAGGCATTGGGCGGCGCCGCGAGCTGGCGCCGTCGCCAAAACCCGGACCAACAGCCTCACATCAGTGGCCACGATCCTCGCTGACATCAAGGCCAGTCTGAAAGGTATCGGTCCGCCTTCATGATTCCCATTTTTTTCTATCTCTTTCCTCTTTCTTTTTCCGCATCAGCCGCTAGCTGGGAAGGCCTCTTCTGCCCATCGCTCGCGGTATGCACCAAAACTTCCTTGATTCCCCGCTGATGTAACCGGCTAGGTCAGCAATCTGCGCTCCTACCGCCGCTTTATGTGCCGAAATTGGCTCACCCCCAGGCACGGGCGAAATTAACTGTCGGGCGATGGCGGGCCGCGCTCCAAGGTTGAAAAGTAAGTGTCGGGAATCATTCTGAGACGGTGGAGTTAAGTAGCGGAGCTTAAAGTGGTTAAGTGGCTGTGCTTATTCAGAGCCAATTATCAGTACATAAGAGAAAAAGGAGGCTTCGCAGACTATTTTTAACGGGGCTTCATTGGCGCCTCCCGTTCAGCCCCCGCTTCTCGGGCCGAGATGGTGGTGGTGAAAAAACCGTTGCGCGAGAAAACAACTACCGCTTTTTCTACGTCTTGGGAGCGGCTAAAGCCAATACCAGCGCAGCTTATCGCCTTATACGCGTGAGTACTTCACCCGATGCGCGAGGACATCTTTCACGCCAAAAATGAGGGACGGCTTTATTAAAGGGATCACAAAAGCCCCTCAGTGCCGAGCCATTTGGCGCCTGAGAAGCGCATGGCGCGTGTTAAGCGGCAATTTTGCCAGAGGTCCAAATTTTTCCCTACCGGCTCGCCATTTACATGGCATGTGGCGCCAATAATCCAGTTGGGCGGGATTCGTTGGCAATCCGCGTTGCCATCTATACCGGGTGAAGTACTCACGCCTAAAGTTGCTGAACGACGCGCCTGATATTCGCAGATTTTCAAAAGGCATTACTTATGAGCAGGTCGCCCAGGCGGCGGATGCGCTGGTTGGAGAAGGACAGCCGGCGACCATTCGAGCGGTTCGGGAGCGCCTTGGAATGGGCAGCCCGAACATCGTACATCGTCATTTGGCCACCTGGCGGGATGCCCGCCCGCAAGCTGTCACTGCCGCGCCGGAGCTGCCGGCGAGTGTTACTGGCGCCCTAGCCGCCGAGATCGCGCGTGCCGCCGCGCAAGCCCGCGCCGAGATCGAGGGTCAATTACTGCAAATACAAACGGAAGCCGCCGACCTGGCCCAAGCCGGCGAGGCCTTGGAAGTCGAACGCGATGCCCTCCTAGAACAGGTTGCCGTTCTCACTCGCGAGCGGGCCATCCTGGCCGGCAAGGCCGCACAGCAAGCCGCCGACATTGAGACCCAGGCGCAACAGATCGCCCGCGAGCAGCAGGCGGCAGAGTCCGCTCGCGTCGAGCTGGCTACCGCCCGCCTTAAGATCGAGGCGCAAACTGAGAAGCAGACTGAGCAGACACAGGAGATCGAGCGCCTACGTGCCATGTTGGAGGTAGAGAGCAAAGCCTGCATTGCTGCCGAGCAGCAAGCGGCAGTGATGACCGCCAAGCTGGAGGCCATGACCGACCGAGCAACGAAAGCGGAGGCCCGCGTAGAGCAGTCCAAAAGGGAGACAAAGCAGATCGCGCACGAACTCAATACCGCCAAGATACAGGTACAGGCACAGCAGGTCGGCCTTGACGCCGCCGCACGCGAACTGGAGGACGTCAGAAATCAAATAATGGCCGCACGCGCCGAGGCGAAGATGGCCACAACGGAAGCCGCCGAGCTGCGCGGCAGGTTGGCCGAGTTAACGGTAGAGAAGCCGAAGGAACCGGCCAAAGTCAGGGCGAAAAAACCAGATACTCATGTTTAGCATGGGTAATTGCATAATCGTGTGTTGGAGTAATTGACAACACGCAATAGTGTTGTTATTATGTCCAACATGAAAGCGCAACTGCTGATCGACGAACGAGTCAAAATAAGCGATAAAGCTTTTGCGGCGCTCAAGCTATGGCGAGTGCCTAATCCGCTTCCAGGCAGTGCGCACCCTTACAAGTACCGCTTGGCTTTCGTGGTGGAAAGCGTTTGTGTGATGCGTTACGACAATGAGGCAGGCAAGGGCGATCATGTCCATTATGGCGACCAAGAAGTTGCCTATACCTTTACCACACCCCATCAACTGCTAGCCGATTTCTGGCGCGATGTCCAAAACTGGAGTCTCTAACATGAACACGGTCACAATTGGCATAACCTCCCTTGAAGAGGTTTCGGAACGTTTTGAAACGGCCTGGGAAACAGGCCAGCCGCAAGGTGCGCATATCGGATTTCTGAGCGTGGAAGACCTCTGGAGCACGTTGACGCCAAAACGCTGGGACATTCTTAAAGCCTTAGCGGGCGCTGGCCCTCTATCCATCCGTGAAATCGCGCGGCGGGTCGATCGGGATGTCAAAGCCGTGCATGGCGATGTGCAATCGCTTCTCAATGCGGGACTGCTGGATAAAGCCGAAAGTGGCCAGATCGTTTTCCCGTATGATGCGGTCCATGTGGATTTCGTGGTGAAAGCCGCGTAACCCATCTGCGCCGGCATCCAACAGGGTTGGCTTTGAGCCCATAAAAAACCCGGCTGCGGGATGCGAGCCGGGTGTGTACCGCGTTGCCGTAGGATAAGGCGCAAGCGCGTTTAAGACAACAGCGCGGTTACTTGAAGCCTAGGCCAGATTCGGCGGGTTGCAAGTTAATGAGCAGGATCGCGCAGAGAGTCAGCCAAGGGATGAAACCGGGTGAAGTACTCGCGCCTGTAGGGCGGCAAGCCGCGCCAGCCTTGGCTTACAGCCGCCTCAAGGCGCCGAAGAAGGTGCTTTTGGGGGAGGACTCCGCTTTACCAAAGCTGGCATGGCTGCGGGCCGTGCCTGGTTTCTTCACGCCTTTAAGCGCGAGTACTTCACCCGGTATCGCAGGCTACCGCTGCCAAGAGTGGTTACATCAAACGTAGCCAAAACAGCTTACGATTTCTGCCCGACTGGCAGGCTTTCCTTTGCCAGTGCGGTTAGAAAGGGCGTGAGTACTTCACCCAATTACAGGTGCGGCACGCCACGCCACGCAAATGTCCGCTCTGTAGGGGAAGTCTGAATCTCTGGTAATCATGCCCTGGGCACGCGCTACACGCTTCTCAGGCGCCAAATGGCTCGGCACTGAGGGGCTTTTGTGGCTCATTTAAAGCTGTCTCTCGATTTTTTGGTGTCAAAGGCGTCCTCGCCTTTCCGGGTGAAGTACTCACGCTTTCCACCACCGGCATCCCCAGTCTGTGCATAACCGATCAGCCTTCGTTCGGCAGCCAGTCGGGATCGAGGATGTCGGTGATAGTCCACGGGCAGACTTCAGGCAGATTGTCTAATTCCACCTCGGCTAGGACGGCGATGATTGCATCGGCCCATACTCCATCCAGCCACTCCGGATCATCGAACTGGTGCCTGAGGCTCGGCGATTCCTTTAAGGTGTAGGCGGTTGCTTTGCGTTGTGCGGACATAGCGAGCCGCCAGGACTTGGTCCGGCGCTCGGGCTGGTGCGACCATCTAAGCAGGTGCGCCAGGAGGGTGGCCAAGCGGCGTTCCAATTCACGCTGCTCGCTTTTGGCTACGTCTTCGATTTCATCGGCAAGATGTTCGATATCCAAGGCCTCGAAGCGCCTCTCCCGAAGCCATTGAGCCTGCTCCCGTGCCCAAGCGGCGACATCGGTTTCATAAGCGGTTCCGGCCATCGGTCAGGTTCTCCGTGCATGGATGATTTGTAAAGCGTATCAAAACCGTGTCTGGTATGCCCTACACGGGGGCAGCTCACGAGTTCGATTTCTAGCTGTAGCGACCTGCAAACGAAACCCGGCGGACCTGCAATCCAAGCGATTTTGAGCCGGAATTAAATGATTCTACCCACCCCTTCCGGCCGGGATTCGTTGCCATTGAACCTGCAATCAGCCACTCCGAACTGCAATCCATCCGCATCGGCCCACATTGCTTGCCAGTAAATAGTGATGGATGGCACCGGATTACCCTGCCGCGAGACTCCGGGCTGGCTCAGACTCGCGTTCAAGCACCGGTAACCGCACGACAAACTCACTGCCTTGGCCATGGCCTTCGCTTCTCGCCTCAATTCGGCCTTTATGCTGAGCCACGATGTTCTGCACAATCGTGAGCCCCAGCCCCAGGCCCCCTTGAGATCGGTCCAGGGTCCGCTCGGCTTGGGTGAATACGTCAAACAGGTGCGGCAGGAGCGCCGGGGCGATGCCTTCGCCGGTGTCCCGAACCGACAGGACCGCTTCCCCGTCCTCGCGCGTCACGGTCAGCCAGATCCGGCCGCTTTCCGGCGTGTACTTGGCGGCATTATTGAGGAGATTCGACACCACTTGGGCCAACCGCAGGTGATCCCCCTCAAGGACTAGAGGCTCCTCCGGCAAGGCCACTTTGAACGCATGGTGTCGCGCCTCGATCAGCGGCCGACTGGTTTCGAGGGCCAACTCAATCGCACTGCGGAGATCCATGGGGGCTTTCTTCAGCGTGAGCTTGCCTTGCACAATCCGGGACACGTCCAAAAGGTCATCCACCAGCCGTGTCAGCTGGCCAACCTGGCGGTCGATCACCTCACGCGCCCAGGACTGCTTGGGATCGGCCGGATCCAGCCTTTGCATCACCTTCACGGCATTCCGGATCGGGGCCAAGGGATTCCGAAGCTCATGGCCGAGCATCGCCAGGAATTCATTCTTGCGCCGGTCGGCTTCGCGCAGAGCCTCCTCCGCCCACTTGCGCTCGGTGACATCCGTATTCATGCCGATCCATTCCCGGACCGAACCCTCGGCGTTGAGGATCGGCACGGCGCAGGCGACTACATGCCGATACTCGCCACTGGCATGCCGCATGCGGAATTCCACGCAGTAAGGACCCACCGCGGCCACGGCCGTGCGCCAGGCTTCGGCGAGGCGCGGCCGGTCATCGGGGTGAACCACCTCCAGCCAGTTCCAGCCGACCCACTGTTCGTAAGTGCGTCCGGTGAAAGTCCGCCACGAGGGGGAATCCTCGACCGGTTCACCTTGGGCATTGGTGACCCAGACGATTTGAGAGGAGACCTCCACCAGCCGGCGAAAGCGCTGTTCGCTCTCATAGCGGGCTTGCTCCGCGCGCACGCGCGCCGTCACGTCCAGCAGGGTGAACACGAGGCGCTCGACGTGGCCGGCGGCATCTTTGATGGGGATCAAGCCCCAATCCCAGTAGGTGACTCCCCGCTCGGGCTGATCTTTAAATTCAAACGGCTTGGCTTCAAAGAAGCAGGGGGAGCCAGTGTCGACCACTCGGCGGAAGATGGCTTCATTGTCCGCGTAGGGGTACAGGACGAAGTGGTTCTGGCCGAGGAAGAACTCCGGCTCGTGGCCGCACGCCCGCGCGTAGGCCCGGTTGACCCAGATGAAATTAAAGTCCGTATCGAGACAGACCATCAGCAGATGCGTGTGGTTGACGACGCCATTCAACAATCGATGCGCCTGCTGCAAGGCCGCTTCGGCCTGCCGGCGGTCGGCCATTTCCTGCTCGAGGTACTCCTTTTGCTGGAGAACCTTGCGGAGTGCCTGCTTTTCCGTCTGGCGCAGATGCGCAATGCTCAGGCTGAGCACACTGCCCACGCCCGCAAACAGCAGGAGGCGCAGCCGCTCGCTGTCCTGCACAATCTCGAACGAGTAGAAGGGCTCGATTAAAAAGTAGGCGCTCGCCAACACACTTAAGACGGTGGCCAAGAAGCCCGCTTTAACACCGCCATACCACGCCGCGAGCACCACCCCGGCCAAGAAGAGAAGGACCGGTGGCGATCCGCCGAAGATCGGTTGCAGGAGCTTCAGGGCTGTCGTAAGTGAGAGGGTCGCAAAGACCGCGACCCCATAGCCATTCAAGCGTAAGCGTTTCATGGCAAGCCTTGTCATCGGTAACGCTTGGTCATCATTAGGCGGTACACGCTGGCAAGGGAAAGGCCATATAGCTCGGCGACGGTAGTGACCTGGTCCACTCGTGCCGGGCTTTTCTTGGGCAGGCGGTTGAGCCGCTGCCGCAAGGCCAGCAGCGAATCCACCGGGATTCCCTTACGCGGCATCGGGAGCCCCACGGTTGGCTTCGGCCAAGTAGTTGTACAGCGTCGTTTTGGAAATGCCCATCAGGCGGCAGATCTCGTCGATGCTGTGCTGGCGTTCGTGATAGAGACGCAACGCCAACTGCCGCTTGCCTGAATCAAGCGCTTTCGGCCGGCCACCCTGTCGTCCACGGGCGCGGGCGGCGGACAGACCCGCCTGGGTGCGCTCCCGGATCAAATTGCGCTCGAACTCGGCCAGTGCCCCGAACAGATGGAAGACCAGCTTGCCCCCGCTCGACGTGGTATCGATGTTCTCCTTAAGGCTCTTGAGGCCGATACCGCGACGCTCCAGTTGCTCGACCAGGTGAATCAGGTCCTTGAGCGAGCGGCCGAGCCGATCAAGCCGCCAGATGACCAGGGTATCGCCCTCGCGCAGCACCTCCAGGGCCAGGGCCAAACCCCGGCGCTCGGCTTGGGCGCCACTGATTCGATCGTCATAAATTTGGGCGCAACCGGCTTGCCGCAGAGCATCGTGTTGCAGGTCAAGATTCTGGTCGTCGGTGGAGACGCGCGCGTAACCGATGAGCATGGCTAATCCTATACCCAAGCAAAAAACTCAGGTTCTAGCCAGTATAAATGGAAATTGATTCTTTGACCGAGTTTTTGTGCGCGGGAATGCTTGTGTTCGGGGTATCGGCTCTACCGGCCGAAATAGGTCAAGAAAACCCTCGTTTTCTGGACGCTCGCCAAGGAGGGGTCAGTAGCAGATAAAGTGGGTCCGAGCCGAATGATTGCAGGTCCGCCGGGTTTCGTTTGCAGGTCGCTACAGCTAGCAGGTTTAATACGCGAGTTCGACGTGACCGGAGGCAATCCGTATTTTCGCGGGCGCGAAAATCGTGAGGGGGAGGGGATATGCAGCTCGGCCAAAGCCAAACAAGGCCGGGCAGGCCTGGCCCGCTTTGGTAACTTTGGTAAATAGGCGTGAGTACTTTACCCGGTGTCATAGGCTATCACTGCCAAGAGTGCTGACATCGAATGTGGCCAAAACGGCTTACGATCTTACCGCTGACCTGTGTTTGTCACCGGTTTTAATATGAAAAGACTATTGAAAACGGACGAGTTGGGCTGTGGCGGAAGGGAGCCACTATTTTTCGCGGGCGCGAAAATATAGGCATTACCCTAGAGGTCCATCTATTCGACCTGCCTGCTAGGCATCGGCGGCACCTGTTCGAGTTCGGCCAGGCCCAGGCGGTAATGCCAATAATGCCAGGAGCGTTCGTTGAACCAGCCGACTTCGGCATGAGTCAGAACGTCCCGCAGCACGTCATCCCCCACGTGCTCCGCCAGCGCCTGAACATCCTCGTAGTCCCCTATGTTCATGACCTGAGCTATGACGCGCTCAGGCCGTTCCAAGGCCTCGTCGGGCGTTTCCCACCAAATGTACTTGGCAGCTAGCTGCCTCAGCAATGCATCATCCCGCATGCGCCAACTAATCCCCAGCTCGGCGATGAGCTGGCGCTCTGCCGCCCCGATCCGGGCGGGATCGATCTTCGACCCCAAGTTCCGCAGTTCACTGGCCGGATTTGTGGGGTGGCGCCCTTGGGCGCTTTGGAAGATCAATCGCTTAGCGTCACTCCGGTAGCGGTTTTTTGCGCATCTCTGTAGTGTCACGCCGACCTACA
>Ga0196971_1000136_pt1 | contig 72983 bp, 73 predicted proteins | sample S1v_1013CmetaG_FD_148660 | JGI IMG/M metagenome (GOLD analysis project Ga0196971, IMG submission 148660) | Soil microbial communities from Anza Borrego desert, Southern California, United States - S1+v_10-13C | ecosystem: Environmental > Terrestrial > Soil > Desert | place: USA: California... | reverse complement strand
ATGAGGCGATTCTGAAAGTCCTGTACCTTGGGCTGCAACGGATCGAGAAGAAATGGACCATGCCGATCCAGGATTGGAAGCGGGCTTTGAACCACTTCGTGATCCTGCTGGGCGATCGCGTCACCCTATGAACTAATCCCAGTTACACACTTAACTTGACACCCCCAACACGCGAACGGTTTCTACATTTATTCAGGGCTCCCTTAAGAAGCCGCGGACTCTGTCGAGGTTCGGAGGCCGTGGCTCGCCACATCCAAGTCACCTGCCGAACAGCACGATGCGCGCCATGGCCAGGACGCCTTTCAACTTCTTGCCGAGACTTGGATTCGCGTGGAGGGGGTAGACCCCGGCGAGTTCCTGCCCCCGCGCCAGTTTGCTCAGTTTGCGCTTCACCGGGGGCTCCAGCTTGCCATCGGCCGCCAATTCCATGAACAGTGCCTTGACGTTGCCCAAGTCGAAGAAATCCCGTTGCCAGCACCACTTGTAGTCGCCGCCGTAGCGGAACCAGGAGCCGCCCACGCCGGCCACCTCATAGTCGCCGCCACCCTCCCGCTGCACCGGCGCGACCTGGCGCCAGATGCCGATAACCTCCCCCTGTCGCTCGTCGATCAGGATTTTGTCGTACGGATAGCGCCATTTCTCGAAACCTTCCATGTGAACCCCCAAGGCCCAATCTTCGATTTGCTTTCTGCCCTTGGCGAGGAATTCCCGATCGGGACCCATGTTCCAGCCGTATTCGGCGTCTCCGGTATACATGGGGCCGAGGTTCTTGATCCAGTCGCCGTCTGTTTCCGACTTCCGGTTGGCGGCGAGCCAGCGCTCGACCATTTCCTCCAGTTCTTCGCGCGGATATCCCGCCATGTCGCACTCCTTATTTTCCAATGAAACATTTCCCCGATTTCAGGCATGATTACGCTTTTGGGCGCATCGATAATGTCCGATTTCATTCACGCAAACGATAATCGGGTACAAACCCGCAGACGGAGCCACTATGGATCGTGAGCACCCCGTGAGCAAGACCCAGCGTAAGAAGCCCCCGGCCATCTCCGGCGGGCTTCCCGTCGCCGGGCATATTTTTGAGTTCGGCAGAAATCCGCACGCCTTCATGATGCGCCTGCGCGAGGAACTCGGGGATGTCGCCGAGTTTAAGCTTTTCCACCAGAACATGGTGCTGCTGACCGGCGTTGAGGCCAGCGAGGCTTTCTATCGCGCCCCCGACGAAGCGCTTGACCAAGGCGCCGCTTACAAGATCATGACGCCCATATTCGGCCGGGGCGTGGTCTTCGACGCATCCATCGAGAAGAAAAACCAGCAATTGCAGATGCTGATGCCGGCGCTGCGCGACAAGCCGATGCGCACGTATTCGGACATCATCGTCGCCGAAGTCGAAAGCATGCTCGATGAGTGGGGCAAATCCGGCGAAATCGATCTGCTCGAATTCACCAAGGAATTGACCATTTATACGTCGAGCCACTGCTTGCTTGGGACTGAGTTCAGGCACGAGCTGAACACTCAATTTGCCGAAATCTACCGCGATTTAGAGCAGGGTATCCAGCCCGTGGCGTACATTTTCCCCAATCTTCCGCTGCCGGTATTTCGGCGCCGGGATAAAGCGCGCGCCCGGCTTCAGGAACTGGTCGCGCAAATCATGGCGAAACGCGCGCACAAGCACGAAAAAGCGACCAACGTCTTCCAAACACTCATCGATGCCAGCTACGAGGATGGCAGCAAGTTAAGTCCTCATGAAATCACCGGCATGCTGATCGCCACCGTCTTCGCGGGCCATCACACCAGTTCCGGAACCACCGCCTGGGTGCTGATCGAATTGCTGCGCAATCCCGAGCATCTCAAAACCGTGGTTGAGGAAATCGACGAGCTGTTCGGCGCCCATGGCGGCGTGACTTTCGAATCTTTGCGCCGGATGCCGAAGCTGGAAAACGTCATCAAGGAAGTGCTGCGCCTGCACCCTCCGTTGATCATCCTGATGCGCAAGGTGATGCAGGATTTCCATGTGAAGGATTACCTCATCGAGGCGGGCAAGTTCGTATGCGCAGCGCCTTCGGTTACCCATCGGATCGCCGAGCTGTTTCCCGAGCCCGAGCGGTTCGACCCCGACCGCTATACCCCGGATCGGGAGGAGGACAAAAACCTATTCGGCTGGCAGGCCTTCGGCGGCGGGAGGCACAAATGCTCGGGCAACGCGTTTGCCCTGTTCCAGATCAAAGCCATTTTCAGCGTGCTGCTGAGGCGCTATGAGTTCGAACTGGTGAACCCGGCGGAAAGTTACCGGGACGACTACCGGAAAATGGTGGTGGAGCCCGGTTCCCCCTGTCCGGTCCGGTATCGCCGGCGGCAGACCACGACGGATTTTGCGGCGCGGCGATACGCGGAGCCCGGATTAGCCAGCCCTGCCGGAAAAACGTTCGAAGTGGTCGTCGACCACGATCTCTGCAAGGGCCATGCGAACTGCATGGCGGAAGCGCCGGAAATTTTTCATGTGGACGATAAAGGCCAACTCGGCGTACTCGATGAACGGCCCTCAGCCGCATTGATCGGGAAGGCAAGAGCCGCGGAAAAATACTGTCCCAACCGGGCGATAAGAATAGTCGGCGACGAATAGTTTCCGGGGCATCGAATCTGCCCGTCCCGAATCCTCCGGAACAAGGCGATGTGAGCGTTATCCGGCAACGGTACTACGCTCCTTCAGCCATTTGCGGATCGCCAGATGTTGAAATGAGAGGCTTTTGGCCAAAAGTTTGAGGACACCCATGCGCCAGGCGCCGATGGCGTTTTCCCTGGACCAGTGGGGCAACAAGTGGAACGATCGCAGAACCACCAAAGCGTATTGGATAGCCAGGGAAAAAATGCTGCTGTCGAGCGTGGACAGCAAGGCCATCGAGTGAGTGCGGCTTTTGCCGCTGGTTTGCCAGTAGGAAAATATGCACTGCTTGAGAAGCAGGGCTTCCGGGGTTTTGGCCAGGAAGGCCTCGCGTAGTTCTTCCGCCAGAGTGCGGCGGGTGAGCTGCAGGCGGCCGCACACGACGGAATAGCGGTGCAAAGCGGCCGGAATGTCGAAGTTCGTCGCACGCAGCGCATCCCGCAGAATCAAGGCATCCTTTACCGCAGTGGTAATCCCGGAAGCCGTCACGGGATGGCAGCAGCCACGGGCGTCTCCCACCAACACGACATTGCTCTTCGCGACGACGTCCGGAATGATTCTGAAATTCGCAGCCGCCAAGGGCTTGCTAATGGCTAGAACCCGTTCGGCATCGCTTCTGAAAGAGGCGGGGAACAGGCTCAGATGATTCCGAATCGATTCCTCGGAGCGGTGACCCCTGAGGACTTCGAACATGATTCTCGCGCGTCCTTGGCCGATGCTGTAGGCGTAGGAGATGCCCGCAGCCGGATTCAAAAAGATATTGCCGTAGCCCGGATGAGGCAGGTGCCGGTCTTCGACTTCGATGCCCATCATGGCGGAATAGCGATGGGTGGAAAAAGGGATTCCGGTCAGCTTTCGTACCTGCGACATGGACCCATCCGCGCCGATAATGAGCCGGGCTCGCACCCGTTTTTCGCCATCGTCGCAACGAATTACCGCCGCGAACGGCCCATCGGGTTCGCGTTCCATCCTTGTGACTCGGCTGCCGAGCCATGCCGTTACTCCCGGAAACTGTCTGACCGCGTCGAACAAATGGTTCTTCAGGGTTTGGTGTTCGATGGCGAGGCCGGAACAATCGAGTCCCTGTCTTTCGCCGTAAGGCAAGAGTATGGAGGCCGGGTCTTCGTCCGAAGAAGAGATCGCAAAGCCTTGTACTTTCGAGCCGAGATCCGCTTTGTCGCTCAGCAGTCCGAGTTGCCTAAGGCCGTCGACACCGGGCGGGTGGATGAGTTCACCGGCGAGTCGTCGGTCCTGCGAAGGTCCCGGTTCGATGATCAGGATACTTAGATCCAACTGCGAAAGCGCTGCCGCCGCGGCGGCGCCGGCTACCCCGCCGCCAGCAATCAGAACGTCCACATTCAATGGGTTCACTATTTTTGTTCTCATTTTACGCAATCCCTGTAATCCAGTAGAAGAGTTAGAGCCGACGAATCAGCCATGGGTAGTATCAATCAGCCGCACGTATCGCGCCAGTGCCCATGCCGGGAAATAGGTGTGATACAGGCGGTAATCGAGCATGGCGGCTCCGAAGAAGACACCGTTGACCCCTTGCCGCGGCCAGCCTCCGTCCTGTTGTTGCCGACCGATAAGCCAGCGGAAGCCGCGCGTTACCGATTCGTTGTCGGGAGGCAAAATTTCGAGGAGGGCGAGCAGCGCCCAGCTCGTCATGACGATTTGGCTCTCAGTATGTTCCACGTAGCGGCCTTCGAGGCAGCCCGAATAGTGCTCTCCCCAACCCCCGTCCAGGCGCTGCTTTCCGATAAGCCAGCGGGCGGCGGCGCGGAGCACGGGGTCCTCGGTCGGCACGCCGGTTGCTCGCAGCCCTCTCGCGACATGAAAAATGGCGTACGTGTAATTGATGCCCCAGAATCCCGGATAGGAGCCGTCTTCGAGCTGCTTTCGACGCAGGAAGGCCACCGCCTTGGCCGCCGCGCGATCGATCTTCCCGCCCGGAAGGTCGGGATGGTGTGTCCGGTAGTGGGCGAGCGCCGCGAGCGCCGAACCCGTGCATTCGATATAGGAAAGCTCCGTCATGCACTGGCCGAACATCTCGGAAGGATTGATGATCTCCAGAAGTTTTCCGGCACGTCGGCGCTCATAGGTGCCGAAACCGCCATCGGCATTCTGGCGCGACAGGATGAAGGAAACGGCCAGGCCAAGGCGCTCTTCTCCGAGCCGGGCCGCGACGTGTAATGCGGGGTGGTCGTAGAGGGCGAGCAGGGCGCTCAAGGCCTCCGCGGTGCAATCGCTCACCGGCCATCGGTGCCGGCCATCGGAAAAACACCATCCGCCGAGTGCCGGATCCCGCCAGGCGGCACGGTAATCCGGCAGTTCTTCGAGCATTTGCGCGCTGTCGAGAAACGCATGGGCCTTATCCAGCGCTTCCGCGGTTTCCTCGCCGGGCGCCTCGGTCAGCGCCTGGATGACGAAAGCCGTATCCCAGGTGTTGGAGCGTGCGCCGACGTAACGGATTCCTTCCGCCTCGTCTTCCCAGCGCCACGCTTCGACACCCTCGATGCTGGGAGCCAGGTCCGGATGGGCCGGATCCCGGGCGAAGATGGCGAGGCAGTCGAGCAAGCCGCTGACCGGCGAGATGCCCTGATACCGGGTGGTGCGTTGCTCGTAGAGAATACGGTTGAAGCAGACGTCGAGAGCCTTCCGTCGCAGTGCCGGATTGTGCACGCGCTCGTAGGCTCGCAACAGGTCGTACAGCCGGCGCAGGAGAGGGCTTACGGGCACGTACATGTCGGAACGCGCAATCGCGTGGCGTAGAGAGGCAAAGTCGATACCCTCGTAAGGCTCCCGGTAAAGCTCCCGGCGCAACGCGTCGCGTAATGAATCCGGCAGGGGCGCTACAAAGCGCATGCCGTAGAGAAAGGCGAGTCCCAAGTAGATTTGGCGGGTGTGGCAGTAATAGCGCCGCGGGTGAAAAGGCAACCAGTCCGGCAGCAGGAAAAGTTCCGGAGGGATGGGGTTGAGCCCTTCATACCCGTAAAGACCGAGTGCGGCCAACCAAAACTTTCCCCAACCGGGAATGCCTTTTACCCCGTCCGGCTGTGCCTGCAGCCAACGGCGCGCCTTATTCGGCATCGGCGCATCGGCGGGAATGCCGAGCAGCCGCACGGCCACATAGGCCAGGGCGGTAAAAAAAACATACCCCTCCGATTCGGGGTGCATGCCCCAGGAACCATCGCCACGCTGGCGGCACTCGAAGTGTCGAATGATCCGCGCCTTTTCCGCTTCCGGATAAGGGTGGCCCACCACGGTGCGTACGATGACGGCCTGCGCCAAAATCATAGTGCACCAGACCATTTCCCCTTCGAAGTCGCCGCCGGGACCTTGGAGTCCGAGCAAATAGCGCAAAGCCTTTTGGCTGGCATCCGCCGCTTTTCCGCAGGACAACGGGGATCGATTCATATCCTGGTTTTTCCCTGATAAGGTCATTGTTCTTCCTGCAAAGAGCCGGTCGGGAAGTTTAGTGGCTTTTGGAATCGGAGGCGAGTCCGATGTCTATCCAGTCGAGAAGACCGAGATAGTGGGTTTGGTGGACGCAGGATAGAGCAACACGGAGCTGTCGTGGCCTATCGATGGCGTCCAAAGCAGTGTGGCGGCGATTTGTTGAGCTTCCCGATTCAAGCCGCATATGGCGAGAAGCGCTTCAGCCTTCCCGCATCCTGCGCGGATCCGGCGCGATATCCTCCATTCTAAAGACATAGCGGCCTTCCTTGCGATCCGCGAAAAACAGGCGCAACGAGCGATAGACCGTTTCGAAGGAGATATCAGCCCAGGGGATTTCGTCCTCCCTAAAGAGGCGCGCCTCTAGGGTTTCGGAGCCCGCGGAATAGCGCTCTTCCAGCATACGGGCTCGAAAGAACACGTACACCTGAGAAATATGGGGCAGGCTGAACAGGGTGTACGCCGAGTCGAGTTCCACTTCGATATTCGCTTCCTCGCGAGCTTCCCGCCGGGCGGCTTCCGGCAAGCTTTCGCCGAGTTCCATAAAGCCTGCGGGCAGAGTCCAGTAGCCGAGACGCGGTTCGATGGCCCGCTTGCACAGCAGCACCCGGTCGTGCCACACGGGAATGCATCCGGCGATCAGCTTGGGGTTTTGATAATGAATGGTCCCGCAGGAATCGCAGATGTGACGCGGACGATCATCCCCTTCGGGGATGCCCCGTCGAAGCGATGCTCCGCAGTGGGTGCAATAGTTCATCAAGCGTATCGCGCGTTAGGCTTGGGCGAGATTGGCGCGTTGGCGAATCCTTGCCGCCCGCTGAAGGGCTTTAATCAAGCGATCATGGTCGAAATCAACTGATCCTCAAGTTCGATGCGCATAGCCAATTCCTCCCCGAGCTTGGAAAGGTCGTTCGCCAGGTGGGTTCTGAGCTCGTCGCCGGACAGCGTTTCGTATTTGTCGTTGAAATCCACGGCCACATCGGTGGCTTCGGCGATGCGGGGATAAACTTCCTCCGCCACTTCAAGAACTTTCCGCCGACGCTCGCTGCCGTCGATGATGCGCTGGTAAATCCCGAAATGGCCGAGTGAGATGTAATCGATGAGCAATTGGCAGAACTCCTGGATTTTCGACTCCAGGGGTTGCTCCACCGTAAAGGGCTTCATTCCGCCGATTGCGCAGTATAGAGACCAAACTTGCCGCCGTTCCTCCAGAAGCTCCTCGATCATCTGATTTGTGTTTTGCCTGCGTTCGTTGATGCTAGCACTCATCGTGACTGTTCCTGATTTTTCTTTTCGAAAAGGCTGGCATACATTATGCCATCTTCCGCACAGGAACAATCCTTTCTCGCGAAGTTAAATACTTATAGGCGCAGGATCGCCGCAGGTCGGGTTTTTGCGGTGGAGCTTGGGAGACGAACGGCTGGCTAATTCTCGGCCGATTGGCTCTCCGGAGAGAGAAGCCGCGAGAATTCGTCGATCGATTGGGGGCGGTGCGCCGGATCGACAATCATGGCCAAATCGATGGCCTGCAATAAATCCGGCGGATAGCGGCGCTTGAATGCTTTGACCGCCGGCATGAGGTTATCGCGTTCGGCGCGGACCGGGGCCGCAGGAGGCGGGATGCCGTCCAAACACATCCGCATGGTCGCGCCGACGGCGTAGATGTCGCTCCACGGGCCCAGCGCGCCGTCGTCCTGGTACTGCTCGATGGGGGAAAAGCCGTTGGTCAGGACCTTGCCGATGCGGGCCTGCTCTTCATACGGATACGGCTGCGAAGCCCCGAAATCCAGCAGAAGAGGGTCGCCGCCCGAGCGGATCAAGATATTCTGCGGCTTGATGTCGAGGTGCAGCAGCCCGTTTTGGTGAATCGTCCTGAGGCCGTCGAGAAGCGCCGGAAACACCATCCGCAGGAACTGGTCGCTCACCCCGCCTTTCTTTTCTTTCACAAGATAATCGCCAAGGACTTTTCCGTACTCGAAAGTCATCACCAGGTAGACCGTCGAGTTGGCCTGAAAGAAATTCAAAACCTCGACGATATTGCGATGCTTGAGCCTGGTGAGAACCTTGGCCTCTTCGAGGAATAGCCGTCGGCCGCGCAGGAACATCGAGCGAGCCTCTTCACTGTTCGGCACGACATGATCTTCTGGTGTGCGGTGCGCCAGACGGCGCGGTAGGTACTCCTTGATGGCCACTTGGTGCTGATCGGCCAACTGGCGCGCCAGGTAAACCGAACTGAATCCGCCGCCGGCCAAGGGGCGCTCGATCATATACTGATCGACGATCGTTCCCGATTTCAAAAAATACCACTCCTTCGGAGGCTTGTCCGAAGAGGCTGGCCAGGGTTTCCGCATGGGGGTGATTCAGCTTAACATTCAAATTTTTCTGATCAGGATTTACGCAGAGCCGCCTTTAGTCCCCTCTCCTCCTGGGAGAGGGCTAGGGTGAGGGAATTTTGAGATCGGCGAGAAGGAGGTAAATGCGTAAGCCCAACTTCCAACTTAATCAGTATAAAGCAAGATTTCCTATGATCCGCAGCATGACCGCTTTCGCCAGCGGCGAACGAGAAATTCAGGGCTGGCTTTTCACTTGGGAGGTCCGTTCGGTCAACCACCGGTACCTCGATCTTTCCCTGCGTTTGCCGGATGCCTTCCGTTTTCTGGAGCCGGCCGCCCGCAGCCGCATCGGTTCGCTCATCAATCGAGGCCGTCTGGATTGCACCTTGTCGTGCAAAAAGAGCACCGAAGGCGGCGCCGACATCCGCGTGTATCGCGACCTGGTGGCCAAATTATTGGCCGCCGCCCGCGAAGTGGACGATCTGAGCGATCGGCCGCTGGTCGGCTTCAGCGCTCTCGATGTCTTGAAATGGCCGGGCGCCCTGCACGAGCCGGAGGCCGACCGGGAACAACTGGCGGCGGAAGTTCTCGACCTTTTGACCGCCGTCCTAAAGCAAGCCATCGCCGTACGGGAAAACGAAGGGCGTCAACTGGCGGTTTTATTGGAAGAACGCTGTTTCAAACTGAGAGAGCACGTGGCGGCGGCGCGGGCGCGGATGCCGGAAGTCTTGCAATCCATCCGGCAGAAGATCGTCGCGCGGTTGGCCGAGATATCCGCCAATCCGGACTCCGACCGGCTGGAGCAGGAAATGGTTTATCTCGCGCAGAAACTGGACGTCGACGAAGAGTTGGACCGGCTCAACGCCCATGTCGACGAAGTCACGCGAGCCTTGCGCCAAAAAGAGCCGGTGGGCCGGCGCCTCGATTTTCTACTTCAGGAAATGAACCGCGAAGCCAACACCCTGGGCTCCAAATCCGCCGATGCCGAAACGACCAAAACTTCGGTCGAAATGAAGGTGCTGATCGAGCAAATGCGGGAGCAGACGCAGAATATTGAGTGACATTATTATTAAGATCGGTCTCATCGCCGGCAGCCCGGTAGCTGGGTTTAGGAACGAAACCCAAGCGATAACCTTTCCAGGCTAGGATAATAGCTGGGTTTACCAACTCAGCCTATGGTACCGAAACTAGAAAGCCGAAAGGGTGCCGCCTGACGAGTTTTCGGGAAATCCTTAATCGGGATAAACAGTAACTACGAAATAACCTTGTCCTAAATCGCTTCCGCGATTAACGAGCAACCGGCTATTTCCGCCGTCGCTTTTATCTCGTGGATGGAATCCCTGACGCTCAGCCATTGCGACGGCCTCACTCAGCGTCCCGGCATCGTCAATGACGGGGCCATCGGTGCTCGAACCGTCATCGTTGATTACCACGATCTTCACCGGGTATCGCAGCTTGATGCCGCATTTGTTCGCCATAATGCCCCTCGCGCCGATTCTTCGGGATCATTCCCGCAATTTCAAAGACGGTTTCAAGATTTGAGGTGCTCCTTGAGGAAGGCCAGGACTGCTTGCCAGGCTTGCTCGGCCTCGGTGCACTCCGCGGGAGCCACGCCATCCTGGAGGTAAGGCACATAGACCAGGAACCCATGTCCACAGTGGGGATAGACCTTCACGATGGCCGGAACTCCAGCCCTGTCCAATTCGGCCTTGAACGTAAGGGCCTGTTCGGCAGGCACGATGTCGTCCTGGTCGCCGTGTAGAATCAACACCGGCGCTTTCAACTTTGGAATCTGCGCCAATGCGTGGCGGGTTGAGAAGGCTAGCGGCTTGTCGTCCGGGCCGTCTCCGTAAACCCGCTGGGTCAAATTGTCTTGGCCCAACGTGCCGGTTTGCTGGAGATAGCGCCACCAGCCGTAGATGTCCATCACGCCATCGGCTGCCACCACGGCATCAATTTCGGGCTGCCGGGCAGCCGCCAACACGCTGATCAAGGCACCGTGCGAGAGGCCGACCAGGGCTACACGCCCGCCGTCGATACCAGGTACCCGGGCCAGCAGCGGCAGAACGTTCAGCACATCACGCACTTCGCCGGCGGCCACCTCGATGAATCCTTCCGAACCGTCCTCGCCGCGATAGGACGGGGCAAACACAACATAGCCGGCTCGCGCCAGACGCGCGCAAGCCCGCATGTGCTCCTTCGAAATGCCCGACACGCCATCATGGTTGAAGAGAACCAGCGGCAGCTTGTCCTTGGTGCGGGGCAGAAACAGCAAGCCCCTCACCTTCAGCCCATCGCTTGGATAGGTCCAGAGCGAGACGGGAACCCCTCCGATTTGCCGGGCCGGCTCCTGAGTGACACCCGGTACCTGAGCCGCGGCCGGATTTCGCGGGACCAGCGCCAGACAGAGGATCAACAGCAATCTCATGGCGGCATGGTCAGGGTTCCTTGCTCGAATGACAAGCCCTTCGTAGCCGCTGCGTTATCGGCTTTCGCCTTGGCGGATCTGTTGGCACAATAAAACCCCGGCCATATCCGTGGCAGAGGCTGCGCAAGTTTTTTCACGCCGGGCTGCGCGCAAAGGCAGCCGAACGTGTGGTCAACCATCAGTAGAGGACGCGAACGAGATGAAATGCAAGAACGCTATTTTTGCGATGTTATTCGGATTTTCCGCCTTAATGGCTGACGAAGTTTGGGCGAGAAAGGATGGCGGCAACGGTCCGAATGTCGATAAGCCGCAGGGCGGACAATACCAGGAGCAGTACCAGGAGCTGCGACAGGATCGAAAGGGCCTCCAGCAAGAGTACCGCGACGAGGTTCAAGAGCGTGCAAGGGACAGGGGAGTCGGAAGGGAGGGCGCGCGTCCGAGTGAGATGGAAGGTGGCCGTGGATCTCTCATGACGCCGGAGGAACGTGGCGGTTACCAAGACCAGTACCGAGAGTTGCGCGAGGAAAGGAAGAGCCTGCGAGGTACGACTGACGACGCCGGCTCGGGCAGAGGAGGTCGAGGCCAAGGCAAGAATAGATAAGCAGAAATCACCCGGCTCAGGACCTGGGGGGCCGCGGGCCAACCTCCGCTGTCCACCGTGGCTAGTCCGGGAATTCCCCGCTTCGGCGGGGTTTCTTTTGGCTGAACCAACGGCAAAAAAGCCCCGAATGAATCGGGGCTCAGAGTCCGTTAATATCCTGATTTACAAAGTGCGTGAGATCCCCCACCCGTAGGTGAATCCGTATTTGCACTTGTTCGGGTTGCCACCTGGCAGAACTGGTCTAAGCTGAAACTGTCGCGATTCAACTCCTTACAGTTGCTTTCGGCACGCGATACAACCCGGCCGGGCTCCACCTTGGCCGGGTTTTTTTATTGGCAACCGGTCGATTCACGTGATCTCGGCTTAGTGGCGTACTCAAGGATATACCTAATGACCGATGGTCGTACGCCTTGTAAAAAAGGATTTAATCTATTATTCGTTATTCAATCACAGGCTATTGAGTGGCCTTTTTTTCCGTGTTTCACAAAGGCTTGGCGTACCTGATAAATTATGAATAACGTCTTGTCCAACGCGTCAGCGATTCGGACATACCTTAGTTAAAGGCCGTCCCATGTCCTTGGCCCTTAGTCCAATGGCGACATTCGTCGTTCGTCAGCCGAACGGTATTTCACGCTCATATCGGCTACCATTCCGGTATCTCCGATGCAGGCGAAATACCGGTTCCGCAACTGCCGTCAACTCACGATGATTGCGGTATTGGGCAGAGATCTTTGGAGGTTTAGTATTACGGTCTTAGTCAGACGATCGGCCGAGCTGTCTGTGTAAACCAGCGCACTCTCGGTGCGGTTTATCGGGCGCTGTTCGGTACCGAATCGGGCAGACGGCGGGATCGATTTGAGCGTGAATGACTTTTGGAAACCAAGCAGCTCTTTTCGCGATCAAAATGAACACTGAACTCACTGCCGAGGTGGAGTAGATGAGCAGTAAAAGGCTTCGATTGAGGGTCGTGTTAACCTGTTGGAGCAACGGAAATGAACCGACATGAACCGCACATTGCCGCCCAGGAGAGGCAAAACAGCCAAGCTACGCCCATGCGGATTACCCGGCTAATTTACGACAGCAGCGGGCTACGCCGCATCATCTGCCGTCAAGCGGGATGCTTCCCCTATCTGGACGTCAAAAGAGGTCAGGACGAGAGCGAGGCGGCGTTTCGACGGCGGGCCGGGTTGACCCGTGGCGTTTCAGAACTGAGCTGAAAGCCCGGGCTTTTACAAGTCCTGATCCAGTTTTAGCGGGTCTCTTTTTGCCTTTGGCGTGGCCCTGCCAGGAAATTTTTCTTACTCCTTCGCGGCTCCGGAATTAAGAAGCTCTACATATGCATTCAAGCTTATTTGTAAGGTTGGTGCGTCGTTCTAATTTAGGGTATCAAGACGACAAGATAAGGAGATCTCGATGTCGATACGATTATTGCCAAGCACCTTCGCCTTGACGATCGGTTTGATACTTATGGCCGGCATCGTCCAGGCCGAAGAGGCAAAGCCCTATTCTCCGCCCGCCGATACGGACGTGGACGATACGGGAAGGAATGTGCGCGATCGTGGCGACGCCACTTTGACGCCCGAAGATCAAAAGGAGACTCGCGGCGATGTAAAGATCACGGCCGCAATACGAAAGTCAATCGTCAAAGACAAATCTCTCTCGCTCAACGCGCGCAATGCGAAGATTATCACCCGTAACGGACTCGTAACCTTGCGTGGCCCCGTCGAAAATCAGGCGGAAAAACAAAAGCTGGAATCGATTGCCCGTAAAGTAGCCGGCGTCAAGCAGGTTGATAATCAATTGGAAATCAATGCCCCGTGATCGCTTTGTTTGTTCTTTCGACGGGAAAATGTAGAAGGGCGGCAAATCCGAATTAAGCCGAAAGCTTATCCGTTTTGGCTTCATACCCCGCTGCGGCGGGGTATTTTTTGCGCGATGCCACCGGAAGCAGATCTACCTGGTCGAATTCGGAAATATCGACGCAACCGAACTCAGTTCCGCGCTGCCCGAAATGCTCCTCCCAAGGTTTCTCGCCCGTAGGAACTCCCTCTGTTTCAGACATGTCATAAATTAAAACCGCATTTCCCGATACAAGCGAAAGGAGAGGGCATTTCAGCAGGAGGCTTGATGCAAAAGTCGGGGAGAACGTGTTCACCATCTTTTCATAACCGGTGCACCGATCGGTTCCTCCTGCTGATAATCTTTCCCGCGTTTCTACTGGTTCTGTTATCCGGAGGAACGGTATTCGCCCAAAACACCGGGCCTCCGGTCACTGCTTTGCAAAAAGCGTCCGACGAAGACGGGCGATGGCTTATTTCGGCCAAGGATTACGCCAACACCCGTTTCAGCGCCCTCGATCAAATCAAGGCCGAAAACGTCCATGATCTCCGACTGAGTTTTACCTTCTCCACCGGCGTGTCCCGCGGCCATGAGGCCGCGCCCATCGTGGCCGATAACGCGATGTACATCGTGACTCCTTACCCGAACATCCTCTACGCTCTGGATTTGACCCGGCCGGGTGGGCCCCTCAAATGGAAGTACGAGCCGAAACCGCTATCCGCGGCTCAAGGGCTGGCATGCTGCGATGTCGTGAATCGCGGGGCGGTGTACTCGAATGAAAGAATTTTCTTCAATACGCTCGACGGACAGACCGTGGCGGTCGATGCCAAGACCGGCAACGAAGTCTGGAAAACCCGGATCGGCAATATCAACCTGGGCGAATCCATTACGATGGCGCCGCTGGTCGTGAAGAACAAGGTGCTGGTGGGGAACAGCGGCGGCGAATTCGGCGTGCGCGGCTGGCTTACGGCGCTTGATGCGAACAACGGCCATGTCGTCTGGAAGGCGTATTCCACGGGACCCGATAAGGATGTACTGATCGGCCCCAACTTCAAGCCGTTTTACCGACATGACCAAGGGCAGAATCTGGGCGTTGCGACATGGCCGCCCGAGGCATGGAAAATCGGCGGCGGCACCGTGTGGGGTTTCATTTCCTACGATCCCGCGCTGAATCTGATCTATCACGGCACGGCCAATCCCGGGCCGTGGAATCCCGAGCAGCGCCCCGGCGACAACAAGTGGACGGCGGGAGTTTTCGCGCGCAATCCGGACACGGGCGAAGCCCACTGGTTTTACCAGTGGAGCCCGCACGACCTTTACGACTACGACGGTGTCAACGAGAACGTTTTGCTGGACCTCCCCATCGCCGGGCAGATGCGGAAAGTCCTGGTTCATCCGGAGCGGAACGGTTATGTATATGTGCTCGACCGCACCACCGGCGAGGTGCTGTCCGCCACGCCCTTCGTGCACATCACGACGACCAAGGGCGTCGACCTGAAAACCGGGCGTCCGATCGAGGTGCATGAGAAAACGCCCCGGTTCAACACCGTCGTGCACGACATTTGCCCTACGGCGCCCGGCGGCAAGGACTGGCAGCCCTCGGCCTATTCCCCGAAAACCGGCTGGCTTTACATTCCGCACCAGAACATGTGCATGGACGAAGAGGGCATCGAGGCCAACTACATTGCCGGCACGCCTTACGTCGGCGCTAATGTCCGGATGTACGCGGGTCCGGGTGGACACCGGGGTGAGTTCACCGCCTGGGACCCTGTTGCGGCTAAGGCGGTCTGGAAGATCAAGGAGAAGTTTCCGGTTTGGAGCGGCGCCTTGGCAACGGCGGGCGACGTGGTGTTCTACGGGACAATGGAAGGCTGGTTCAAGGCGGTGAACGCCTGGACCGGCGAGTTGCTGTGGCGGTTCAAGTGCGGCTCCGGGATTATCGGTCAACCGATCACCTACCGAGGGCCCGACGGCAAGCAGTATGTGGCGATTCTGTCCGGCGTCGGCGGCTGGTCGGGGGCTATCGTTGCCGCCGGCCTCGACCCGCGCGACGGCACGGGCGCGCTGGGATTCGTCAACGCCATGAAGGATTTGCCGGAGCATACGACGCGGGGAGGGATGCTCTATGTTTTCGCGTTGCCGTAGATCCGGGTTTTTCTCGGTGCTGGCCTTGCTCTGGGCGTTTTGGCCCGCCGCGGCTATTGCGGCGGTGAACGATGATCTTCCAAAGCGCGCGCTCCGCATCTGCTCGGACCCTAACAACCTGCCTTTTTCCAACCAAAAACAGGAAGGCTTCGAGAACAAAATCGGCAATCTCATCGCCCATGATCTGAACGCCGAAGTCAAGTACACCTGGTGGGTGCAGCGCCGCGGCTTTATCCGCAACACGCTCAAATCCCACCAGTGCGACGTGGTTCTCGGTGTCCCGAGCGATTTCGCACCTACGCTGACGACGACGCCGTACTATCGGTCCAGCTATGTGTTCGTCTACCGCCGGGACTCGGGACTGAACATTCGCTCCTTCAACGATCCTGCGTTGCACGATGTCAGGATCGGCGTGCAAATCGTCGGCGACGACTTTGCCAATACGCCGCCGGCCCATGCCCTGACCAGCCGGAAGATCATCAACAACGTGGTCGGTTATACCGTGTATGGCGATTACTCACAGGAAAATCCGCCGGCCAGGATCATCGATGCAGTGGTGGCGGGCGATATCGACATAGCCATCGTATGGGGACCTTTGGCGGGTTACTTTGCGAAAAGGCAAGCGGTTCCGCTCGCTGTCGTACCCGTCTCGCCATCGGCCGACCGGTCTCTTCCCTTCGTATTCGATATCGCGATGGGGGTGCGGCACGGCGACAAACGGCTACGGCGCGAACTGGAACGCGTCATCGAGCGGAGGAGCAAAGAGATCGAAGCCATTCTCGACGATTATGGCGTGCCAAGGATCGGAACCCGCCTTTCCAGCCGAAAGGGACGGTCGGAATGGAAATCGTCGATAAGTTCTCGGCATTAGCCAATCCGATTGCGGTTCTTCTCCTTCTGATTGGCTGCGAACGTGAAGAGCGTCGCTTCCGCGAGCCGCCGCCCGCTGCGAGTGCCATCGAATCCATCCGCCTGAGCGATTTGCAGCCGGGGACTCCGACACCGGTCCCCGCGATAGCAAATCCCTACGAGGCAAACGCCTATGCCTTGGCGGAAGGAAAGCGCCTGTTCTCCTGGTACAACTGCGTGGGCTGCCATTTTCACGGTGGCGGCGGCATAGGGCCGCCTTTGATGGACGATGAGTGGATTTACGGCGGCGAACCCCAGAATATCTTCGCCACCATTATTCAGGGGCGCCCCAACGGTATGCCCGCATTCGGCGGAAGCATCCCCGTGGCTATCGGGCTCATCGGCTGGTTTTGGCCGAAGCCGGGAGAAGCCGAAAAGGACTTGCCCCTGGAGAAGCCGCCGTGAGCAGTCATCGGATCATCGATGTCTCGCAATTGCCGAGTTACGTCTTCGGCAGCCGCAGCTTGATGTGGTGGGGCACGCTGGGCATCATCGCTATTGAGGGGACGGTGTTCGCCCTCGTGCTGGCGAGTTATTTTTATCTCCGGCAGCGCACGGCCGAATGGCCGCCGGGCGGGTTGCCCGCCCCCAAATTGCTGTGGGACACGCTGAATACATTGGTGCTGCTCGTGAGTCTCGTCCCGAACTATTGGACGGACGGGGCCGCCAAACGCCACGACCTTCGGGCGGTGCGGATCGGTTTGCCGGTATGTTTGGGGTTCGCGATTGTCTTTTTGATCATTCGGGCGTTCGAGTTCGGGGCGCTGAACATCCGCTGGGACAATAACGCTTACGGCTCCATCGTGTGGATCATCCTCGGATTGCACACGGTTCACCTCGCTATCGATGCGGCCGTGCTGACTGTGCTGATGTTTACCGGCCCTCTGGAGGGAAGGCGTTTCTCCGATGTCAGCGACAACGCGTTCTACTGGTATTTCGTAGTGCTGGCGTGGATTCCGCTCTACGCAGTCGTTTATTCCGGCCCCCGATGGCTATGAGGACAGTTCGTAATGCGTGATGAGATCCATAGGATGTTGTCGGGCGGAGCCGCGACGGTTGCCGCTCCGTTCGTCATCCTCGCGCAATGGATACCGCAACTCATTTTGAGCCCCTGCGATAAATGAGAACCGGGTTCGATTCGCAACCTTAATCGACAGGACCGCGGATATGAGCAAGGGAATTAAAATCGGGCATCGCAGAAGCGTGCTTGTTGCCGGACTTGCGATCTTGTCCGCCTCTTTTGGCGCTTGCGATCGCCGGGAGGAGCCCGTGGCGGCATTTGTAACGGGCGGCGATCCCGAACTAGGGAGAGCGGCCATCTCCCGATACGGCTGCGGGTCCTGCCATATCATCCCCGGCATCCAAGGCGCGAACGGCTTGGTGGGTCCGCCTTTGAGCGGGATCGCCAATCGCGTCTACATCGCCGGCGTGCTGACCAACACCCCGGAGAATCTGATGCGCTGGATTCAAGATCCGCCCTCGGTCGATCCTTTGACGGCCATGCCGAACACGGGTGTTACCGAAGCGGATGCCCGGAATCTCGCCAGCTTTCTCTACACGCTGCAGTAGGTGTGCCGCCCGCTCTCGCGGCCGGCACGGACATGTTAAGCTAATAGTCCAATACGCCCGATTTCGGCCGCCTCCGTTTTGCGATTGGAGCCGCCACTGTAATCGTGGGCTCGCCCGGAGCCGTAATCCATCAAGTAATTCTTAAAACCAATCCGGATCATTTCGAAGGCACATGAGTATCGGCACGCTGTTCATCGTTTCGGCTCCATCCGGGGCGGGAAAAACCAGCTTGGTCAGGGCCTTGCGGGAAAGCCTCGACGGTTTCACGGTGTCGGTGTCGCATACGACACGAGCGCAGCGTCCGGGCGAGGTGCACGGTCAGGATTATTTCTTCGTGAGCCGTGCCGAATTCGAAAGGATGATCGAGGCGGGCGGATTTCTGGAGCACGCCAGGGTGTTCGACAATTATTACGGCACGGCTCGGACCACGGTGGAAAAAGCCTTATCCGAAGGGCAGGACGTGCTGCTCGAAATCGACTGGCAAGGCGCCCGGCAAATCCGGAGCCTGATGCCCGGTTGCGTCTCGGTCTTCATCCTGCCGCCTTCGCGCAGCACGCTGGAGGAGCGGCTCAAAGCCCGCGGTCAGGACGATCCGGACACCATTGCCCGCCGTATGCGCGACGCCATCTCGGAAATGTCCCACTACGGCGAATACGACTATCTCATCGTGAACGACGACTTCGATCAGGCGCTTGCGGAACTGCGCAACGTGGTGGTTATCAGCCGGCTCAAGACGGGGCGGCAGTCCGAGAAATATAAAGACTTGATTGCCGGCCTTTTGGCCTGACTTCGCGCCGATTCAATCTTGCGGCTTTTGTGCCGGTGTCTAGGGCGTTTTTTCGGGTTGGTTCAGCATTGACGAGAGCGGCGCTATCTGTTTTTTAACCCCGTTATGGCTGATGGCCCCGCGAAGCGAGATAGAAAAGCACCGATTCGTCTTGACAGAAAAAACGAAATGATGCCCGAATAATTGACTATTTTTCTAGGATATGTGAACCTGAATTCCCACGATATTAGTGTGAAATTTCGGGAGTCATTCCGTGCGCTTAACGACGAAAGGCCGCTACGCCGTCACCGCCATGCTGGATCTGGCCTATCATAGCGAAAAAAGGCCGGTGACGTTGACCGATATCGCCAAGCGACAACACATCTCGTTGTCTTACCTGGAGCAATTGTTCGCGCGTTTGCGTCGGGCGGGAATGGTTGAGGGGGTGCGAGGGCCCGGTGGCGGCTATCAATTGAGCCGCGATGCCAGCCAAATCAGCATCGCCGACATCATTGTCGCGGTCGACGAAGCCATCGACTCGACGCGCTGCGGCGGCAAGGCCAACTGTCAAAACAACCAGCCCTGCCTAACCCACGATCTGTGGATGGGGCTGAGCGATCAAATCCGCGGCTATCTGGCATCCATCAGTCTGCAAGACGTCCTGCAGCGCAAGAGCGTTCGCCAGGTCGCCGAGCGTCAGGACAAGCAGGCCACCGGCGTCCAAGGCATCGATATTCTGTTGCGCCGGGAAACGCGGCTTTAGCGTTCTGCCGAAATGATCTATTTCGATCACAATGCGACCACACCGCTGGATGAGCGCGTCTTGGACGCAATGGCGCCCTATCTGAGCGCCTTTTACGGCAATCCCTCCAGCCTATACCGCATGGGACGGGTCTGCCGCGGCGCGGTCGATACGGCGCGGGAACAGGTTGCTGCCTTGGTTGGCGCGCATCCGTCCGAGATTGTTTTTACCAGCGGCGGGACAGAGGCCAACAACTTGGCTTTGAAGGGCCTGGCTTTTTCCCGCGAGCCGGGACTGATCGCCGCAGGCGCCACCGAGCATCCGTCGGTTTTGGAGCCGCTGGAATTTTTAAAGCCAAGAGGCTGGCGGGTGGCGACGATCCCGGTGAATCGGGACGGCGTGGCCGATCCCTCTTTCGTAGAGTCTTTGCCGGTTGGTGATCTCCGATTCGTCACGCTCATGATGGCGAACAATGAAACCGGCGTGATACAGGATATCGCGCCGATTGTCGGCTTGCTTCGCGAGCGCGGCGTTGTTTTTCATTGCGATGCGGTGCAGGCGGCGGGCAAGGTTCCGGTCGACTTCAAAGCTAGCGGCGCGCATGCGATGTCCCTCTCGGGACACAAGATTTATGGTCCCAAAGGCGTGGGCGCGCTGATCCTCGACAAAACCGTCACGATCGAACCCTTGTTGCATGGCGGCGGACAGGAGCAAGGGCTGCGCGGCGGCACCGAGAACGTGGCGGCTATCGTCGGTTTCGGTAAAGCGGCGGAGTTGGCGTTGTCCGAATTGGCGGAAAGACAGGCTCATCTGCTCGGCCTCCGCAAGCGGCTGGAAGCCGGGCTGAAGGCTATGCCCGGTGCGACCTTGTTCGCCGAGCATGTGGAGCGGCTACCCAATACCGTGCAGTTCGGCGTGGCCGGCTACGATGGCGAGGCGCTGGTTATGAGTCTGGACCGGCAAGGCTTCGCGTTGTCCAGCGGTTCCGCGTGCGCCAGCGGTGCGGGCGAGCCCAGCCCGGTACTCATAGCCATGGGAGTCGACCCTGTGATTGCCAAAAGCGCGATTCGCGCGAGCTTCGGCAAGGGCAACACCGAGGCGGAGGCCGACCGTTTTCTGGAGGCCTTGAAAAAGGTCGTCCGCGTACCCATTCCTGAAAGCCGGGGCGCAACACCGGCGATGCCGATTGTCTAAGAAGCTGTCTTCAAGCTCACGCACCGCCTGCCGGCGTTGCTCATGATGTCTGAAACCAGCCTCTAAGAGCATGCTTTAAGCGCCTGCAAGTTTTTTGAACCAGCGATTCGAGAGATAGCTTATGTCCGTTACGTTAACCGAAAAAGCGGCGCAGCAGATCGCCAAACAACTGCAAAAACGCGGCAAGGGAGTAGGGCTCAGGCTCGGCGTGAAAAAATCCGGCTGCACGGGCTTTGCCTACGTGGTCGATTATGCAGACGCGGTCGAATCGGACGATGCCGTATTCGAACAGCATGGCGTGAAAGTCATCGTTAGAGATAGCGATCTGGCCTATCTGGAAGGCATTCAGGTGGATTATCGCCGGGAAGGCATCAACGAAGCGTTTCGGTTCGACAATCCCAATGTTAAAGCCACTTGCGGTTGCGGGGAGAGTTTCGCCGTCTAGAACGGTCTTCAGCCTGCTGTGCGCCGCCATGGCAATGCCCCTGGTGCTTGAAAACAGCTTCTAGGTTGGGTATTTCTTATCATCGGCTGAAATTTCCAGTAGAATCCCGGTGTTTTATCTGCCCGTATTTGGGCGGCAAGCATTTTTTCCGAAAGCCGAGAGCGCTCGGCTTTCATTCACTACACAACACCGGCGAATCCGAATCAAGGAGATCCCATGGCGGTCGAACGCACCTTGTCCATCATCAAACCCGACGCTGTAGCCAAGAACGTGATCGGCGAGATTTACAGCCGCTTCGAAAAAGCGGGGCTTAAAATTGTCGCGGCTAAAATGCTGCATCTTTCCCGCGAGCAAGCGGAAGGATTTTATGCCGTTCACAAAGCAAGGCCGTTCTTTAACGATCTGGTGAGCTTCATGATCACCGGGCCCGTGATGGTGCAGGTGCTCGAAGGCGAAAACGCTATTGCCAAGAACCGTGACATCATGGGCGCCACCAATCCTAAGGAAGCCGCACCCGGCACCATCCGTGCCGATTTTGCCGTCAGCATCGACGAAAATGCGGTGCACGGTTCCGACGGACCGGATACGGCGGCACAGGAAATCGCATTTTTCTTCAAAGAGAATGAGCTCTGCCCCCGTACCCGCTAATTCCAGCGAAAAGCTGAATCTTCTCGGCCTCGACCGGAAGGCAATGGAAGCCTTCTTCGTCGAGATCGGGGAAAAGCCTTTTCGTGCGACGCAACTGCTGCAATGGATACATCAGCGCGGCGTCGACGACCTTTCGGCGATGACCAACCTGAGCAAGTCGCTGCGTACGCAGCTGGCCGAGCGTTGCGAAATTCGGGTGCCGGAGATCGTCTACGCGCAAAAATCCTCGGACGGCACTCGCAAGTGGCTGCTGCGACTGGATGAGCAGAATCGCATCGAGACGGTATTCATTCCCGAGGATGGCCGCGGCACCTTATGCATTTCGTCCCAGGTGGGTTGCGCCCTGGAATGTTCGTTTTGCTCTACGGCGAAACAAGGTTTCAATCGCAACCTGAGCGCTGCCGAAATCATCAGCCAGCTTTGGGTGGCCCGGCGCGAACTCGGCGAAGACCGGGTGACCAACGTGGTGCTCATGGGCATGGGCGAGCCCTTGCTCAACTTCAACAACGTGGTCGCTGCCACCAATTTGATGCTGGACGACTTCGCCTACGGGCTCTCCAAGCGGCGGGTGACGCTCAGCACCTCAGGTATAGTTCCGGCCTTGGACAGGCTTGCCGAAGTGACCGACATCAGCCTGGCCGTTTCGCTGCACGCGCCGGACGACGAATTGCGCAACGAACTGGTGCCGATCAACCGGAAATACCCGATCAAGGAGCTCCTGGCGGCCTGCAAGCGCTACGTGGGCCGCGAAAACCGCCGCAAGGTGACGTTCGAATACGTGATGCTGGATGGCATCAACGACACGCCCGCACATGCCAAGGCTTTGATTCGGCTGTTGAGCCATGTGCCATCCAAGGTCAACCTGATTCCGTTTAACCCGTTTCCCGGCTCCAACTACCGGTGCTCCAGCCCCGAAACCATACGCCGGTTCAGCGAGATGCTGCACGTCGCCGGATTGACCACCACTACTCGCAAGACCCGTGGCGGCGATATCGACGCGGCCTGCGGGCAATTGGTCGGACGGGTGAACGATCGCACGCGTCGGCATCACCGGTTACAGGTTGCACAGTCATGAAGCTTCGCGTTCTGGTTTGTCTGGTATTGTGCATGGTGCTCGCCGCCTGCAGCGCGTCGAAAGCGCGCAATACCGGCTCTAACGACCCCTACGGCTCGCTCAGCGAATCCGAGGTCTACGTCCAGAAGGGCGTTCAATACATGGAGGCGGGCAACTACCAGGTTGCCTTGCAGGATCTGACGCGGGCCACCGAGCTGGATGGACGAAACAGCGAGGCCTACAACGCGCTGGCGGTGCTCTATCAGCGGCTGGATCAGCCGGCCGACGCCGAACAACAGTTCAAGAAGGCGTTATCGGCAAACTCCGATAACTTCGGCGTCCGCAACAATTACGGCCGTTTTTTGTGTGCCCAGGGCCAGTATGCCGAGGCCATGAGCCAGTTCCAGACGGTTATCGGTTCGAAGCTCTATAACTCGCCCTGGATTGCGCTCACCAATGCCGGGCTTTGCGCCCGGTCGGCGGGTAAAAAGGCGGACGCCGAGCAATATCTGCGTCAGGCGCTGGAATATGACTCCCGTTTCCCGCCGGCCCTGCTCGAGATGGCTGAGCTAAGCCGCGAGACCGGTCAACACATGTCCGCGCGCGCTTTTTTGGAGCGCTACCATGCCGTGGCGGCGCCGGACCCGAGATCGCTATGGGTCGGCATGGAGACCGAAGCGGCGCTCGGCAATTTCCGAACGGCCAAAGAATATGCGAAGACTTTGCGGACCCGGTTTCCCGGCAGCAAGGAGGCCGTGCAGGCCAAGCGCTACGCCACCGTGGATTGATTCCCGCTGTTAAACAACCCCACGACATACCTTTCGATCATGGAAAAAATTCAGGCCGTTCGCGGTATGCACGACATTTTGCCGGATCACGCGCCGCGCTGGCAGCATGTCGAGTCGGTCGTGCGCCGCGTCATGGCGAGCTACGGCTATCAGGAAATCCGTCTGCCGCTGGTGGAAAAGACCGAGCTGTTCAAACGCTCCATCGGCGAGGTCACGGACATCGTCGAAAAGGAAATGTATACCTTCGAGGACCGCAACGGCGATTCTTTGACCTTGCGTCCGGAAGGTACGGCGGGCTGCTTACGAGCTTGCATGGAGCACGGCCTGCTGCATAACCAGGTGAGCCGGTTGTGGTATGCAGGGCCGATGTTTCGGCACGAGCGCCCGCAGAAGGGCCGCTACCGCCAATTCCACCAAGTTGGTGTTGAAACTTACGGCATGGCGAGTCCCGACATTGATGCCGAGCTGATTTTGCTGAGCTTCCGGTTGTGGCGGGAACTGGGGATCGCGCACAAGCTCGAATTGCAGATCAACACCCTGGGCACGGCCGAAGAGCGGCACGTGTATCGCGCCAAGCTGGTGGAGTTCTTCCGCGCGCACTACGGGCAGCTGGACGAAGACAGCCAGAGACGCTTGGAATCCAACCCTTTGCGTATTCTTGACACCAAAAATCCCGCCATGCACGAGCTGATTCAGGCGGCTCCGATTTTGGCGGATGAACTGGGCGAGGAATCCAGAGTTCACTTTCAACGGCTGAAGGAGCTTCTCGACGAGGCCGGCATCGCATACTCGGTGAACCCCCGGCTGGTGCGTGGTCTCGATTATTATTCGCGGACGGTTTTCGAATGGGTGACTCACGAGCTGGGGGCTCAGGGTACGGTCTGCGCCGGTGGGCGTTACGACGGTCTGATCGAACAGCTGGGTGGCAAAGCCTCCTCCGCGATCGGGTTTGCCCTCGGAGTTGAGCGGCTGATCGAGCTCCTCGATGCCCCCGAAAAGCTTGATGCCGCGGCGCATCCCCACGCCTATCTGATCCGCGTGGGTGAGCACGCCGAACGGCGGGGAGCCTTGCTGGCCGAGACTTTGCGCGATGCTCTGCCGGGCTTGAGGCTCCTGGTGAACTGCGGGGGCGGCAGTTTTAAAAGCCAGTTCAAGCGGGCGGACAAAAGCGGCGCCGCTCTGGCATTGATCATGGGCGACGATGAGGCGCGAGATCAGCTGATCGGCATCAAGCACTTACGCACGGACGCCGATCAGGCGACTCTTTCGCAATCCGAATTGATCCCTTTTTTGCAAACACTCATTTAACGCGACGAGGTTCGAGTGGAAGCTTATTTGACGGAAGAAGAGCGGTTAGAAGCGCTCCAGCGGTGGTGGAAAGAAAATCGGCAATCGCTAATTCTCGGTGTTCTGCTGGGTGTCGCGGTTATCATCGGTTGGAACATGTGGCAAGGCAATGTCCGGACCCAGCAGGAGCAGGCGTCCAATCTTTATCAGCAGATGCTGAAGGCGGCCGAAACCAAGCAAACCGAACCGGCAATCAAATTGGGCGAGCGGGTCGTTGCCACGTATCCGTCGACCACGTATGCCGATTACGCCCGGTTGCTGCTCGCCAAGCTCAAGGTCGACTCCAACGATTTGGCCGGCGCGAAGACGATCCTGGAAGAAACCCTCGCCAAAACCAAGGACGAAAATTTCAAGCATATCGCAAGGCTTCGTCTCGGGCAGGTGATGCTGGCTTCGGGCGAAATCGGCCCGGCGCTGGGCATGCTGGAACCCCTGACCTCGGAGCAGATGGGCAAATTTGCGGGACTCTACGAAGAGCTCAAAGGCGATTTGTACGCCGCCGCCAATCGGCCGGATGAAGCCCGCAAGGCTTACGAAACGGCGAAACAATTCGGTGAACCCTCCCCGCTGCTGGAGCTGAAGCTCAACGATTTGCCGACCGCGCCGAAACCTGCTGGGCCCTGATGCGTCGTTTTCTTATTTTGTTCTTGTACAGCTTGCTGCTGACGGGCTGTAGCGGTCTGGGCGCCCTGAAAGAGGCGGCTTCCGGTATCGGAGAGTATTTCGGCAGTTCGGACAATGTCGACCCTCCCGCGGAACTCGAAGATTTCGAGCCGGCGGTTAAGATGACGGTGCTTTGGGACGCCTCGGTGGGTAAAGGCTATGCCAAGCAGTACGTCAACTTGGTTCCCGCCGTCACCGAAGACAAGGTTTTCGCTGCCGACCGTAAAGGCAAAGTACAGGCCCGCAGTCGCCTCAACGGCGACAAGCTGTGGTCAGTGGATATCGAGCTGCCCGTTTCCGCCGGACCCGTGGCCGGTGAGAGCAAGCTCATACTCGGCACCAGCAACGCCGAGGTGGTCGCTCTGAGTGACGGCGACGGTTCGATTCTCTGGAAGACTAACGTGTCCAGCGAGATTCTCGCCTTGCCGCGCGTCGAGGGCGACACGGTGGTGGTGCGGAGCAGCGACGGACGCATCACCGCGCTCGATGAAAAAACCGGTGCGACACGCTGGTATCATGACCGCACGATACCGGCGCTTTCGATTCGCAGCCGAGGTTCGCCGACGATTGCAGACGATTTGGTGCTGGACGGTTATGGCAGCGGCAAACTGATCACCCTGAGCCTCTCGGACGGCAAACCCGAGTGGGAAGCGACCGTCGCCTTGCCTCACGGCCGCTCCGAAATAGAGCGCTTGGTCGACATGGATTCCGATCCAATAGTGAAGGGAGACACAATCTACGTGACTGGTTATCAAGGCGGCGTGGCCGCAGTATCGTTAAGGGACGGCGAGGTGCAGTGGCGCCGAACCGAGCTTTCTTCTTACGCCGGTATGGCGGCGGCTCGCCGCACCCTGTTTGTGACCGACGCCAGCAGCGACGTGTGGCAACTGGACATACGCAGCGGCGCCGATCTGTGGAAGCAGGACGAGTTACACCAGCGGCGTCTGACGACTCCGGTTTTGGTCAAGGATTACGTGGTGGTCGGCGATTTAGAAGGTTATCTCCATCTGCTCTCCCAGGAAGACGGTAGCCTGGTGGGGCGGGTGAGAGTCGACAAGAATCCTATCGAGGCGGCGCCCGTCGTGTTCGACGACGTCATCTACGTTTATACCAGCGGCGGCACCGTGGCCGCCGTTGCGGTGGAAGGGTCATCCGGGCGCTCCCCGGATGACCGTTTGCGATTGGAGTAGCCCATGTTGCCCGTGGTCGCCCTGGTGGGCCGCCCTAATGTAGGCAAGTCCACCTTATTCAATTATCTGACCAGGACCCGCGACGCACTCGTCGCCGATTTTCCGGGTTTGACCCGCGACCGGCAGTACGGCCGGGTAAGACGCGGTCAGCGGGATTATTTCGTGGTCGACACCGGCGGTATCGTCGAGACCGACGCCGGCATCGACGAGCAGGCGATGCGGCAGGTGAGTTACGCGTTGGAAGAAGCGGACCTGATCCTGTTGCTGGTCGACGCCCGGCACGGCCTCAATGCCGGCGACGAAGCCATAGCCGAACGCTTGCGCAAGACCGGGAAACCCGTTTTTCTGGTGGTAAACAAGATCGACCGGGCGGATTTGGCCGTAGTGGCGGGCGAGTTCTTCGCGCTTGGCCTCGGTGAACCACATCCCATCTCGGCTTCCCATGCCCTCGGAATCGACACGCTGCTGGACGAGCTGGAAGCAAGATTGCCGACTCCGGAAGAGCCTGAATCCATGGAAGAATCGCCGGGCATCCGCATTGCCGTGGTGGGACGCCCCAATGTGGGTAAATCCACCTTGGTGAACCGCATTCTGGGCGAGAATCGGATGGTCGTTTACGACCAGCCCGGAACCACGCGGGATAGCGTCTACATCCCCTTCGAGCGTCATGGCAAAGCCTATACCCTGATCGATACGGCCGGAATCCGCCGCCGCGGGAAAGTTTCGGAAACCATCGAAAAATTCAGCGTCATCAAAGCCCTTCAAGCCATCGAAAAGGCCCACGTGGTGATCTTCCTGATCGATGCCCGCGAGGGGGTGACCGACCAGGACGCGAATCTTTTGGGAATGGTTCTGGAAATCGGCCGCGGGCTCATCATCGGCCTGAATAAATGGGATGGACTGAGCCCGGACCAGAAGGATCAAATCCGCCGCCAGATCGATTTGAAACTGCCGTTTCTCGATTTTGCGGAGAAACATTACATCTCCGCCCTGCACGGTACCGGTGTGGGCAATCTGCTCGATACGGTCGAATCCATTTACGATGCCTCGATGCGGGATTTGTCCGCTTCGCGGCTAACCAAAATCCTTCAGGATGCCTTGGTCGCCCACCAACCTCCCTTGGTCCGGGGCCGTCGCATCAAGCTCAAATACGCCCATCAGGGCGGTCAGAACCCGCCGGTCATCGTGATCCACGGCAACCAGACGGAAGAAGTTCCGGGCGCGTACAAACGCTATCTGATCAACACCTTTCGGGATGCCTTGGACATCCAGGGAACGCCGATCAAGCTCGAATTCAAGAGCAGCGAGAATCCGTTCAAGGGCAAGCGCAACGAGCTGACCGCCCGGCAGGTCCGAAAGCGCCGGCGCCTGATCAGGCACAAGAAAAAGACCTGACCGCTTCTCGGATGGCCGATGCCGCCGGGGATGGCGTCGGCTCATTCGCTTCCTTCCCAATCTCCCAGTAAATGCCGCAGATGCGATTCGATGCGCGCCGTTGCGTCAGCGTATCCCTCTCCCGCCAGACGTAGAGGCTGCCCAAAGCGCACGGTCACTTGACTCCGTCTCTTCGGGAGGATCGCGCCGGGAGGCAGGATTTTCTCCGACCCCTGGATGACTAGTGGAACGACGGGAACTCCCATCTCGACGGCGACCACACCGGTACCGCCTTTCAAGCTCAGCAGCGGCCGTTCGGAACGGTTCAGTTGTCCTTCGGGGAAAATCAGAACGTTCCAGCCGTCATCGAGCATGCGGCCGGTATAATCGAGTCCCGGCCGGATGTTTTCGTCGGCCCGGGTGGGAAACGGAAAGGAATTGAACGTGAGTTCCGCCAGCGGCGCAAACCACCCGTACTCGCCGTAAAGTACCTCGGTGCCGGCCGCGATGCCGAGGCGCGAGCGAACGGCTGCGGGAATGACCCAGGTTGCGATGACGGGATCGAGGAAACTGCGGTGATTCGCCATGAAAATCACGGGCTCCGGGAGGTTCGCCAGGTGCTCCTCGCCGTCTACGCGCAACCTGCAAAAGGCCGGAAGCCACCAGCGGAAGAGAATCTGTTGTGCCAAAGGACGTAATCGGCTGGCCCAGGCGGAGTTCGACCAGCGCGGATATCGGCCGAGCTTGGGCATTTGCCCCTTTTGGCTTTGCACCAGCGCTTCCAAGTCGGCGACAGTCAGCTCCGGCGTGATTTGCACTTCTTCGACGTAAACCCCGAGTTCGTCCTCGATCCGCGAAACCAGTTCGATCCGCAGCAGAGAATCCAGATTCAGGTCGGATACGATTTGCGTCGAATCGCCGACGGCTCCGATATCGGTTTGCGTCACCTCGGCCAGCAGCCGCTTGAGCGGCGTGATCCGTCCGCCTTGGGGCGCTTGGCTGGCAGGCTGGCTGCCGAGTTTCTTGATGACCTCCTCTTTTTTTACTTTGCGCGTGACGGAGCGTGGAAAATCGGGTTCGGGCCAGACCGACCAGCTCATGATTTGTTGGTGCGGCGCCAAGTGACGGTTGGTCTCGGCCACGATGCCGGCAGCCTGGTTAGGCTCGCAGAGGAGCGCGGCGTGAATGATGGTCCGGCCGTCTTTCGGCAAGCCGACCACGGCGCTGTCGATGACGCCGGGAACGCGGTTCAGCTCGGCTTCCAGATCCTCCGGAAAGACGTTTTCGCCGCTCGGTCCGAGGATCATGTATTTCTTGCGCCCGAAAACATACAGAAATCCGTCTTCGTCGAATCGTCCGGCATCCTCGGTTTTGAGCCAGCCATTGGCCAGAACGGCTTCGGTGCGTTGAGCATCCCGATAGTATCCGTGCATCACGATCGGGCCGCGGACCAGAATCTCGCTGTCCTGAGCGAGCCTGACCTCGACTCCGTCTAAGGGTTTTCCGACCGATCCCGTACGGTGGGCAGCGGAGGTGTTCGTACTGATGACGGGGCTCGTTTCGGTGAGTCCGTAGCCTTGCAGGACTTCGAAGCCGAGGTTCCACCATTTTTCCTCGAGCGTCGGATCGAGCGGCGCGCCGCCGCACACGATGGTCCGCAGCGTGCCGGAGATGCGGGAGCGGATGCGGTCGCGCAGCACGCGCCGGAGAAAACCCGGCATTCGGCCCAGCCGGCTTTCGAGACGGTCCATCATCGTTTTGAGCACTTCGGGCACCACGACCAGATGAGTCGCCGGCGTATGGGTCAGGGCTTCGCGGATGGCGCGGGTCGTCGGGGCGGCGAGGTAGGTGACCGAGCATCCGCTGTGCAGCGAGCACAAGAGGCTCGTCATTTGACCGAATACGTGAAACAGCGGGAGCAAGGTGAGGACATGATCGTCGGGCGTCAAAGGTACCGCTTTCGCCACGGCGTCGAGATCGGCCAGGAGATTTCGATGAGAGAGCATGACACCCTTCGGATCGCCGGTAGTCCCCGAGGTATAGATGATCTCGGCAAGTTCGCCGGGTTTCTCGAATATGGTCCGATCCCGAATGGCCGCAGCTTCGTCAATGGGGTAGGCCGAATCAACCGGCAAGAAAGGCACGGCCTCATTGGGCCAGACGAGCGAGGACGACAGCAGGGCGAGCTTAGGCTCGGCGGACTTGCTGATCCGGTTGATCTGGTCCGGTGTGCTTTTCGGATTCAGCGGAACCACCACTCCGCCACGGGCTAGGATAGCGAAAAAGGCCGCGACCCAGTACGGCGAGTTTTCGGCGCAAAGAACGACCCGGTCTCCCGATTCGACGCCATGTGCGGACAGTGCTTGCGTCAGTCCGAGTACGTGCTCCCTCAACTCGTCGTAACTCCAGCGGATGGTCCGATATCTCGGCCGGTAGCGAACGGCTGTCCGGGAGCCGTGAAGCCTGGTTTGCTGATCGAAGAATACGGCTAGCGAATCCATGTGGTTTTGGCCTTTCTGGGTTAGGGGGGCGAATACCGACCGTAAGTCAACAGAGTGCGGTTAAGAAGCCGCAACCCCGAGAACGACCGACCCCGCCTTGAACACGGCGCACGCCGTATCGCCCACGCGGAGTCCCATCGAATCCACGCTCTCGTTGGTTACGGTGGCGGCCACCGAGTCACCGCCTGCCAATTCGATCACGATTTCGGAATTCACCGCGCCCTTTTGTATATGTTTGACCATGCCTTTCAACTGATTGCGCGCGCTTGCTTTCATGGCCAATCTTCTGAGTAGGGAAAACGAGGTTCGGATTGTCAGCCGGTTGAGAATTTTTCGCATCGAGAAAGCGGGGGCTCCTGTAGATGCATGAAGAGTTCCAATAATTCCTGGCTGGTTTTGCAAACGCCGCCCTCTAATGGATATTCACATAAGATATTTTGTGATAATTTTATTCCTGAGAATAAATATATCGGCAAGCAAATGAGGGACGACACCATGACACGCTCGGCTTCCGCTCCTGCTACAGACCGCTCACGCGTCCTCACTCAAGCGGTGATCGAGGCCGCTCGCCGCCTGGGATTGGGTCCCAGCGATCTGAAAGGCATCATCGGTGCCAGCCAACCGACCGCTTCCCGGCTGTTGAACGGCCGATACGCCCTTCCCGAAGGCGGCAAGCCCTGGGAGCTGGCCGCCCATTTCGTGCGCCTGTATCGTTCGCTGTCCTCGCTGGTAGGCGGCGACGACGAGCTGGCCCGAAGCTGGTTGAAATCGACCAACCGCGCCTTCGACGGACAGCGGCCGATGGAGGTCATCAAGCGCGTCGACGGCCTGATACATGCCTGCGAATATCTGGACGCCCACCGCGCTCGCGTCTGAGTCCCGCCCTTGGCGGGGGAACGGCTGGCGGGCGGTGGAGGCCCAGCATCGGGTCGCCACCATGCACCTGACCTCGGGCAATCTGGAAGATCAGACGCTGCTGGAGGACATCCTCGATGAAGCCAAGCCCCGCCTGCCCGTCGAGGCCCACGGCTTGCACTGGCTGTTGGCAACGCCTTTCCGCTATTGGCCGCTGCCGGGCGGGTCGCAATTTCGCCGACGCGCCGACCCCGGCGTTTTTTACGGCGCCGAGGACCGCCGAACGGCCTGCGCCGAATGCAGCTACTGGCGGCTGCGGTTTTGGCTGGATAGCGAAGGCTTGTCGGGCCGCTCCGCGAGCGTCGAGTTGACGCTGTTCGAATTTCATGTGGACGCCCATAAAGCCATCGATCTTTCAGCGCCGCCCCTGGCCTCCGATCGGGAATCCTGGACGCACCCTGTCGATTACGCGGGAACGCAATTGCTGGCGGAACACGCACGGGAAGCCGGCATCGGTCTGATTCGCTATGAATCGGTCCGCGCGCCCGGCGGTTTCTGCCTGGCCGTGCTGGCGCCACAGCCGTTCAAATCGGTAAAGGAGCCTTACCGAAACCACCAGCAAACCTGGACCCTGCTGATCCAACCGCCGCACCGGATCGTTCTGCAGCGGCAGTTGGATCGGGAAAGCTGGGTATTTGACTTCTGATGAGCGGGTTTGATCTTTGCGGCCTAACGTCATTTCCAGCCTCAGAGGGACCGCATTCGGCCCAGGCTGTGTAAAAACTCACGAGCGAGCCATTCTGACGTGGAATTTACTCCATTAACCTGTCAAAACCGGGTGAATTCTTAATCGTTGACTCCACCTCGGCAGGAGGTTCAGGCAAAAACCAGTTGAGTCTCTCCATTAGATTTTCGATTTTCACGTTTTTAGACAGACTGGGCCAGGAACAGACGCTCAAGCCTAAATCCACAGTAAGATGGAAATACAATTTATAGCTCTTTTAAGTGAATAATTAGCATTCCACTCAAGAAAGATGCTGATGGCTACAGTTTACGTCTCCTCCACCCTTCTCGACCTTAAAGCCGAACGCCAGGCGGTCATGGACTAGCTGATCACTGCGGGGCATCAACCTGTCCACAGTTACGCCCCCGACAGTGAGACGGTCTGTGAGAGCTGCTTGGAAGACGTTGAGGGTTGCGACATTTACGTACTCATACTTGGACACCGTTATGGCCACCAGCCCGAGGCGGATAATCCAGAGAACCTCTCGATCACCCATCTGGAATATCGCCGAGCGAAGGCTAAGGGGATTCCGACGATTGTCTTGCTGCGCACGAGCATTCCGGATGTTGCCTTGTCCGATATGAATCATCCTGAAAAGCTGCAAAGGATCACGGCATTTCGTGACGAGGTCAGCAGGGATCGACGGCCTGGCGTATTTTCTGACGAAGCGGGGTTAATCAGTGCTCTCAGCACCGGTATTGACCGAGCGTTTGACAAGCTACGCAATCCGGCACCTACCACTGACGAGCTGCGTAACCTGTTCCACCGCGCATCCTCCGATCTGCTGACTTGGCAGGTCTCCCTGTCAAACGGTCAATGGCTGGAACGCCCGGAGCTGAATGCTCTGATGCAACGCATCGAAGGTGATATCCACTCTTTGACCTTGCTGGTGGGCGAGCCTGGCTGCGGCAAGTCGGCCTTGCTAGCCCGCTTGGGGCAGCAACTCGAAGCAGCTTCCATTCCAGCTCTCGGCATCAAGCTAGATTTTCTGCCCGAATCTATTCAGGATCAGAACGGCTTAGGGGAATACCTTGGCCTACCCGCGGCCGCCGTGGATTGTATCTGTACCCTGGCGCGGGAGAGCAAGGTGGTAGTGCTGTTGGATCAGCTCGATGCGCTGGCCGACTTGGTGGTACAGCATTCCAGTCGCCTGCGTGTTCCGCTAGAACTGATCCGCGATCTAGCCGGGTTGGATAACGTGCATGTGGTAGCCTCCTGCCGAGTGTTCGAGCATCGCCACGATCCGCGCCTGCGAAATCTAGAGGCTGAACTCCTGACCTTGGCTCTGCCTGCTTGGGAACAGGTAGACGCTGCCCTGCAAGCCCATGGAGTTCGGACTGCGGCTTGGAATAAAACCATGCGGGAGGATCTGCGCTCCCCACATGCCCTAGATACATTCCTACGTCTGATCAAGACCACCGACGAGGCCGAGCTGTTGCAAGGCTATCAGCACATGCTTGAATCGCTGTGGAAGCAGGCCGTTCTTTGTGATACCAGTGGCAACCGCCGTCGCCTGTTGTTGGACTTAACCGAGCGTATGGCGGACCAGGAAGTGCTTTGGCTGCCTCTGGCAGCCTTCGAGAACCGCTATGCCGTGATTCTGGAACTGGAAGCGGCCGGTGTCCTGATTGAGGAAAGGGGACGTATCGGTTTCCGTCATCAGACGCTGTTTGAATTTGTCCGAGCACGAACCTTCTTAGACGCAGCCGGACAACTAATGGAAGCCGTATTGGCGCGGCAAGACAGTCTACGTATACGTCCCCAAGTCTGGCATGCTCTAGGCTACATGCGAGCGGTGGACCGACACGCCTATCGGGACGAAATCCGCCGACTCTGGGATTCCGAACTGCGCCTCCACCTGCGCATGTTGTTGATCGAATTCCTAGGCCAGCTTCAGGACCCTGAACCTGCCGAAGCTGCCTTGTTTTTCCAGAGGTTCGATGATGCCTGGCATCAGAGCCGCATCCTTGCCGCCGTAGTCGGCAGTCAGGGCTGGTTTGCACGGCTTTCGCCCACTCACCTGCCCATGATCATAGTCAGGTCAGCACAGGAGGCATGGCCGGTAGTGCCCATCCTCATTAAAGCCCTCGACTTTGATCAGCCCAGCGTTCTCCATCTGATCGACGACCACTGGCTCCCCCACGCGGACAAGGACGTTCTCACTTGGCGGGTGTTAGAGCATATCAGTGGGTGGCAGACCGACGTAGTGGACCGCTGTTGCCGCATTCTGACCCGGACCGATGTGGCGGCTTGGGCCGTGAACCATCTGGCCGGTGTAGTCAGCATGCAGCTGCCCGAACAGGCTCCGCGGTTGATCGCGACTTGGTTCAGATGGGAGTGGGAGAAGGAGTTTCCGCCTGAACCCCACGTGGAGACTCAAGTAGCAGAAAGCGAAACCCCATTTCAGGACCTCTGGCAAGAATCGAACCAGTTCAAACGTTGTCGTAAATTGCTGGAGGGATATGAGTTGCACGACCTGCCCGCCCTGGCGGAAGCCGCCGCCGGTGCCTTCTTAGATGCCGTCTGGCCCTGGTTCGTACAGGTAATAACCACTACTGCGCGGGAGGCTCATCTCTTCGTAGTGGGATACCGACAGGGCTTAAGCTTGATCGATGGCATTGACGATGAACGGGAAACGCGCATCGAACGGCCTTTCCTAACCGCCATGGTCCAGGCAGTAGAAAAATTAGCGGAATGCCAGCCCGACGCTTTTCTCGCCTTCCAGAAGGCCAATGAGGGAATCGACCTCATGCTCGTGCAGCGCCTCCTGGCGAAAGGCATGGCCCATATCGTAAAAATCCACCCCGATGTTGCGCTCGAATTCCTTTGCGCGGACCCACGGCGACTGGTCCTAGGCTCACATTCAGACGTTCATCGGAACACCAAGGAACTGATACAGGTTCTGGTCCCTCACCTTGACGCAGGGCAGTTCCTGCGTCTGGAGCAGCTTCTCCGGAGTTGGAACCGCTACAGCCATGTACCGGATGATGACGCTAAGACTCGGCGTAATCGTATACGCTGGACACGGGAGTACAGGCTGCGGTTGCTTAAGGTCCTGCCACGGGAACGGATGAGCGCGATCTGCCGCCGCCATGTGGAGGAAGAGGAACGGGCTTTTCCTGACCTCCATGACCGTGATATGTGGTTTTCAGGTTTTCGTGAGATCGGCAGCCGAGTCAGTGCCGAGCAGATGGAGGCCGCACAAGATAAAGATGTACTCAACCTGTTTTCCGAATTGACGGACGAATACGGTTGGGACCATCCGAGAAAGAGGATGGAAGGTGGAGCTATTCAGGCGGGGCGAGAGCTGGCAAAGTTGGCGGAAGGGGACCCCGAGCGTGCGGTTCGGCTGGTGCGGCAAATGCTGCCTGGACACAACGAAATCCCGGTGGGTGATGTCCTCGAGGCTTTGGCCAAAACCAACTATGACCGCAACGCGTTCTATAGTCTTATCTTGGAGTTGGCAGAGAAAGGGTTTGCCAGTGAACATTTCCGCCGCCCGGCAGCGAGGGCTGTGGAGAAGGCCGTTGATGCCGATCATCCCTTGCCCGAACCTCTGTTCGGCATTCTGGAGACTTGGCTTGCTCCCGCTGGCGAATCTTCAGAGGAGGCATGCGAGTCGCATGACGAAAGCAAAAAAGCGCAGGGCAGCCTGCTTTGGGACCTTGCGGGTGGTAGGATCTTGCCGCATGGGAATTACCCGATATTGGCGGCTTTGTCGAAAGCCTGTCTCCTTGCGCAGCCACCTAGGACGGATCACTGGCTGAGCATCTTGCAAAGACATCTGCTTCGCCCCGAATCTCCCCGCGTCTGGATCGCCATGTTCCACTATCTTCAGTGGCTGCATCTCGCCGACCGCAGCCGTGCGCAAGCATTCCTGAACGGGCTGTTCCTAACCTATCCGTCCATCCTCGATACGTTAGAAGGGGCGCATCTGTTAGCGCACTGTCAGCACTGGATCGAACCGGACGTAGCCCAGCATTGGTTAGACAGGATGCTCAAAGAGGGCGGGGAGACAGCCGCTCAAGGCATGGGCGAATTGGTTATGCTGCGCCGTGTCTGGTTCCCAGATGAATGCTGGATTGCCGAATGGTTGAATGATCTCATCCATGGAGATGAAACGAACGAAAAGCGACGTGCCGTCCGTGTGGGTGTCGCTCACTCGATAGCGCATCTTTGGCGGGAATCTCAGCACCGCTACACTGTTCATGGCTATCTCTTGCAACTGCTCGAAGACCAGGATGAAGCTGTCCTCAGGGCTCTTGCCAGTATTTTCCGTCTCGGAGGTTTCCTTCCTGATTGGGCCAGCCGAGAACTACTCGACACCCTCTGCGACTATCCCTCGATTCTTAGCTATCAATCGGCGGAATTCGTGGGTGAGTGTTTGGAAGAGCTTGTTCACGTAGAACCCGAACGTGTATACAAGGTTTGCAATATCCTTCTCGATTTCGCCGGAATGGATATGGGGAATATTGCCTCATCCCGTTATTTAATGAGCGAGTCCTTTGTGACCATTGCCTTGGTTCTCCAGGATTTAGGTGCTCCCCACCAGGCACAGGGCACTGCATTGTTCGAGAGAATGCTGGAGTTTAACGTCCCACAGGCGCGCGAGATATTGCTGGACTTGGACAAACGCACGCCACAGCAAGCCTCGACCACGTCCGTTTGTCGCCGAAAATGGAGAAGGACTAAGAAACATTGAATTAGGCTTGTTCGAAGTAAAAACAGTGTTTATCTGTGCTGCTTGAATGACCGGAATGGGTCGCGAACCGCCGATCCGTTGATAGGCGCTTTCGGCCAAAACCGGTCACCTGTCCCCTGAACTGGCCGGCTGTCTGTCTGAGAGCATCGGTAAGATCCTGCCCGGTCAACCAATGGAATAAAGCCTTTGGCCTGGGCGAGGCCCGCGGCGTTCGGTATGAATTTCTGAGACAGCGGCGGGATCAAGAGCTTCGAAAGGCTTTCAATCTGCTCTACGCTCATGACCTGTATGTAGTCACCCCTGGCGGTTGAGATCAAGCGCTTTCGGCGAAAGTGGAAAGATCCTTGTTCTACGCCTTTGAGACCGGTCTCGATATCCCGGAGTCCGCATGCGTCTGCATCAAATCTGCGCGCCAGGGCGTCCACTATTGCCGACCGGCCTCACATCGTGGAGGGTCTGAACCCATAGCCTTATACGCAAATCTCGATGGGAAACAACTAGCTAGAGCATTTTTCGGTAAGATGTAGCGATGAGCGATATCCGGAAGCATACCCCAAGGTGCCGCTTGTCGCGGCATCTTGTTTTAGAGCGGGGAGCCGCCCCGCACGCGGGTTCCTTTGCTTGTCCAAAGAAAAGGAACCAAAAGAAAGGACACCCGGCGGACGCCCTGATCCTGCGCGTCTCGTCCGGCACCGGGGCCGACCGAAGGCACCTCCGTGTGCCTCGGTCGCCGCGCCCCTTTCGGGCGATTCCGGTTCCGGACTCCGATGCTCGGGGGCGTCCGAACGGGACTAAGACGTGTAGTGCCCGCCATGCGGGCGCTACACCAGACCAGAAAACGCTCTAGCCCACATGGAGGCGGTGGCCAGCCCCTACGTGACCTTAAGAACCACCATGGAGACATCGTCGGCGAAGGAATGGCTGCGGCAGAAGGTCTGCAGTGCTTCGATGATTGTGTTGATGATCTCCTGCGGCGTATTTGCCCCCTGGGCGGCCAAGAGCTCGCTGAGGCGGTCGGCGCCGAAAAACTTGCCTTCCGGGTTCTGTGCCTCGGTTACGCCATCGGTGTAGAGCAGCACGAGGTCTCCCTTGTCCAGAACGGTGCCTTTCTCTTCGAACGCCACCTCCTTGATCACCCCAAAGATAAGCCCCTCGGCATCCAGCTCCCGGCACGCCGTTTCGCCGCAACGCAGCAGCAGCGGGGGGTTGTGTCCCGCATTGGCGTAGCTCAACTGCCGGGTAGCGCGGTGGTATTTCATATAGAACATGGTGATGAAAAGGTCCGCCCGGCTCAGATCATCGTAAAGTAAGGCGTTCAAGGCGCGGAGGATTTCCCCGGTTCCCCGTGCTAGGCCGTGTTGTGCCTGCTGTCTGTGCAGGGCCTCCGCTCTAAGAGTACTGCGTGCTTCCGCCATGACCAGCGCCGCACCCATCGAATGCCCGGAGACATCGGCAACGACGAGATCGATGGTGTCCGGCCCCCAAAAATAATCGAAATAATCCCCGCCGACATGGGTGGCCGGCAGGCAGTAGCCGGCAATGAGGGCACCGGGAAGCTGCAAGGGTGAGCCGGGTAAAAGGGACAGTTGAATCTGTTTGGCGATTTCCATCTCATGGCGCTCTTCCTCCGCCCGGCGCAACTCGGTCACATCGGTTTGGGTGCCGATGTAATGGGTGAGATTGCCCTGGTTGTCCCGCACCGGAGAGAGGAACAGCTCATTCCAGAACGGGGTTCCATCCTTCCGATAATTCTTCAGGGTCAGATGGCAGTCGCGTCCTTCACGCAAGGCCTGACGAATTTCCGCAATCGCTTCCGGATCGGTGTCCGGCCCCTGCAAAATGCGGGGATTGCGCCCGATCAGTTCCTCCCGGGAAAAGCCTATCATTTGAGCAAAGGCGGGATTGGCATAGATGATGGGATAATTCGGCTGCCTCGCATCGGTGATAATGATGCCTACGCTGGACGCTTCGATGGCGCGATCGTGTAGGCGCAGCTCCGCCTCGTAGTGCTTGCGCTCGGTGATTTCCTCGCCAAGCTCGGCATTGGCTTGCGCCAGTTCGGCGGTGCGGAGCCGAACTCGCCGTTCCAAGTCGTCATGGGCTTTCTGGAGCGCCGCCTCGGCGCGCTTGCGCTCCGTGATTTCGCCTTTCAGCGTCTGGTTGAGCCGGCGCAGCTCATCGTTGGCTTCGCGGAAGCCGCGATGGGTCATCTCGAAAGGCGCGAGACTCTCGGCCCAGAACTCCGCCGCCATCGCCACTGTATGTCTGCTCTCTTCGGCGGAAGGCAGGCCTTCCAACACGGACGCCAGCGCCTCCCGGTAAATCGATTCGATATCCAGCACGCCCAGGCCGGATTCGACTGCCAGACGTCCGAGTTCATAAGCGCGCTGTAGGCCGGCCTCCCCCGCGCCCGCCAGGTAGTTCCGCAGCTCCGAGGCATAGTGTTTCGCGAACTCGCGCAACGTATCGTTCATGGAGCGGCCTCCAGGTAGCGCGCGACGAGCACCAGCGCATCGTCGGTCGTCTTGCCGAAGCGGGCCAGAATGCGGTCGGCAATCTCCTGCACGTCCTGGTGCCGAAGAAGCGGATCGATGAGGGACAATCTTGTCGCGAAGTCGCTGCGGATGCCGTCGGTGGTGAAGATCAGGAGGTCGCCTGCCGCGATGGGAAGATACGCGGTGCGCAGGGGCGGCAGCTGATCGCCCACCACGCCGCCGCGCATCAACAGCGCCTCGCGCGTCGGGGGCGAACCGGCGGTCCGCAGCAACAGGCCATCCACATTGCCGACGCCCAGCCAAGCCATCTTTCCTTCGCGCACGTCGATGGAGGCCAAGCTCATCACCACACCGCGCGTGCCTTTCAGCACTTGATGACAGCGTTGCACCAGCGCTTCCGGTTCCTCCCCGGCGTGGTCTTCCAGCGTGGCGACCGCGATTCCGGCGGCGATGCCGGCCGCCACGCCATGGCCCAGGCCATCCACGGCTGCTATCAGCACCCCGTTCGGAACGAGCTTGACCATAGGACGGTCGCCCGACACGTTTTCTCCGGGAAAAGCCCGTGCAGCGACGCCATGCTCGATCAACGCATCCATTTCGTGGCCCTCACGGTAGTGCCTTGGCCGACACCGGAGGTGATTTCGAATTCGTCCATCAGCCGCTTGGTCCCCGGCAGGCCCAATCCCAATCCTCCGCCCGTCGAGTAGCCGTCCTGCATGGCCCGTTCGATGTCGGCGATACCCGGCCCCTGATCGCGGGCGATGATCACGAATCCGCGGCGGTTTCCGTGTTCGATTCGGCTCAGGAGGATTTCTCCGCACTGAGCATATTGGACGATATTGCGCGCCAATTCGGAGAGGGCGGTCGCGATCACGACCAGGTTGCTGGCCGAAAATCCCAGCTCCTTGGCCAGCCCGCGCGCTTGCTGGCGGGCCAGCACGATGTCGGCATCCGACTGGATCATCACGCGCACTTCGTCAGCCACGGCGGCCAGATCCTTTGCTTTCATGATCAAGAATTGCCAGTGCTTCCTCCAGATCCAGCGTGGTTCGCACGCAGGAAAGTCGCAGATCCAAACCCAACTGCACCATGGCCAACGCCACCTCGGGCCGGATGCCCGCGATCACCGCGTCGGCGCCACGCAATCCGACCGCCTGGGCGATGTTGCGCAAGGTGCGGGTCGCGAAGGAATCCATGACGTCCAGCGTGGTCACGTCCAGGATGACGCCGCGCGAGCGAAAACGGCCCACCTGCTCCACTAGGGCGTCCTGCAATTCCAGCAAATCGGTATCGGTCAGCTCGGCCTGAAGAGAGGCGATCAGATAGGGGCCGATTTTCAGAATTGGCGCTTTCATAAAGAGGCTTGGTCCGCGTTACATCTGGGCCATCCCCTCTCCGACAGGGATCAGCTTGTAACCCAGCAGCCGTTCCGCCTCTTCAAGACCGCTCTGCAGGTCGACCGTGGTTTTGACCGGGCTCAGGTCCATGCCGAGCACCACCAGCGCTTGGGCAATCGAGGGCGATAAGCCGGTCAGGATCACGGTCGTTCCCATGAGCCGTGCAGCGCTGACCGTCTGCAGGAGATGGTTGGCCACCTTGGAGTCCACAATCGGCACACCGGTAATATCCAGGATCGCGACTTTCGCTCGGGTGGCGCTGATACTGTTGAGCAACTGCTCGGTGAGCTGGCGGGCGCGATGCGATTCCAGCACGCCGACGATCGGCAGGATCAGCAGCCGATCGCGGACCTGAAGTACCGGGGTAGGGAGTTCGCGCATGGCTTCCTGCTGCTGGCGGATCAGCTGCTCACGGCGGTAGATGTACGTGTCGATCGCAAGGCCAATGTCCAGAAAAACCACTTTCATCAAGGAGAGATAAGCCTCCAGCGCTCTTTCCGGCGCGTCTCGATACGCCTCGAAAAGTCGAGCCGCGACGGCTCTCAGGTAGAAGGTGTACATCCCCAAGTACAGCTTGACGGGCAGGCCGATGCGCTCGTGAACCGCGCCGATCTTTAGGCGATCTTCAATATAAGCCTGATCGTACTCGCCTTGCGTGAGCCTTCGAAAATAGGCTTTCTGCGCACGCTTGACACGCTCGATGAGCTCGGGGTTTGGAAAAAACGCACGGGCTTCCTCGAACGAGAGAAGATGCTTGTAAAAGTCTTCGATGATGGGATCTGCATACTTTTGGGCAAGTTCATTGATGCTCATCAGTTCCTGGATGTCCTCGTCGCCGAATTCCAAAAACGCTTGGTGTCTGGCGATTTCCCGATCGGTAATCCCCATTTCCTGCATCAGCGGCCATTCGGCACTTGGCTTTCTTTCTTCATTCATCCTGGTTTCCTCCGGCTCCTTCAGCGGATTTTGAGGTCGCGTGCCGGTACTGATCCCGCCGGGCTGGACCAAACCATTGGGAATGCGGCAGCGGACGGCCGTGCATTCCGGCGTTGCGGATTCCTGCGTCCCTATCCCTCATATATCACAAGACCGTCTGACGACCGGATAGTGCGGGTCAGTGCGCCCCTTTTCCGTTCCGGAGCAAGAGGACGGACAAAGTGGAACGATTAGGAAGATCAGCTCTTTCTCCTAACGGGAATTCTTTCGGGCGCCAAACAGTCTATTAGGAAAATTCCTAGTAAACTAGTCTGATTTAAAAGATAATCCCTCTGTCCGCTTACTCACTCCTGGGCCTTGGAAGTAGTACGGATCGGTTGTCTTCATTATCTTCCAAGAAGAAGAACTTCCTTTTCGCCCTGCTGCCCGACTCCATAGTCTTGCCCCAATTCATTTATCCGGGCGGGAATGCCTTTGTGTCGAGGAGGTTGCTTCCATTAAGCGATTATTATCGAATGGCTTTGTCATAGCGGTACTCGCGACGTCGGCAATTCTGTTCTTCCTTTGGTGGCTAAAACCGCTGACCGGCGGCAATCCGCCGCTGCTGCTGTTTCTGATCGCGGTGATGCTCGCGGCGTGGTATGGCGCGACCCGGGCCGGTCTTTTCGCCACGGCACTGAGCGCACTGAATAGTGCCTTTTTCCTGCAAGTTCCCTTCGATCCACGCATCGCGCCGCCGGGCGCACGGCTGCAGATGCTCCTGCTGGTGGGGATGGGCTCTCTGACTACGCTGCTGATAAGCAAACTGCGGAAAACCGAGGTCCAGGCGCTGGATCGGTCGGTTGAAAAACAGCGCCAGCTGGAGCTTGCGCTGCATGAGCAGAAAGAAACCACGAAATGGTTCGAATGGGCCGTGGAAGCCGCTCCGAACGGCATGATCTTGGTGAGCCAGGACGGCACGATCCTCCTGGCCAATGCCCAAGCGGAACGGCTATTCGGTTATGCCCGGGACGAATTGGTGGGCGAACTGATCGAGACCCTGGTGCCGGAACGCTTCCGGTCCCGGCATGAGCAGGACCGGCGGCGGTTCCTGGCCCTGCCCGAAATCCGACCGATGGGCAAGGGGCGGGATTTGTACGGGCGGAGGAAGGATGGCCGCGAGGTGCCGGTCGAAATCGGCCTGAGTCCCATCGCCGCAGCCGAAGGGATCCTGGTCCTCGCCTCCATTGTCGATATCAGCGAACGCAAGCGGCTGGAGGCCTCCTTGCGTGAACGGGAAGCACGCTACAGCCTGTTGGCGGAGAATGTGCCCGAAATTCTCTATACCGCGGACCCGAACGGCCACTATGACTATCTCAATCAGCGCCATTACACGTTTACTGGGCAAACTCCGGAAAAGGCGCTCGGCGAGGGGTGGCTCGATGCGGTGCATCCCGAGGATCAGGCCCGCATGCAGGCCCGCTGGCGGGAATCGGTGACCCAAGGCGTGCCCTTTGATACGGAATTCCGCTTGCGGCATCATGACGGCACTTACAAGTGGTTCTGCAACCACAGCATTCCGATCCGCGATGATCAAGACCAGATCATCAAATGGTTCGGGGTTACGGCGGATGTCCATGACCAAAAGCGGGCGCAGGAAGCCTTGCTTGAGATGGATCGCCGCAAGAACGAATTCCTCGCCATGCTCGCCCATGAGCTGCGCAATCCCCTCGCGCCGATCCGCAATGCCGTGCAGGTGATGCGCAAGCTGGGTCCTCTCGAAGCCAGACTGCAATGGGTACGCGACGTGATCGAGCGGCAGGTCATGCACCTGACCCGCCTGGTGGATGAGCTTCTGGATGTCTCGCGCATCACCCAAGGTAAAATGCAACTGCACCTCCAAACTGTCGAACTGGCGGAGGTCGTAACCGACGCTATCGAGACCGCGCGGCCTCTGATGGAGGCGCGTCAGCACCGGCTGACGCTGATCCTCCCGCCGGAGCCCGTGCGGCTGATGGCCGATCCCAGCCGGCTGGTCCAAATCCTCGAAAACTTGCTGAGCAATGCCGCCAAGTACACCCCCAATGGCGGAACCATTGAACTGGCCGTGGAGCGCGCGGATGCCGGGGTGGTGCTTCGGGTGAAGGATACCGGCATCGGCATGGCCGCGGATCTGCTGTCGCGGGTCTTCGAGCCCTTCGTCCAAGCCGAGCAGAGCTTGGACCGTCCCGGGGGCGGACTGGGGATTGGTCTGACCCTGGTCCGCCGCCTCGTGGAGCTGCACGGCGGGCGGGTGGAAGCCCACAGTGAGGGCGTTGGGAAAGGCAGTGAATTCGTGGTGCGGTTGCCGGTCTATGAGCCGTCATGTCAGCCCCAGCTAAGCGCAACAGAGGGCTAGACGCTCGCACCATTTCAAACTGCGCAATTTCCCTGCCGTTACGGGGGCATCCATCGATTCCGTCCGGAGTTCGGGCGTGATTGCAGGACCGAAGTCGTCCGCCGCTCACTTCTCACTTTTCAGCAAGGATCTTCAGGTTGGCAAGACCCGCTTCGAAGTCTTTGCCGACCATCTTGTCCATGCTGAAAAACATTTGCATTACCTTCGAAATGAAGGACGCGGGGCCGTGCATGGCCCACGTGACGTTTGTGGCGTCGCCTTTGGGTTCGATCGTGAACTCGACGATGTTGTGGGCTTCGAACGGCTTGACGAAATCGAGGTTGATCGTGATCTTGGAAGGTGGGGATGTGTCCGTGATCTCCATGCGTCCCTTGCCGATGTCATTGTTACCTTCCCACTCATACACCGCGCCCTTGCCGCTTGGCGCGTCGCTGTAGGTTCTCTTCATCGCGGGGTCCTTTTTCTCGTAGGGTGACCAGGCGCCCCAACGGTGCAAGTCGTTGATGAAGGCAAAGATCTTCTCCGGCGGCGCTTTGATGCTCGCCGCGCGCTGGACACGGAAAGTGTCAGGCTTGGTCGCGGCAAAGATGAGCAGCGCGACAACGAAAACGACGACTACGATAGCAATTGTCTTGAGCATGATTTTCTCCATAGGATTTCGGTTGAAAGCCGCGCTTCCCGATAGTTTTGACCGGACGTGAATTCCCGCCCCGGCCTACACCCGTTGGTCCCAGGCGGCGATGTTCGGAGCGCTACGGCCGCTATGCCTTCCGCCGATAGTTCGCCGTCATGAATTGGTGCCATTCTCCGTCATCACCCAGCATGTGCGACGTCAGCACACGGTGGTCGTCGCTGTTTATCTCGATCACGTCCTTGTACTTCGCCAGCTTTCCCTCCTCAGCGCAGTTCGGGCCTTCGGCATTGAGCGTCAGCACCTTTTCCGCCGCGTCCAGCGACCCGTCGTACACCCATAGGTGGGTCATCATCGATCCCACCCAAGTCCCCACGTACCGTTTCTTCTGCGGGTCATAGCCAAGCGTCATCAACATTGTCGCCATGCCTCCGCCGGGCATTTCGCCGCGGCCCTCGCACAATACCCAGAGGCCGCCCAGCGAGCGCACGTTCTCCGATCCCTTGAACTTCTCCGGCGGCTTGCCGGGTTCCATCGAGCACTCGGACTCATACGTCCATTCACCAACGAGCTTCTGCAGCCACGCGTGTTCTTTCTGAGGTTCGGTCTTCATCGGTATCTCCTATTTCTTCGTGATTGATCGGCATTGTTGGTCGAAGTGTGTGCCTATGTTCTTCATTTGATGGCTTCCGCCCGTTGCAGACACTAATCAGCCGGCAGACCCGCGATTTCCATCACCGGCCGGATCTCGACAGTGCCCAGGCGTGCTCCTGGAATCCGTGCGGCGATGCCGATCGCCTCGTCGAGATTTTTGGCGTCGATTAGGAAATAGCCGCCGAGCTGTTCGCGTGTCTCCGCGAACGGACCGTCGGTCACCAGCCGTTTGCCGCCGCGCACTCGGACGCTGGTTGCCGTCGACGTAGGGTGTAGAGGGGCAGCGGCGAGATACTGCCCGCTCGACTTGATCTGACGCGCGAGCTGCGCGGATTCCTCGTAACACTGCTCCCGCCCGGCCTCGTCCCAGGCCTGCTCGTCACCGTAAATCAGCAACAGGTACTTCATGGACGCCTCCATCAATTAGTCGAATGGCGGGTACCCGGATCGACAAACCCGAGCGCCTGGAGCGTCCGTGCGTCCTCCGCGATCGGCCGCACCTCGACGCACCCGATCCGGGCCCCCGGAATCCGCGAGGCCACCTGTATCGCCTCATTCAAATCCTTGGCCTCGATGAGGTAATAGCCGCCGAGTTGTTCTTTGGTCTCCACAAAGGGGCCGTCGGTAGTCATGACCTTGCCGTTCCGTACCCGCACGGTGATCGCGGCATGTGGAGGCTGCAGCCGGTTGCATCCGAGATAATGGCCGCTCCTTTTGATAGTTTCGGTAAACTCGCTGTACTCCTCGTAGTGCTTCTCCGCATCGGCCTCTGGCATCTGCTCCATGACGGTCTCGGCGCAGATCAGGCATAGGTACTTCATGGTCAACACCTCCGGTTTGGCGTGGAAAGCTCGTTCACATCGGATAGTCGTTCGGGGAAGGAAAAATTCGACATCGGGAGTACCGAGCGCGATGCTTTTTTGAACCTGCATCGAGACAGACGATCGGATTGCCCTAGTTAGGGCAGCTCTGAAAAAGTCATCCGTGGCGTTTTTCAGAGGCGAAAACCAAAAGGCGTTTTCCCACCTTTTCAATCGCTTATCGCCATTGAAGTGGGCAGTGCAGACTGAGTCTGCGCTCGCCGGCTCAGCCCGGCAGTTCGCGTAGCCTTCGCTCGAGAAAGCGTCGCTCTGGCTCCTGTTGGGTAAGGCGGAGGGCGCGTTCGTAGGACGTCCGGGCTTCAGCCGTTCGCCCGAGTCGCCGGCACAGGTCCGCCCGCGCCGCGTGCGCCAAGTGATAGTCCGCAAGATCGCCACGCGCGAGGATGGCGTCGACGAGAGTAAGCCCCGCTAAAGGGCCGTCGCGCATCGCGACCGCCGCGGCGCGGTTCAGTTCGACCACGGGCGATGGTTCGATGCGTGCCAGCACATCGTAGAGTCCGACGATCTCGGCCCAGTTCGTCGCCGCGGCGTCGGGCGCGTTGGCGTGCACGGCCGAGATCGCTGCTTGCAGCGTGTACGGACCGAACCGGCGCGACAACAGGGCCCTTTCCACCAGCGCTGAACCTTCCGCGATGTAATCTTGGTTCCAGAGCGAGCGATCCTGATCGTCCAGCAGGATCAGATCGCCGGCCGGCGAGCTGCGCGCGGCACGCCTCGATTCGTGCAGCAGCATCAGCGCCAGGAGTCCTATCGCTTCGGGCTCCGGCAACAGTCCGATCAACAGCCTTCCTAGGCGGATCGCCTCGCCCGAGAGATCGTGGCGCGTCAGCAACTCGCCCGATGACGCCGAGTAGCCTTCGTTGAATACCAGGTAGACCACGCGCAGCACGCTGTCCAATCGATCGGGGAGGTCGGGGAGCGAAGGCACCTCGTAAGGAATACGCGCCTCGCGGATCTTCGCCTTGGCGCGCACGATACGTTGGGCCAGCGTGGGCGCGGCGGTCAGGAACGCGCGTGCGATTTCCTCGGTCGTCAGGCCGCACACTTCGCGTAAGGTGAGTGCCACCTGGGCGTCCGACGACAGGGCCGGATGGCAGCAGGTGAAGATCAGCCGCAGCCGATCGTCCTCGACACCGTCGTCGCCCGGCGCTTTACCGGTATCGGCCGCGAGCCGCTCATCGATATCGTCCGGCAACGGCTCGAATCGGGCGCGCCGGCGTATGCCGTCGATCGCCTTGAAGCGTCCGGTCGAGACTAGCCACGCCCGCGGATTGGCGGGCACGCCGTCGCGCGGCCATTGCTCCAGCGCGGCTCTGAAGGCGTCGTGCAACGCCTCCTCGGCGAGATCGAAGTCGCCGAGCAAGCGAATCAGAGTCGCGAAGACCTGGCGCGAATCGGAGCGGTAGACGGCGTCAACTGTCTGGCGTGCCTGCTCGGCCGAGACACCGTGGGCTTGTGGGTCGTTATCCGCCATGTGTCCCGATCCCATGAACCGGCACAATCAAGTGCTTCTCAAAACCGAATGTCCGCCATAGCCGTTCGATCGCAGCGGGCGCGTTAGATATCGAAGGACTGGAGTAACGGTCGCCTTCGTGCTTTTAGCAGGATTAGTCATGCTGATCTCTCTACCGGAGCCTCAAACATTTTGCTTCGACCGTGACAGTAGACTTCTGAGAGCCTGGCCGCAACCCGATTGAACGCCTGTAGGACGAACTACGGGAGAAGGCCTTTCACAACCGTGTCTTCAAAAGCACGGATTTCCCGGAAGATCATTTAGAAGTCAGCTTGAGAGCGCTGGAGAACGACCGTTGCCGAGTCTGTTCGATTGTTGCTTGGCCATGGATTAGAGGTTCACTTCAGGATCGGAAGACTTGTTTTCGGGATATCCGTCAGCACCGTAGGCTGAGTTGGAAAACCCAGCGTTTATTCCCGGTCTGGGAGGGTTAACGCTGGGATTTCGCAAAGCTTCATCCCAGCCTACCGTGCTAAGCCCGTAGGCTGGGATGAAGCTTTGCGAAATCCCAGCGCAATCCGGCATCTGCGGTCCTTAATAATGCTGGGTCTCGTTCCTCGACCCAGCCTACCGTGCTCTTGGATGGACCACATCCGGTCAGAGGCGGTCTATCAGACCTTCTTCAAAAAGCAGGCCTTCAGCATGAAATTACCGGTATCCATCTTGCAGTCCACTTCGTGATCGCCGCCGACCAAACGGATACTCTTAACCTTGGTGCCCATTTTCAGCGTGATGGACGATCCCTTAACTTTCAGGTCTTTGATCAGCACGACCGTGTCGCCGTCGGCCAGCACGTTGCCGTTGGCATCCCTTACTACCGCACCTGCATCGTCATCTGAATCTGTGGTCTGCTTCATCGGCCATTCATGGCCGCAGTCGGCGCAAACATAGTTGTCGCCGTCCGGGTAGGTGTTCTCTAAAGTGCACTGGGGGCAAGCTGGGATAGTGGACATGATTCCGCTCAAAAAATAAGTTGGGGCGCGCATTATAAGGCATCGACAACTGCCCCGGAGCGGATTAGTCCGTCTTTGACAACGCCGAAACATCTTACCGTCGCTGGACTACCGCACAGCCCGTGTGGGGCGCCAGCATGGTCGATAAATTCAGCGATAGGCACTGGATAGGCCAGCCACCACGCACATCTAAGTTGCATTTGCCGGTAACGGGATTGTCGACATGGTCTTTAACGTAATCGACGTTGTTCTCTTTCTGCTGATTCTGCTCAGCGTCTGGGGCGGATGGCGGCGTGGTTTTATCTTGGGTTTTCTCAATCTTCTGCGCTGGTTGGGCAGCTTGCTCGCGGGCTGGTTCTTTTATCAACCGGTGGCGGGTTTGCTGGCTTCGGAAACGGGCTTATCCGAAGTGTGGCGGCAACCTGCCGCGTTTTTTCTGGTTGTTCTGCTTACCAGCTTGACGATTCGGCTGCTCGGGAATGCGCTGCTTAAACGCTTGCCACGCGATATTCACCGACGGCTCCTCAATCGCCTTCTCGGCACACTCCCGGGATTGACCAACGGGCTCATAACGGCAGCCATTGCCGCCGCTTTGTTGTTTGTTGTGCCGCTGCCCGGCCAGTTACGCGAAGACGCCCGCGAAAGCGTGACGGCCAACCGCTTCGCTGTCTTGGCCGAAAGACTGACAACGGCCCTGATGCCGATTTTCGAGGATGCGCTCACCCATACGCTGAATCGTCGGATCACGATTTACCCGGAATCGAACGAGCACATTCCGTTGCCGTTTAAAGTCGAAACCCCTCAGCCGAGACCCGTGCTTGAAAAACAAATGCTTGAATACGTCAACCGTGAACGTGCCGCGGCCGGACTCTCGCCGCTTAAGCTTGACCCCGCCTTGACCGAAGTCGCCCGAGGCCATTCGGCCGACATGTTCACGCGCAGTTATTTTTCTCATTACACCCCGGAAGACAAAAGCCCATTTGACCGGATGCGCGAATCCAAGGTGCGCTTTCTGATCGCTGGTGAAAACCTGGCCCTCGCCCCCAGCATTCACCTCGCGCACACCGGCCTGATGAACTCACCCGGACACCGCGCGAATATCTTGCGACCGCAATTCGGGCGTATCGGCATCGGCATCATGGATGGCGGCGTGCGCGGCTTGATGGTGACCCAAAATTTTCGCAATTAACCGGCCGATAATTAAAACGAGTCTTAACGAAATTTATTCCTCGGTAGTTGTACTCGGCGGAGATTTACACGGACCGCCGCTTAGGAATATTCGGGTTTTCAACTGGAATATTCCTGATTTAAAGTCGAGGATCGTTCAATTATTATGCTCGGTAGATATAGGGTTTAAGCGCATCTCGATCTCATTCCCGCCCCAATAATCCGGATACTTTCGCAAGAAGGAATCCAGATCCGATTCAAACGCTACTCGCTGGGCCCGTTTAACTTCCTTGCCGTTTTTTCTAAGCCACTTGGCCCAAAGCAATGAAATTTGCTTGGCTTTGGATCTTGTGTCACGAGATTGAATGATTCTTTCCATGGTCTTCCTCCCGGTTAATGATTTGCGAGCGATCCTTTCCATAATTGAAAAATGTTCGGGACGCTCTTGATACCCAATCCAGCTCTTAATCACCATACTCGGATTTTCAGTCCGAGTACCATAGTTACGAAAAGCCTATAGTCTTCCAATACGCAATTTTGCATACCTTTTTTACATATTCCGGTATGTGTGAATCACATATTGCCGTGAAAGCTGAATCAGGACCATTCAAAAACCGGCTGCAGCGCTTACGACTGCGAATTCGTGTGGCTTGCCCGGAGGTCGCAGTTACCTCTCATGACGGCGGACAGGAAGGTGCTGGGTGCCTTTCCCGAACAGGCGCTCGCTAAAGAAGCCTTATCAAACCATCAGCTAAACCCGGACCTTACCGATCCAACCGCCGCACCGGTCGTCCCGCAGCGGCAGTTGGACCGGGAAATGGATGTTCGGCTTCTGATGAGCAGGTTAGATCTTTGCGGCTTAACGTCATTCCAGCCTTGGATGGACCGCATTCGGCCACGACCTGCCAGTTAACAAATACAAGTGAACGGCTGGTTGCAAAGCGGAGGATCAGCGGGAGCATAACGCCGGGCATCAGGTGCGCCCGAAAGCAGGAGGCAGCCGACGCTGAGAGCGCCGCTTGCCTGCCTTCGTCAGGTAACGCGCTGTAGGATTCTCAACCGCCGGTCTGGATCTCCACCGGACGAACACCCTCCACTTGACGGTCGAGCTCCTTATAGCTTGTGTAGGGTGAAAAAACGTGCCAGGCCATCGGCAACCCCGCTTGCATTCATCATCTGGAGCGCGTGGGTCGCCTGCGGCACCACCAGGATCTCGGCGTGTGGCATCCACTGCTGGATCAGCGCATGGCTCTCTCTGAAGACCGGCTCGGTCTCGCTACCAACAACCGATAGCACGGGTTGTCGGATGCGCGTGGCCTCCTCGGCGGTGAACCGCCACTGGTGCAAGGCTGGCAGTTCGACTTGGAAAAAGGTGTCGAGATCAGTAACCGCCAACTCAAACGCGCCAGACGGCAAGACCGTGTCGATGACCTGACGATACTCTGGTCCCGCCACCCCAGCACAGAAGGCATCGGTCGCCCCCGCCTTGTCCCCGCGTTCATACATCGCCCGGACGGACGCAATCTCTTCCCAGAACGTCGGTCCTGAGGGAGCCGACGCGACGAGTGGGGGCTCAAGAAGTGCCAGGCTCTGCACCTCTGCGGGAGCGTCGAGCGCCCACTGCAGCGCGATGGCGGCACCATAGGAGTGCCCGGCGATATGCGCTCGGGGAATGCCGAGGTGTCGGAGCAGGGCACGGCCATCAGCGGCCTGCTGCTCTATCGTGAATGGGTCTCCGGCATGGGTGCTGCCCGCAAAGCCGCGGCGGTGATACGAGATCACGCGATAGTTGTTGGCGATACGGGGCTCGACAAGCAGGGGGAAAAACGCATCCGCGAAGATACTGCCATGAATCAGCAGCAACGGCTCCCCCGCGCCCTGCACGTCATATTCAAGGTCCACACCGTTGAGGTTGACACGTTCCATTGGTTCTATCCTCCTCCTTGTAGGACGGTCACCCATGCCTCTGTGTTCCTTCGCGACACCTAGCGAAGCTGTAGAAAAGCCGTTTTTCAGATCCGCCAGAAGCGGTCCTTCAATTTTTAAAAGATGGGATCGAAGTCAAAAGGGAGGGTTGATGACGTGTTTCCTTAATGAGCCGCTTGCGAATGACTTCTCGGTGTAAAGGAGCAGCCGTTCAGGGTCGAGCATCATCTATCCACGACAATGTCCACAAATACGCCCGTACCGATATCGAACTCTCCGATTACCCGGATGGCACCGCGGCGATAGTCGTCATAGACAATCACATGGACATGCTCGGCATTATCTTCCGGATGACGGATGAGCCAGGCACCCGGCGGAACCTTGGTGCGCAACCGATAGCACTTGCCGGGAGGGGGCTGGTGTCCGGCGGGTCGATCCGGATACCAGATGCGGCACTCGCCCGGCGGAGGATAATGTCCAGGAGGGATATCAAGACGGGTGTAGCCATGCTCGTGGAAGTAAGAGCCACGCCCATCATCCTTCCAGTCCTTCTCAACATCCCGGTGTTTCTTATCCTTCCAGTCCTTCTCTAAGTAGTACCTGTCCTTTCCCTTTCCAGACTCGTCCTTTCCTTCATCCGCCACTGCTGCGCCGAGGCAGCAAACGGTCAAAGCGACGGATAGCATCAGCATATTGGATGTGCTCATCATTTTTTCTCCGAAACGGATAGGTCAGCACCGCAGGTGAGTTTACAAATATAGCCATTATTATGAAGCCGGCTGTGTAATCGCTGCGGTTCGTTTCTCGGCCCAGCCGTATTCACTTTCCACTGGCTTCTGAACCCGCCGGACGCAGACCCGCTCACCGCCATGCCCAACCCGGGCATGACCGAACAGGATGCAAGGAATATCGCCGGATTTCTCTATACCCTGGATTGAAACTCATCGAGCCATGGAGTGGGCGCGCGTGCCGCTGGAATGCCTACCGGTAGTGAACTTTGGTGATCTTGGTCCAAGGATTGTCCGGGAAATACTTATGAAGATGCCTGAACATGGCGCCGGAGTTGGATTGGCGGACGCACCCTCCACGGGATGACCGTACCAACATGTGCAAGGCCTGCGGCAATCTCGGGTCGCGCGGCGCCGTTCTCGCCCATGCGGTAACCAGGTTGGCGAGGTAATCGGTAGCATTGGGAGTTTCGCGCAGTTTCTGTCGTTCCAGCCGGAGCGCCTGGATCGACTTTCGTGAGAGAAACTTGGGAGGCGGTTCTTCCGCACTCGTTTCGTAGCCCATCTCGGCCCAGTAAACACTGGAGGGAAAGCCGCACCACCAGTTCTCTCGTTCTCCATCCTGGGCCATCGAGCGACGCACATTGGCCCGCGCGAAGTCGTCCAGCTTTACCGAATAGGTTATTTTGTCGCTCATGTTGCCGACCATGCCTGGATAGCGCGCGACCAGCATGGCACCGACGGCCCGGCGCCTGTTTCCGTTCGATCCTCGAAGCATATCGTCGACCAGATTTCCCGATTCGGGGATCAGGCGTTTGATTCGGGGCGCGAATCGCCTTAGCACATCCCAGCGTTCGAGAACGAATGCGCGCGTCCAGACCACTAGCGTCAGCTCGTGGCGAAACTTGTCCGGCAGTTTCTTCATGGCTGCGATTTGCGCCAGTTCATCGAGCGGAAGCCCCTCGTTGAAGATGCGTACCGAGTCGCTGTCGATCGTGGGAGGAATCCCATATATCGACATGGCACTGGTGCGAGGGGCGAAGCGGGCGAACTCGGCGATCGTTGCGGCCCGTGCGAGCCCTATGCGCCTAAACGCGTTGGAATCCTGAATGCCGACCGATCCGTTCGGCAGCTTGAGTACATCGTCGATAATACCGATGGCTGTCGCGTGATCGCCGGTCAGCCGCGCCAAGTGATACCGCACCGTCAAATAGGCAGCCGAGCCTGGAGGGATTTTTTCCGCATCGGCCAGGATTCCATCGAGTCCGGGAGTGTCCGGCCCGGCCGATTGAAGTGCGGCAACCAACCAAGGTAACTGACGATTCTCCCGCCACCGCTCGATAGCTCCGGCCGCGTCACTGCCACGACGCATGGCCGACAACCACGACGCGAACGGCAACGGCGATTCCTCGCCTTCCCCTTTGGTGTAGGCCATCCAATAGTCGGTCACATCCTGCCCGATCAAATCCGGCAGTTCGCTTGCCGTCAGTTCGCTGTCGAGACGACGCAAAACTTCGTCCGGTCGCGTTCGAAGCTGTACGAACTGCAGCAATCGCCCAACGTCCTTGCGCAGTTCATCTCCGACGGGTTTGTCCAGGAGTGCTTTCAGGCGGGATTCGGCCTCGGCCAGCTTCTGGGGATCTAGGGAGCCGCCTTGTGGCGGCTGTTGAGTGGTGGTCGACCGGATAACGGCACGAGCCGCCAGATAGGGAGCAATTTCGCGCCATGGCGAATCGGCGGTCATGGCAATGGCGTCGAATTGCTTGACCGCCTCGTCATATCGTCCGGCATAAAAATAAGCGGCGGCCTTTTGATAGTCCCGATCCAGCCGTAACCATTTCGGCGCGGACGCGGGCGCATCGGCAGGCTGACCGGACGGCGCCGCACAATTGGCGAATACCTGATCCTGAGCTTTAACCCAGTCGAGCACTTCCGGGCTTTGCCCATAGGTCGACAAGAGGCTGTTCAATACCGTGGCCGCGTTTCTGAACGCATCCGCGTGACAATTCAGAAATTCCACGAAGCTGTATTCAGGGTGAGACGCACGGGCTTCGATCGTCGGAACTTCGGGAAGCGCGCCGACCTTTGCCCGCACATCCAGCCAGCTGCTCAAGGCAGACTGGAATTTATCCTCGGCAGTCGGTTCATAGTGGAAGAATGCGCGTGCATCCGTGTACCAGCAGGGATCGTGGGGACGGAGCCGTTCTATGTCGTTCTGCGTGATCGGCAAGCCAGCCAAGCTTCGATAGGCGATGAACAGGTAAAAATGATCGTAGGTCGGCTTGATCACGCCTAGCCGACCTCGCGCGTACGTTTCGAGGTCCGTCACAGGCCATGCCGGCGGCTCGAAAATGTTCCCCGGATAAGACGGGTCCTCCGGGAACCGGCATTCGCGCTTCCCGGGTTCCGCCAACACCGCGGGAGCCATGGCCGCCAACAAAACAAGCAGGATGCACCTGACAGCTTTCATACGTTTCCTTTCCGCTCAAATAAACATTTCAGCAGGCGCTACGCACCCGCTTTCGAGGAGCGCCTGCTTTGAAGGCGGCAGCAATTACGCGCCTTGCCACTTGCACGGGAATCTGCGGCGAAGGCCACGGCTTTTGCTGATTTCTAAGCTCCCGCTTGGGAACTAGCAAAAACAGCAGAAAGGCTGTTCACTCATACCCGCTCGAGCCCAGCGTTGTATATTATTTGTGTTGTCGATAATTATTTTTTAATCAATAGAAAAATAGCCGTGAATCTGGGCGTTTTGGGAGTAGTCGAGGCTGACAAGGGGGGCGAATGAGTTTATTGACAGATGAAGAGAAGGAAGCGCTGTCGATCAGACGGATGATCTTCCATGTGGTTGGTAAGTCTCTCGAAGAACCGATATTGCTCGAGGAGATTGCTCCTCCGCAGCATACCGATTTCTTTTTAGAGCGCGTGAAATCCGCTTTGCGGGGCAATCTCTTTGAGTTTAAGCCACTGTCAAATGCTGAACGTATCCTGCGCTTAATCGCTAAGAATGAAGGTGTTTTTACTGAGCACACTCAGAATTTAGCTAGAGATTTCCAGAGATTACACCTTTCTCGCACGATGAGCATGGGGGTATTCTTCGTTTTCGAATTGAGCGTGGGGGATGGCGAGACAATCTATGCGCTTATTAAATACGATAATGAAGATGTTGTTCGTTATGTATTGAACGATACAGATGGGCCTCAAGTACCGCGCCTAGAACGATTTCGCGAAAGCTTCGTGCGTAAAGGCCGAGGCTATGCAAAAAATTGCTCTAGTTCGTCTTACGGATGGTCAAGGCGGCAAGATCGTCGTGCGTGATAGAAGTGAACCGGCCCATATTTCTGATTACTTTCAAGGATTTCTTGAGGCGCGCCGTGTGAACTCACCCGAAGACATGAGCGGTAAGGTGGTAGAGGCATTTAAGCAGACCTTCAAAGAACATCGAACTGAACTGCCTCCCGATATTCGGACTAGCGGGGTCAATCGTATCTATGATGTTCTGCGTCAGGGTGGACACCGTTTTGATCCTGATAATCCAGAGCCACTGATTACGGCTATTTTTGGACATGTTGCTGAGGATGCGCCTGTTCGCAAGACGCTAAAGCGGAAATTGAAGGAACAGGGAATTGCGGAGGAGACATTCGACATTGATCCGGAGCACATTCCGAAGCCTAAACGTCGGCGGCTAGAAACAGTAGAAGGCACTCACATTATTTTCGATGAAGAACATGAACCGGAGACAAGACCTCACGGCGATGGTCGCACAGAAATTGTGATCGTGACGGCGCAAATTACGAGAAACGATGTCGACATTGAAAAAGGTTCACGAGGCAATTGAAGCCAGCCGTGCTGCGGCTGACTTCAATATCAGCGAGGATCCCGGCCATCTTTGGATCGGCGGGGCGATGTCGCGTGCCGCTTTATCGGCCTGGCAGGCCGTTGTCGACGATCAATGTTCTTGGCTCACATTGGAATGCAAAGATGAAGCTCAAGATACCATAGAGCCGAAAGACGGCAGAGAAGGTGAAAAACAACGATTAAGTCTCAGATTTCAATCATCTGATGCCACGCCTCATCTTTTCACTCCCGAAGGTTGGCGCTCTTTCCTTCAAAAAGATTTGGCGATTTCCTCGGCTAGGACTGTCAGGCTAGCTTTTACCAAGAATGGTTTTAATACAAGGGCGTTCAGTATCGAGCCTTGGATCAATTCCCCAACTACGCTTGAACTTCAAGACGAAAGACGAGTAAGTGACAGCGGTCCGAGGCGCCAGGTCAGATGCCAATCGCCTGATTTAATGGCCCCCGCTCAAATTGAGCCTTGGATACTGGCCGGACCTGCTCCCGATAATTGCGAAGCTGTCACCATCTGGCAGGAAATTGCCGCCCAGATGATCGCGAAGTCTCTGCCAAATGATCTCTATAAAGATGGAGGAATTTCAAAAGTGGGTCTCTCCGGGCAACCGCCACGGCGGCTTGATCTCGGCACCTTTCAAGCTGATGAAGTGCCGTTTCAGGCTCTCCAGGAAGCGGCGACTTGGGTCTATTTGGAAGGGGACGATGTGGAAGTCAGGCATACGTTTCTGTCAGCGGAGCTAGCGCGTGCCTGGACCCCAGATGCCTCTTTCTGCGTTGGCCTCGAATCGCGTCTGGTCGGCGCACTCGATTCTGCGCGTCTCGTCTATAAGGCTCATCTGCGTTCTGGAAGCAAAGATACCCTCAAGGCTTTGGCCGATCTTCGGAAAACGCTTGCCGACGAAGTCCAGAAACTCCTTCAACAAGCGCGAGATTTATCGAGCGCTGTATGGCGTGACGTGGCAATTGCGATCGGAGTGGTTGGTATTCGCGTTGCTATGGACGGCACAAAAGCAGGTAAAGGTACTTTTGGTTTTGCTGCAATCTATCTTCTTGTCGCAATCTATATCGTTACTTCATACGTCATTACCGTTGCCACTTACGGAAGATTTTTGGATATCGTCGAGACATCAAGAAAGTCGTGGCGCACCAAACTCTATGCATTTTTGGATGACGATGACTACCAAACACTGGCGGACAAACCTCTCACAGATGCCGTCGCGGCATATCGAAATACGCAAGCACGCACAACTATCGTAGTCTTGGTAGTTGTTTTTGCCCTTTTGATTGGTATCACCGTGGAGATCCAGTGGATGGAAGACGGCCTACTTGTTGAACACATCAGTAGGAATTGGAGCAAAGCCTGGAGTTGGTTGACAACTCACTTGTAGTAGGCATGCCGCATAAGCGCGGGTCTTTCGTTTCGGACCACTTCTTTGTTTTTTGCCGGCCGCAGCACCAAGCAGGCCTGAAGTTCCTGCCAAATCAGGACTGTCCGCCTCGGTTAACGAAGGGTCTCCAGGTTGACCAAAACGATTTTGGGCTAACACGAGCACGACTATCGGCCAAAGCGCGACCTTTTTGAGGCGCTCAGGCCTTGGCCACCCTGGTTCGTATGGCTGAACGAAGACAGCAACCAAATCCGGTAATCGCCCCCTATTTTTCGAAAAGCCGCCGACAGTCATCTGTCTTCTTCAATTTCCTGCGATTCCCGGTCCGGCGATCCTTTGGATGTGTCGGGGGCTACTTGAGAAGCTTCCGGATTACGGACGCGATTCAGGTCGTATGGCAATACGAAAGTATCGAAGACGGACGAGAAAGGCAGGTCGAAGATAAGAATGGATGCCACTAGCCCGTTGAGCCATCCCGGTTGTGGACGCTCGCCGCTGAAAATTTCGCCCATCTCTTTCACGTCTTGCCGAACGCCGGGGTAAATCTTCCATTCCGTCGCGGGTGTTTCCGTTCTCGCACGTATGCTCGAACAGCCGGTGGCGAGAACGCTCAAGAGAACAATGACGGCCCATTTTCCAACGTCAGCTTTCATCGCTTTTCCTTTGAACGGATAACAGGAATACCGTTATGGGAACCGGAGCCTTCGGAAGCGGACTGACCGGAACCGCCCATTCTGGAGAAGCAACGGGAAGAACGGCAAAGCTTGTCCGCGATGATGGCGGCCTTTTCCGGCGGGCATTTCAACTTGATATCTGTTTGGTGAGACCCGTCGGCTGCGCCATCGGTTCGGGCGTGATCGTTTACCAAACTATGATCAAGCAGACCTTCATGTCAAATGTCGCCGGGTTTCGTCCCTCTATTCCGCCTACGGTGCTTACCCTTCTCAGCCACTCGCTTGCATCCGGGACTGATAGGTCTGCATGCCGCCGGAAAGCACTTTGACCTGAAGGCCGTTCTGCATCAATACCCGAAAGGCGTAATAGGCGCGTTGTCCGACACCGCAGACTAGCCAGATGTCCCGATCGCGGGGCAGTTCGTGAAGCCGGTCGCGCAAGGTTTCGAGAGGAAGATTTTGTGCGTTGGCGCCTGTAACCGCCACTGTCAGGCCGAACACTTCGCACACGGCGGTTCCGAGAACGCCCTCGAAAGCCAGAGGCGGCGTCTCGCCGTTGCTGCACGAAAAGTGGTGAAGTATGGCCGTAGCCGCGATGCGTCCCTGCCGGTTGGCGGGCCCGGCCAGCGGGACCAGTTGCCATTTCCCAGTAACTCGATTTTTGACTTCGACCACGTCGCCCACGGCCCAGATAGCGGCATCGCTGATGCGCGTGTACTCATTGACGCGAATGCCGCCGAGGGCGCCTAATTCCAATCCGGCGGCGGTCGCCAGCTCCGAATCCGGGCGCCCGCCGATTCCCATGATGACCAGGTCGGCAGCGAGCGTTTCGCCCTTGGATGTCGCACGTTCAAACCGCGCTCCGGGCGCTTGTCGAAGGCCGCGACACCTTCGCGAAGCCCCAGGCTGACGCCGTGGCTTATCAGCCTTTCGGCGGCGTAACCGGCCATTTCCGGATCGAGCGGCGGCAACACCTGATCGGCCATTTCCAGACCGATGAATCCCCCACCCACGATTAACGCGTGCGAGGCATTGGCCACCGCAGCCTTATGCTGGCGTATCAGGATCGGAATCAGCTTTTCGTGGCCACGGCATAAATGACGTTCGTCTCTATGGCGCTTACCCGCTCCTGGTGAAGGCGGAACAGATTGCCCTCGCGCACTCGGGCGAAGGTCTCGGCATCCAATTGCTCCAGGGTGCCCCGGTAGCCGCTGCCCATAGCGATGGCCCACCAGTCGTCCGGCGCGTTCAAGGGATGAGTGCCGGGTTCCGCGACGATGTTCGCAGTGTGTACACCCGCGTCCGCAAGCATTTCGCGTAAGCCGGACGGTTCGGAAATGCGGTCCCAGGGATTGAAGCTGCGATGGAGATCGGGCCGTTCCTGGCGGATGAGATCCCAGAAAGCGCCGTTGGCCGGCTCGAAGAGCTTAGGTCCCCAGGTGGTGATGGCCAGACGGCCGCAGGGGCGGACCATGCGCCATAACTCCCTGGCCGCTGCAGCCATGTCCGGAACGAAGAAGATGCCGAAGACGCAGACCACCGCGTCGAAACCGGCATCCGGATAGCCCAGGGCAAGCATGTCGCCGACCCGGAATTCGATGTTCTCCAAACCCCTGGCGTTCGCCTTGGCTCGAGCCAAGGCAATCAGGTTTTCCGCAAGATCGGCCGCGACCACGTTGCCATTCGGGCCTACCCGTTCCGCCGCAGGCAATGCGGAACCCCCGCTTCCGGAACAGACATCCAGCACCCGTTCGCCGGGAAGAAGGTTGATCCGCTCTACGGTTTGTTTTCCGAAGCGGTGCCAAAAGGAACTGACGGGATGGTCGAAATAGTCGGCTGCGGCGTTGTAGGCTCTGGCGGCTCGGGCTTTTGCTTCTTTCAGGTCATTCATGAGAGTCTTTCCGCGATTGGTTCGGCGGCTCGGTCGCCGGGCGTGAAATATTTTTGCCTGAAGTAAAGGGCCACCTTGACCAGGCCGATCAGCACCGGAACCTCCACCAGAGGGCCGATGACCGCGGCGAAGGCCTGCCCCGACTGGAGACCGAAAACCGCCACGGCCACGGCGATGGCCAATTCGAAATTATTGCTGGCGGCGGTGAACGACAGGGTGGTGCTGATGCGATACCCGGCTCCCGCCTTGGCCGACATGTAAAACGTGGCCAAGAACATGATGATGAAATAGAGGACCAGGGGGATGGCGATGCGCGCCACATCCAGGGGCAGCTGCACAATGTATTCGCCCTTGAGCGAGAACATCACCAGGATGGTGAACAAGAGGGCGATTAGGGTTAGAGGGCTGATCTTGGGGATGAATTTTTCCTCATACCACTGCCGGCCTTTGCGCCGCACCAGAAAAAAACGGGTGAGCATGCCGCCGAAAAAAGGAATTCCCAGATAGATCAACACGCTTTCGGCGACCTGGAGAATGGTGATCGATACTTCGAGGCCCGATGCGATTCCCAGCCAGTCGGGCAGGACGGTGACGAAAACATAGGCGTAGAGGGAAAAGAACAGCATCTGAAAGATGGAGTTGAACGCCACCAGCCCCGCGCAATATTCGGTATCGCCCCGGGCCAGATCGTTCCAGACCAGGACCATGGCGATGCAGCGGGCGAGGCCGATGATGATCAGGCCCACCATGTATTCCGGGTAGTCCCGAAGAAACAGGATGGCCAGCGCGAACATCAGGATCGGGCCGATCACCCAGTTCTGGATCAGGGAGAGCGTCAAGACCTTGAGGTTCTTGAAGACCTGGGGCAGTTCCTCGTAGCGCACCTTGGCCAGCGGCGGATACATCATCAGGATGAGGCCGATGGCGATGGGAATGGAAGTGGTTCCCACCTGAAACCGGGTCAGCCATTGGGTGACGCCGGGGACGAAATAGCCCAGCGCGACCCCGCCCGCCATGGCCACAAAAATCCACAGCGTCAGAAACCGCGCCACGAAATCCAGCCGCTTGCGGGACTCGCGGGCTGAAGCTGGCGGGTGAAGAGTCCGGTCGGAATTGATGGATATTTCTTTGTTCATGACGGTAGCTCTCAAGCTATTCAAAGGGTTCCCGCGCCGATCCGATTCAGCGCCTCGGTCAGTTCGGACCGGGACATCGTTTCCACCGGCAGCGCCAGCAGTTGGCGGATACGCTTCTCCAGGGCGGAATAAGTCGCCTCGAAAGCGGCCTCGATGACTTCGGGATTGCCGGTGACGTGGGCCGGGTCGGGCAAGCCCCAATGACCCCGAACGGCCGATCCCAGGTAAACCGGGCAGGTTTCCCCCGCCGCCGAATCGCAGACCGTAATCAGGATATCGATCGGCGTCTCTTCGAGCGCATCCCAAGACTTGCTGGCATAGCCTTCGGTCGGCAGACCGTGACGCGACAGCGTTGCCAGGGCGTTCGGGTTGACCCGGCCGGTCGGATGGCTCCCGGCGCTGAAGGCGCGCAAGCGGCCCTTCCCTAAGTGGTTGATCAGAGCTTCGCCGAGGATGCTGCGGCAGGAATTGCCGGTGCAGAGAACGAGAACATCGAGCGGACGCGGGTTCACGTACGGATTCCTTGTTGGGAGGGGTTGCAACAGTTCGAAGCGGATTTGAGTTGTATGGCCGTGTCTTCGCCGAACATCGGGATGGTGCTCAACGAGTGAAAGGCCTCCCAGGCGATGCCTTGGGGATCGACCGTCCAGTATTTGTCGGATTGGGCATAGCAGCAGGCCGCCTGCTTCTGCGCCGCGACCGGCAAGGCGGCGGTTGTCAGCCCTTGTTGCACCGCTTCCAATTCTTCGGTGGATTCGACCTGTATCCCCAAATGATCCAGGCCAGATTTGCTTCCCCGTGCGGAGATGGCGAAGTTGATGCGCGGATCGTCCAGCATCCACTTGGCATAGTCGGTTTCCCGGACGCTGGGCTCGGTTTGGAATAAGGCGCTGTAGAAACGGATGTTCTTTTCGAGATCATCGACGGCGATGTGGACATGGAATCTTTTCATGGCGAATGCTCCGATAAGTAAAATTTGCGGCTCTCTTGATTTCACTCATGTGGCAGCGGCGTCTGCCGGCATTTCGGTCAGTGCCCGCAAGCGTTCGGCGCCGACTGGCTCCTCTTCCTGAAGCGCGACCACCGCGTAGCGCACGGCGTGCCCGGCGGCTACCTCCTCGATCTGCGCGCGTTCGTTCAGCGCCCGTTGTCGCAGCAGCGGCGAGCGGGTCTGGGCGGCGGCGAGGCTCTGATTGACGATCCAGGCCCAAGGCTCGATGCCGGCGCGTTCGAGGTCAGCCTGGAGGTTGGCCGCTTCCAGCACCGGCGTCGTTTCCGCCAGGGTGATGATGATTACCCTGGTCTGTTCCGGGTCCTGCAGCCGCATCATCGGCGTGGTGTAGTGCAGGCTCGTGGCATTCATCTGGCGGGTGACCTCGCGGTGGTAGGCTCCCGTCGCGTCGAGCAGCAGCAGGGTGTGGCCGGTGGGTGCCGTGTCCATCACCACGAACTTTCGGCCCGCCTCGCGGATGATGCGCGAGAAAGCCTGGAAAACGGCGATTTCCTCGGTGCAAGGCGAGCGCAGATCCTCTTCGAGTAAGGCGCGGCCTTGTGCGTCGAGGGTGCTGCCCTTGGTTTCCAGCACGTGCGCACGGTAGCGTTCGGTCTCGGCCTGGGGGTCGATGCGGCTCACCGCCAGGTTGTCGGGCACGTTGGGCAGCGTCTCGGCCAGATGCGCAGCCGGATCCGAGGTGGTGAGATGCACTGGCAGTCCGCGCCGCGCCAGCGCCACGGCGATGGCCGCGGCCAGAGTGGTCTTGCCCACGCCGCCCTTGCCCATGAGCATCACCAAGCCATGGCCGTCGGCGGCTATAGGCTCGACCAGGCTGTTCAGGTCGGGGGCGTTCAGTATCCACGATGCCCCATGGACGGGTGTTGATAGCGATGATTCAGGAGTCAACAAGCGGCGAAGCGCGTCTACCCCGACGAGATTGAAGGGCTTGAGCGCGACCTGATCGCGGGGCAGTGCCTGCAACGACTCGGGAATTTCGGCCAGGGTGACCTGTTCGCGGCGCACGATGGCGGCGGCGAGCGGATCGTCCTCGGCCTCGCCGGGCGGCAGGATGCCGTTGATCACCAGATGCTGCTGCGTCAGCCCGATGGCGGCGAGTTCCTCATGGGTGCGCGCCACTTCCCGCAATGTGGCTTGCTGGGCGCGGGCCACTAGGATCAGCCGGGTGCGGTTGGAATCGGCCAAGGCTTCCACCGCCGCCTTGTATTGCGCCCGCTGTTTTTCCAGACCGGCCAGCGGACCGAGACACGAGGCGTCACCCTTGCCCGCTTCCAGAAAGCCGCTCCAGGCTCCCGGCAGTTGCAGCAAGCGGATGGTGTGCCCGGTCGGCGCCGTGTCGAACACGATGTGATCGTAGCCCGCCACCAGAGCGGAATCGGTCAGCAGCGCCGTGAATTCATCGAAGGCGGCGATTTCGGTCGTGCAAGCGCCGGAGAGCTGTTCCTCGATCCCCTTGACGATGGCGTCGGGCAAGACGCCGCGCACCGGGCCGACGATACGGTCGCGGTAGCCCTGCGCCGCCGCCTGCGGGTCGATTTCCAGGGCGGAGAGGCCCGGAACGGCGTCCAGCGGCGTCATGCGGTTGCCGATCGTGACGCCGAACACCTGCCCCACATTGGAGGCCGGATCGGTGCTGACGAGCAAGACGCGTTTGCCGCTTTCCGCCAGTTGAATCGCCGTGGCGCAGGCCATCGATGTCTTGCCGACGCCGCCCTTGCCGGTGAAGAACAGGAAGCGCGGAGGCTGTTCGAGGAACGTCGTGTTCGTCATTGCAATATCTTAGCCGCGGCAACTCTGTACAACGGGAAGCTCGACCGGGTCTCCTTCGAGAAAACGGTGTGCCAGTTGCAGCATCGCTTTTGCGGGTGTCTCCTTCACACTCTGGGCAGTTTTCACGGCGCGCATCATGTCCTCGCGCGAGACACCCAGCTTCTTGGCCTGCTGAAAGTGGTACTTGAAACATGGCTCGCAGTTGGCTGAGATAGCAGCACCGATCGCAACGAGCTCGGCGACGGCGTCCGTGTAAATACTTGGTGCAGGCGTTCCCATGCCCACGCCTGACAGACACGCCAATTCCTCTCGGGCCGGATATCTCCCCTTGCTGCCAATCTGACCGTCCACCAGGATCAGAGGCAGGCATTCGTTACCTTCTTTCTCCAGCGAAGCTTTCACGACGGGGTTCGCCGCAAACGCCTGAGGGACTTGGGACAGGTTATAGCGGGCGACCTCCACGCCTTGTTCGGACAACCACTGGAAATCGGCGGCGAACTGCACGAGGACGGGATCCACCTCGACACCGCACACGCCGGTGCTGCAGCACATGGCCGGTTCGTAAATTTCTAGCTTTTTCATCCGGGTATCTCCTAAGTTAAACAAGTGGCTGATGCGTGGAAAATCTCTGCTTCAGGTCTCGACTACGCGCCCGATCTCGCGGACTTTTTGTTCCAGCGCGAGCCGCTCCAAGCTTGCGGGATTGAGACTCGTGAACAAGGAGACGCGCCGATGGAGAACGGCGAATGCCTTGCTGAAGGCCAGGCGTTTCTCGCCATCCGAACCGGCGACCGCTGCCGGATCGGGCACACCCCAATGGGCCGTGATCGGCTGTCCTGGCCAGGCCGGGCACACCTCTCCCGCCGCGTTGTCGCAGACGGTGATGACGAAATCCAGGACCGGTGCCGCCGGTCGAGCGAATTCATTCCAGCTCTTGCTCCGCGCGCCCTCGGTGGGAATTCGCTCTTTTTCCAATCTTTCCAGGGCGAATGGGTTGACCGTTCCCGTCGGGTGACTGCCCGCGCTGAAGGCATGGAAATGATCCGAACCCATGGTGTTCAGCAAGGCTTCCGCCATGATGCTGCGCGCCGAGTTACCGGTACACAGGAAAAGGACATTGAAGGTTTTTTCACTCATGCCTGGGTCTCCTCGATGCTGGTGCAGTCGGATGTGGCGGTCGGCTTGCAGGGCTTGCCGCCGCAGCAGTTTTCGGTCAGAAAGCCGAGCAGCTCGTTCATGGTCCGGAAATTCGCCGAATAAATGACGTAACGGCTTTCCTGCCGGGACGAAACGAGATCGGCGTGGGCGAGTTCCTTCATGTGGAAGGAGAGCGAAGAGGGCGGAATGCCCAGCGCCTCGCTGATTTTCCCGGCGGATAGGCCTTCAGGCCCGGCCTGCACCAACAAGCGGAAGATAGCCAAGCGGGAATCTTGGGCGAGCGCTGCAAGCGCGGTGACTATAAATTTAATTTCCATGGTTCAATTATTATAGAAACATAAAATAACAGCAAGCGTTATTTACGCCTGAAAGGTTCAGGGGCCGCTCTGATCCGCGTAATCGTGTCCTACATATTTCAGAGTTGTGTTTTAGCGGGAAGCCGATACCCGCGGAAAGCCCACCTTCTAGGTGGCAACCCCGAGAACGACCGACCCCGCCTTGAACACGGCGTACGCCGTATCGCTTCCGCGGAGTCCCATCGAATCCATGCTTTCATTGGTTATCGTAGCGGCTACCGAGTCGCCCCCCGCCAGTTCGATCACGATCTCGGAATTCACCGCGCCTTTTTGAATGCGTTTGACCGTGCCTTTCAACTGATTGCGCGCCGACAGGCGGTATCCGCCGAAATCCTTGACGATCATGACCAGCGGGGCCTTGATCAGGGCTATCACGTCGTCACCGTTTCTGATGCCGAGCGACTCCGCCGATTCCTTGGTGATGGACGACACGATGGTGTCACCGCCCTTGAGACCGATGCACACCTCCACGGTGACCGCGCCGGTGCGGATATCGGTCACTTTGCCGAAGAACTGGTTACGCGCGCTTGCTTTCACGTTTAATCTCCTGAATAAGAAAACGAGATTCGGGTTGTCCGCCAATTGCCGATTTTTCGAATCCAGGAAGCGGCGGTGCTCTTCCTGTAGTCTGGTAAAGAGTTCCAATAATTCCCGGCCGCCGCCAGTGAGCTTCGTGCCGCCTCCGTGCCGGCCGCCGACTGCGGTGGAAACCAGAATTCGGGGAGAAAGGTTGTTGGCCCGCTCCACCATTTCCCAAGCGCCTTTATAGCTCAAGCCGACATCTTTGGCCGCCCGGTTGATCGAACCGGTCTTCTCGATTGCCGCGAGCAGCCGAAAGAGGCGCTCATTGAGGCCGCCGGCGAGGCGCAATTCGCCCTCTACCAAGGAGGGCGGATCGACTTTCTCGGGACTTGGATTCGTCATTAATCGATGGCCTTTCATGAACTGGGTCGCGAGGTACGGCCGGGATTCCGATCCACTTTCATCACGATCGGATTGAATGCCTTGGAAACCAGCATTACCGTGTCGCCGACTTGGATATCCTGCATTTCTTGCGCAGTGGCGATCACTTGCACCACCCGGTTACCGATCAGGATCGAGAGAGTGAATACGACGTCGTTGCGATCGATCGCGAGCACTTCGCCGGTAAACTGAAATTTCCCGCTGATCCGGCGATTGCTGAAAACCTCGGCGGGTCGGCCGCGGACAACCGCTTGGCCGCCCTCGATGACGATGACCTGATTGGACAGCCTGTAGACTTCGCCGAGATCATGGCTGACCATCAGCGTGGTCATGTGCAAATGGCGGTGTATTCCCAGGATTTCATTCTGAAGACGGAGCCGGGTTTCACCGTCCAAGGCGGAAAGCGGCTCGTCGAGCAGCAATAGCCGAGGTCTACGGGCCAAAGCCCGCGCCAGCGCTACCCGCTGCTGTTGTCCCCCGGACAGGGTGGCCGGAAGACGCCGTTCCAGCTCCTTGATGCCCATTAGGTTCAAGAGTTCATCCACATAGTGCTCGTCTTTAGGGTCCGCCAACGCGATGTGGAGGTTCTCGCGCACGCTCAGATTGGGAAAGAGGGCATAATCCTGGAACACAAAACCGACTCCGCGTTTCTGGGGCGGGACGTTGATGCGTCGGTTCCGGTCGAACCACACCTCGCCGCCTACGACGATTCTTCCGTGATCGGGCTCCGTCAGCCCGGCGATGCAGCGCAAGCAGGTGGTTTTTCCCACGCCTGATCGCCCGAATAAGGTCAGAAACTGTCCTGTCTCGACTTCGAACTCGAGATTCAGCGTCACGTTCCCTTCCGCCGTGTGCAGGTGTTTTCGCAGCGACAGCTCCAGCATCAGAGCGGTCTCAATGCGCGTTTATTGAAGAAAAACACCGCGAGCAGGATCGAAAAGCTGACCGCGAACAGAATGAACGCATAAAAGTTGGCGGCTGAGTAATTGAGGGATTCAACCTCGTCATAAATGGCGATGGACGCTACTTTGGTCACGCCGGGAATACTGCCGCCCATCATCAGCACGACTCCGAACTCGCCGATAGTATGGGCGAAGCTGATTACTACCCCGGCAAGCAAGGACGGCTTAATGTTCGGCAGAAGAATACGTATCAATGTCTGCCATTTGGACAGCCCCAGCGTATAAGCCGCTTCCATGAGGCTGCGCGGCAGGTTCTGAAAACCCGACTGCACCGGGTGGACCATGAACGGCATGCTGAAGAGCACGGAGGCTACCACCAGCCCTTCGAAGCTGAACACCAGCCGCAGCCCCAGCGTGTCATCCAAAAAGCGGCCGAAGGCGTTTTTCGGACTGAAGGCAAGCAGGAGATAGAATCCGAGCACCGAAGGCGGCAGAACCAATGGCATGGCGACCAGGGTTTCCACCACGGCCTTGAGGCGGAAGCGGCCGAAAGCCAGCCAGTAACCGAGGGGCACACCGATGAGGATCAATATCGCCGTCGTGACCGTGGCGAGCTTGAGGGTGAGGATCAAAGGTTGCCAGTCATAGGCCATGGGTCGCCTCCCCAAGCATCACTTCGTTGGCCTTGATCAGGGCTTCGACATGATCGCCCACGGTCAGCTCCAGGCGGTCGATAGCCCGGCTGGTAATAATGGAGATCAGTCGATGTCCTTTATAGTCCAGTTCCACCTCGGCCAGCAGTTCGCCCTTGTTGATGTTTCGTACCACGGCTTTCAAACGATTGCGCAGGCTCAGGCGGCCCGAAAGCCCCTTGGCGAGGGAGACCTCCGTTTCCTTGAACATCACCGAGACATCTCCTCCCACGGTCAGATAAGGCGCGGTTGCCGGCGTTTCGACCATAATGGCGGTCAGGGTATCCTCCGCCACCGCCACATCTACCAGGGAGATGCCCCCTTGACTGGCGATGGCGGTAATCCGGGCCGGGAGCCGATTCATGGTAGAAGATGACCCAAGCGGGTGAAAATGGCTCGCGCCATGGGCGAGGACAAAAAGTCGTAAAACCGATGCGAAGCCGCTCTGTGGTGAATCTGACCGTGCTTGAGGATCATTACGCCCTGGCCGAACGCTAACCACAAGCAAACGAGCAGCAATCCGGGTTTCATCTCTTTCATTGCGATGACCTCCTGCTTTCGGGCTCGGCGGCGCCAGGCAAAGCTTCGCCCGGCAGAATGAAGCCGTAGCTGCGGAAGATGGCGCGGGCCGGCTCGCTGGCGACGAAATCGGCGAAAGCGCCGGCTAACGCATTTTTCTCGGCTCTCTTGAGGAGGACGTAAGCTTGGTCGAGGGGTTCGTGCAGGGTTTCGGGAATGAGGTAGTACCCGCCTTTTGCCGTGAGGCTAGGGCTTACCGCGAGCGACAGGGCGATGAGGCCGACGTCCGCTGCCCCGGTTTCCGCGAACTGCGCCGTCTGCGCGATGTTTTCGCCGAATACCAGCTTGTTCTGTACTTTGGTCCAAAGACCGGCATTTTCCAAGGCTTCCTGAGCACGCTGGCCGTAAGGCGCATGTTTGGGATTGGCTATGGCGATTTGCTTGATCCTGGGGTCGGCCAGGTCCTGAAGCGTCATCTTGCCGGCATTCATGTTCGCGCTCCAGAGAACGATGCGGCCGCGGGCGTACATCCGCACCTCGGAAGCGGTCAAGCCCTGTTCCTTGAGCTTTTCGGGAAACTTGACGTCGGCCGAAAAGAAGATGTCGAAAGGCGCTTCGTGAGCGATTTGTTCGTAAAACTTGCCCGATGAGCCGGTGACGAGATCCACCATCGCCTCAGGATGTTGGTCTTTGAAGGCTTTCACGACCTCGTCCATTGCATACTTGAGATCTGCCGCGGCGGCGATGGTGAGCCTGACCGGCTCGGCGCCCTGGGCAGAGTGGCCTATGGTCAGCAGAAGGAGCAAAAAAATCAACAAAAAACGATTCATGGCTGAATTCCCAATGGATTGAAAAGATCGAGGTTTTTCACAACTGTCCCGATTTTCGAGTCGTGGATCAGAACTGGTACTGAAACCGGGTCAGGAACAATTTTTCGGTCGGACGATCCCGGTCCCGGGCTGCGCCGCTGTCAAAATAAGTCTGGGCGTAATCGGCCATGAACTTGATATTGCCGTTGATATACCAGTTCAAGCCGAGCGCCCACTCGGTGGCTTTGCTGGCCGATGTGGATGGATTGACGAAGACCCCGTTGAATTTGAAGGTATCGTCGTCCACATCCAGTTCGCCCCAGCGGGCGGCGATCTGGAAAGCGCCCCAGGTGCCGGCGAAGGGGGCGAAGTTCCGGGCCGGTTTGATCCCGAAGAACGAGTTCCTTTCGCCGGTCAGCACATAAGAGCTCTGCACTTGCCAAGCGGTATTGTCCTGGCGCGCGGTCCTGGTTCTCGTGCTATTGGCCAGGCGTTGCGATGAAATGACGTACTCGGTCAGCAGTCCGAACGGTCCCCAGTACCAATAAGCCTGGGGCGTGACACGGTAGGCGTCTCCGGAAGCGGTGATATTCGGGTTATAAGTCAGGAAGGCCTGCTGTCCGGCCGAAACCAGATTGTTCAAGCTGTTCCGCCTGGGCTGCCCCCAACTGCCGGCAATGCCGACGCCCAAGCCTTCCAAAGCCGGGATGCCGCTGTGCAGGAACGGATGGGAAAAAAGACGGCCGGCGAATTCCTTGTTGTCTTCCCGCTCGCTGTCCGTGTTTCCCCCGTCGCGGGCACCATTGAAGACGCCCAGTTGATACCCTAAGAACTCCCGGAACACCGGCAATATCGTGTACTGCGTGCTATAGCCGGGATAGGGAATCTGGCCGTGCAGCATCACGCCGATGTCTCGCGCCGGAGTCAGGTTCTGGGTCAAGGCGCGCTCGACGAACGCGATATTGGGCGCCCCTTGCTGGCGTTCCAGGCCGTTGACCGGCGGTCTGAATTTACCCGCCATCAGACTGGCGTACGGAAAATAGTGTAGATCGGCGAAGGCGTCGAAGAGGCGCAGATTGCCTTGGCCGAAATCAGGCGAAAAACGGAAATCCGCCCATTTGAAGAAGGTGCCGTCGATGGTCAGGCGGGCGCGGCGGATGGTGAACTTGTCTGGAATCGTGTCGCCGGACGAATCATCCATGAAGAAGTTGCCGTCGGCCTGGGCATAGGCGCGGAGGCTCAGGCGATAGTTCTCGTCGGCGGATTTGATGACCAGGCCGTTGCCGTTCATATCGATTTTAGGCGCATTCTTCGCCGCTTCCGCTGTCGCCTTGCGATCCAGCTCGATTTTTTTCTCTAGCGTGGCGACCTTGTCGTTCAGCGCCTTCACCTCGCCACCAGGCACGGCAACAGGGAGGCTCGTCGGATTCGTTTCCTGCGTCTTCGCAGCGATCTGTTTGCGGAGTTGTGTATTTTCCTTTTCCGATTGTTCCAGGCGATCTTCCATTTCCATAAGGCGCCGCTCCATCGCCTGCATGCGTTCCTCCATGGTGGCCGCCGAAGCGCCGTCAGGCGCGACAAGGAGTAAGCCGTGACAAGCGACGGCGAGCGCTGTTTTTGTTTTTATCGTCACGAGATGTTTCCCCAATTGGTTTTGCCGGTAAGCTGCGACAGCACTTTCCACGAAGTCTCCGATCGCGATGATCGTTATTACTGTGTAGTAATAACGAAGATCAAGCAAAAGCGGGGCCAAAATTGGGGTAACTAGATCGGCGAGCGCGGACTGCCTGGTAATGGCTTGCTTAGGATTTGGCCGCCAATAACATCCCGTTCTACTCGAAAACGATTGTAGGATGGGTAGAGCGAAGCGAAACCCATCGATGGTGGGCTAGGCGCGCACGGCCACGAACCATGCCATGGCCGCAGGACTCTCCGCGCGCCGTAACCCACCGGTTCCGCGGCCTTGCCTGGTGGGTTACGGCGCGCGGAAACACCACAGGAACTTTCCAGATTCGGTGCGGTGCGCGCCTAACCCACCTACACCAGCAACATGAATCGGAACGTTGTTTTCGGCCATATTCTTACCGTGACAACCACAAACCTGCATGCATATTGTTGAATGTCCGATGGAAATGCGTTTTCAGTCACGGTTTATCGTCCTGCTAGCATGCCGCTATATATAAATATACATACCGATGCGAAGCGCTTGAACGGCAATTGTCAGTGGATACTGCGGCTAAAGGAATGTCGGGTTTCGCACAAATAGCGACTGTCATGTTGCACGCAATCGGACAAAGGAGAGCTATGCGCTTTAGGCCGTAAGGCGCGAACTTGGCTAAGCTTTCGGGCACCGGAACCGGCGTTGTTGCCTGCCGGTGCCCTGAGTGCTTTTTCCATAGGAGATATCTGTGAACAAGATCGGTAAGTTCGGTGTCGTGGGGCTTTTGTTGATCGCGGGCGGCGTGTCCGCCGTTGCCGCGGAAGAAATGCCCACGCCCAAAGTGTTTCGCGACGCTCCGGCCCAAAAGGGTCAATGGCGCATGGAGATTCTCAAGTTCGACGGCATGGAAGACAACGGAGAGGGCGCAAGCGCCATGCCGAAGAGCATGACGATGTGCATGGACAGCCTCATGGACATGGCCAAGAAGAGCGAGCAGCAGCAGGGTCCCAAAGCTTGTCGCGGCAAAATTCTCGAAAACACGGACAATCGCGCCGTTTATGAGACCACGTGCGAGGATAGCGGCGTCTATCGCAGCACCATAACCCGCGAGGGACCTCGTTCATTCGTCATCGAAGCCAATGGCAAGGGCGCGGAAGGCTCGTTCGCCATGACCTCGCGTTACACCTATGAAGGGCCTTGCCAGGGAAACAGCGGGAAACCGGTGGTCAGCTTCGATAAGAACAGCGAGGCCTGCAAGGCGATGAAAGCGCAGATGGTCCAGATGGACCCGAAGAAAGCCTGCGCCGGCGCAACGGGGGATGCTCGCCGGACATGCGAACAGCAGATGGCGCAATCGCTCGCTCAGCTTAAAAGTATGTGTGAATAGGCGAGGTTTCTTGGGGGCGGGACTTTCCTTGGTTGTAGATACTGTTATCCGGGTCAAGCGCCATGCAGGGCTGGATCGAAGGGTTTTTCGGATTTGAGGACGCCGAAGGCGACCTGCAAAAGCTTGCGCATCATGGCGCCGATGATGAGCTTGGCGGGTTT
>Ga0196971_1000135_pt1 | contig 73396 bp, 59 predicted proteins | sample S1v_1013CmetaG_FD_148660 | JGI IMG/M metagenome (GOLD analysis project Ga0196971, IMG submission 148660) | Soil microbial communities from Anza Borrego desert, Southern California, United States - S1+v_10-13C | ecosystem: Environmental > Terrestrial > Soil > Desert | place: USA: California... | reverse complement strand
ACTACGCTACGCTTCGTTGCCGTTTCATATGCATTGTTACCGCCGCCCTCGGGAAATGCGTCATTGCATCATCAATGTGTAACCCATGTCCCAGGACGATTCTGTTACCTATGTCCCCGACCAGTCATCCCCGAATGAGAGAACACGTATCGCATCTTCAAGCTGTTGCGCCTCAGCGATCTCCCAATCTCGCACCGTGCGTAGCGCGGCGGCGGCAGCTTCAAGCGCTTCGACTTGTGCAGTTTCCGATACAACCGAGAACCCGCTTTTCTTCCTCAGTGATCCCTTATTGCGAGTCCACCCGCGGTCGCCATCAACCGCCCAGACGGAGTGCACGATAGTATTGCGGTACTCCTCGGCTGCGCGGAACGCCTTTCGCACAAGAGCCATGTCCACGCCGCGCATGTGCATCCGCTTCCGAGGGAAGAGTTCCATAAGAAGATCAACCTTCTGACGGAAGCTCATCGCGGAGAGGACAAGGTAACGTTCTTCGAGCACTTTGAGCCCAAGATCCTTGGCCAGAGCCTCAGAAATCCACAGCTCGATCTGCTGAAATGAGACAACGACATCGCCAATGGCCTTAAGCAAGTGGTCATGTGTTGCGACAATGTCTACAGCTCTGGTCGCTTCTTCCATGATGCCTAACTGAATATTTAAAAGGACAGCTAACGCCGTTATGCACGACCGCGAGCCGTTATGCAAATTCGTTTGATGACCCGCAGACCGCGCTGGGCTTGGCTTTGGCACGATACCTGTATCTGTATACAGTATTAAATGAACGTGAAACAAGGCTTGCCTAAGACGATACCAGAAAGGCAACGCCGGCTACTCGATCAGTTGCGCCGTTGCATCAGGGACAAGCACTATTCGCTCAGCACCGAGCGCACCTATGTTTATTGGACGAAATGGTACATACGGTTCCGCGGCCTGCGCCATCCCGCAAATATGGGACCCAACGAGATTCGTACCTTTCTTTCGTACCTCAATAACGACCGGAACATTGCCGCCTCGACCTACAGCCAGGCACTCTGTGCATTGCTGTTCCCGTACAAGGAAGTCCTTCGGATTGAACTGCCCTGGATTGGAGGTATCAGCCGGCCAAAGCGTCCGCCGAAGCGCCCATCAATCCCCACCCAGACCGAGGTAATGCTTCTCCTTGAGCAGATGAGCGCGGTCTATCGGTTGATCGTCCAGATGCTGTACGGCACCGGGATGCGGTTGTCCGAGTCCGCGCAGTTGCGGATCAAGGATGTTGACCTGCAACGGCGGGAAGTGCTTGTTCGTGCTGGCAAGGGAGGAAAAGACCGCATTACGGTGCTGCCACTGTCATTGGTCCAGCCACTGCGCGACCGAATAAGGCACTACCGTTCTATATGAGCAGGACCGGACCGAGAGTTCACATGCGACCGTAATGTGCACATGCATATAGCGCTACAAGACCACATGCTAGTTGCACGTTTATTGCATCCGGCATGCTCCAGCATCCTGTTCCAGCTAGCATTTACGGAGGTATGCCATGTCCTGTGCTTTTTTCCCCGCATTTCCTCGCTTCCTGCTTCCCAGCCTGGTTGTATTGAGTCTTGCGGCCTGCGGCGATACGGCAAAACTGCCGCCGCAGGCCGGCTATGGGGCGCAGCCGACCTTGCCGCCGCCTAACCGCTCTGCCATCCCCACCGTTAAGATCGCACCCGCCAAAGGCTGGCCCACTGGTGCAAAGCCAACTGCGGCACCGGGCTTTGCCGTGAACGCCTATGCGAGCGGCTTCCACCATCCGCGCTGGCTGCATGTGCTTCCCAACGGCGACGTGCTCGTCGCGGAAACCAACGCTCCGCCGAAGCCGGAGGACTTCAAGGGTATCCGCGGTCGCATCATGAAGATGGTGATGAAGCGTGCCGGTGCGGCAGGCGAAAGCGCCAACCGCATCACCCTGCTGCGCGACACGAATGGCGATGGAGTTGCGGAAACGCGCAGCGTTTTCGTGGACGGGCTGAGCTCTCCATTCGGCATGCAACTGGTCGGCAATGACCTGTATGTCGCCAATACCGATGCGTTGGTTCGATTCAAATACACGCCGGGTGCGATGAAGATCGATGGCCCCGGCGAGAAGATCATCGACCTGCCCGCCGGCCCGATCAACCGTCACTGGACCAAGAATGTCATCGCCAGCCGCGACGGCAAACGCCTCTATGTCACGGTGGGATCGAACAGCGACGTTGCCGAGAAAGGCTTGGACAACGAGGTAAACCGCGCAGCCATTCTGGAGGTCGATCCGGCAGCGAAGACATATCGCGTTTTTGCCTCCGGCATCCGCAATCCGAACGGCCTGGCATGGCAGCCGCAGAGCGGCGCACTCTGGACCGCCGTCAATGAGCGGGATGAACTCGGCAGCGATCTGGTGCCGGATTACATGACCTCGGTGAAGGACGGCGGATTCTACGGCTGGCCGTACAGCTATTACGGCAGGCATCTCGACCCGCGCGTGAATCCGCAACGGCCCGACCTCGTCGAGAAAGCCATCGTTCCGGATTACGCACTCGGTGCGCACACGTCTTCAATGGGCCTTGCCTTCTATGAAGGCAAGCTGTTTCCGCAGCGCTATGCCGGCGGTGCTTTCATCGGGCAGCATGGTTCATGGAACCGCAATCCGCACAGCGGCTACAAGGTGATCTTCGTCCCCTTCAGGAATGGCCGCCCGGACGGCATGCCGGAAGATGTGCTGACCGGCTTCGTGGACGACAACGGCGATGCGCTCGGCCGCCCGGTCGGTGTGGTCGTGGACGGCACGGGCGCACTGCTGGTGGCGGATGACGTGGGCAACGTGGTGTGGCGCGTGACGCCGGCGAAATAGGCAGCACGCTGTTAAAAAACGTAGCAAGTCGGCCGATTGCGAGGGAGGATCGCACGCGTACGAATGGTACGCAGAGCATCGCAGCCTGCAAGATCGGCCTGCGCAGTTTTTTCAACCGCCTGCAGAGCGCCCTACTCTACGTCGTCCAGCGTATAGAGGTATGCCGCCATGTCGCGCGCATCCTTGTCGGTGATGCCGAGGGCCGGCATTGCCGACAGCGGGTCAAACTGCTTCGGGTCCTGCAGCCAGCGCACCATCATGTCCGGCGTATTCGGAATGACGCCGCCGATATAACGCCGTGTTGCCATGCCGTTCAGCGGTGGCCCGACATGCTTGTTGGCGCCGACCACGCCGGGAATCTGGTGGCAAGTCGCACACAGGTACTGACCCATTGCACGCCGACCCGCCTCGGGGTCGCCCGGCTTGTCCGCTACTGCCACCACTGCGCCATCCTTTCGCCGTACCGGAATCGACTCGTTCCATTGTGCGTAGTCTTTGGTCGACATCCGCGGAAGATACATGACGAAAGCGACCACATCCCAGATCTCTGCATCGGTGAGCCGGTATTCCCATGCGGGCATGCCGGTCATCTTCGTGCCCTGCCGCACCACCCAGTAAATCTCCTGCGGTTTCCAGTGGCGCGCCGTATCGACAAGGTTTGCCGGTGCCGGCGTCATGCCCGCTGCAAAGGGCTCCGGCGCCACGCCCGGCGCACCATGGCACTGCAGGCAGGATGCGCGGTAGAGTCGCAGGCCGTTGCGCTGGCGTTCCTCGTTCGCGAGCTCCGGCACATCGACTGAGTGCGAGCGTAACTTGACCGAGCGCCGCATCGCAAATTCGAGGAACTGGTTGACCAGCGCCGTATGCTGCTCTGTCGCTGCCACATTGTAGATGCCGGAGATGACGATCGCGCCGCCCGCTGCTGCAGCGAGCAGCATGATCAGCAGAAGCAGAAGGAGCAACACGGACAGGCGCAACTTTCGCAGGAGGGTGCTCATCATGCGGCCTCAATCCAGCGTGTAAAGAAATGCCGCGATATCCCTTGCGTCACCCTCCGTGACACCAAGGTTGGGCATGGCCGTGCGGGGGACGGCCTGGGGCGGATTGCGCAGCCAGCGCACCATTTCTCCGGGTGTATTCGGCAGCACGCCACCGATATAAGCGCGTTTCGCCATCTTGGCCAACGGCGGGCCGATGTTGCTGCCCTGGTTCGCGATGCCGGGTATCGTATGGCAGGCGCTGCAGCCATAGCGCCGCACAGCCTCTTTCCCGCGTTCGGCATCCGCGTCCTGCAACGGCTCCGCCAGCGCATTGCAGCACAGCACTGCGGCAGACAGCAGGAGCGATACGGGACAGGACACGCGCATCATGCCCGCCTGCCCGACGTTGACAGCCGCAATACTCTCGAGGCAAACACCAGTGCCGCCAGTATCAGCACCATGCCGGCCGGCACCCACATGACGAGCCCGCCAAGTTGCTGGTCAGCGAGCAAGCTGATGCCCCATGCCTCCGTGCGTCCTGCATAAAACGGATACCAGGCGCGGGGAGAAAAGGTCAGCAGTGCACCCAGCATGCCGGAATGAATCAGTGTCGTCAGCAGGTACACCACGGCCGAACCATCGCGTATCGGGCTGCGTGCGCCGATCAGCGCACTCCAGAACAACAAGGCAGATATGAGAAAACAGAGATGTTGCGCCACATGAACATCGTCATCAAGCAGGCCTGCCTCGAAAAAGCGCGGAGCATGCCAGGCCCACAGCATCGCTGCGTGTATTGACCATGCCACCAGCGGTTGCATCAGCCGGCGCCACACGACACGCAATGGCCTCCACCTGAGTGCCATGGACACTCTCTTGCGCCATGGTGGCGAAAAAGCCCAGAGGAAAACGCCAAGCGGCATGCCGGCCACAAGCAGCGGCGCCGCTCCCAGCATCAGCAGCTCATGCTGCAGCATATGCATCGAGAACAGTTCTGACCCCAGAGTATCGACGGGTGGCAGCAGCGCGACGGCAAGGATGCCGAGACCGGCGATGTAACAACCGGCGCGCCAGACGGGTACGCCTGCACCGAGTCCCGCCTGCTGCCAGAGCCGGGTTGTACCCATAGCGTACAGCGCCATGGCAACGAACAGCCCGCCAATCACCCAAGGATCGGCGCCCTCCTTCCACACGTCGCCTCCTGCCTCGGAATGCGCGCGCGCCAATGGAGCGCAGGCAATCCAGAGTGCGATGGTCGGTACCAGCGGTGCCAGGCGGTTGACGGTCATGGGACGATGCGTTTCGTTCGCGTGCCGGGTTGCAGTGCCGCCTGCAGTGCAGATTGGCGGTACCTGCCGACTCGGCGGCGTTGCAATTTTTTTGCCAGCGTGGGTTTGAGTGCTACGGGTGCAGCGAGGCGTTAGCGTCCGGCAAGGTCCATGGACCATCGTTGTAATTATCTCTATGTAAATCCTGCCCTTGCTTGAAAATTTGGCTGCACCTCGACCTTAAGCTTTTCCGCTGTCCTTTCCGCGATCCAAATGCCGATAAATGGTATGCAATGTGCTAAGCAGCCAGAAACCACCCACCGTACAGGACGATGGCATCCTTCCGCTTGCCTTTATTACTTGCGGCAACCTCCGCACCGGTGCATGCCGGGATGCAGTCGACATTTCATGCAGGCGGGGACCAGGCAGCGCGGATTGAGAGTATCGCCTGGGTCTTGTTCGTCGGCGGCGGACTGATCTTTATCGCTGTCATCTTACTGGCGCTGTTCACGCTGTTTGGCTCTTCTTCTCAGCGACCTTTGCTCGGCCGGCAGGCCCTGATCGTCGGCGGCGGGATTGTCTTCCCGGTGGTCGTGCTGACTGCGCTGCTGGTTTATACCTTTTCAGCCGCCTCCGCGATGGTGCGCGACGACATACCGCCGTCAGTCCGCATCGAAGTCACCGGCGAACTGTGGTGGTGGCGCGTGCGTTACCTGCAGGAAGACGGCAGCACGTTGGTCGAAACCGCCAATGAAATCCGCATCCCCGCCGGCCAGGTAGTGGAATTCCTGCTGACGTCGCCGGACATCATCCACAGCTTCTGGGTACCCGGACTAGCTGGCAAGATCGACATCATTCCGGGCCATGTGAACCGCCTGCGTGTCACCGCACAGGAGATGGGCACCTATCGCGGTCAGTGCGCGGAGTATTGCGGCGCACAGCATGCCAACATGGCACTGCAGGTAGTAGTGCTCACGCCAGATCAATTCCGTACCTGGCTGGCCGAACAGCAAAAGCCCGCGCCGGAACCTGCCAGCCCCGACCTGCAGCTGGGCCGCCAGCTGTTCCTCGATAACCGTTGCGGGCTGTGCCATACGGTCCGCGGCACGCCCGCCCACGGTAAGCCGGGGCCGGAACTCACTCATGTCGGCAGCCGCCTTGCGCTGGCAGCGGCCACGCTGCCCAACGGCGCCGGCTCACTCGCTGCATGGATCACCGGCAGCCAGCACATCAAGCCGGACAACAAGATGCCGGCATTCCGGCAGTTCTCGCCGGAAGAGCTGCGTGCGCTGGCCGCCTGGCTGGAGAGCCTGCAATGACGGACCAGCAACGCAGGGCCGTGCTGCTGCAGCGGCTACCCAATGCATTGCCGCGCCCGAATGGCGAGCTGGAGAAATTGCAAAAGGCGTGGCAGCCGCCGTCCGGCTGGCGCATGATCAGCGCGGTCAACAACACTTATATCGGCCTGTTCTATATCGGCACTGCATTCCTGTTCTTCCTGCTGGCCGGGATCCTCGCGCTGATGATGCGCACCCAGCTTGCCGTGCCTGCAAACGACTTGCTCGGGCCGCAGACCTACAACCAGCTGTTCACGATGCACGGCACGATCATGATGTTCCTGTTCGCCGTGCCGGCGGTGGAAGCGATGGGCGTGCTGCTGCTGCCGAACATGCTGGCCGCGCGCGACCTGCCCTTCCCGCGCCTGTCGGCATACGCGTACTGGGCGTATGCAATCGGCGGGCTGGCCTTCTTCTGCAGCCTGTTCTTCGGCCTCGCACCGGAAGGCGGATGGTTCATGTATCCGCCGCTGTCCAGTTACCGCCATTCGCCCGAGGCCAATGCGGATTTCTGGCTGCTCGGCATCGGATTTATCGAGATTTCCGCCATTGCGGGTGCGATCGAAATCGTGATCGGCGTGCTGCGTACGCGGGCGCCCGGCATGACGCTGGACAAGATGCCGGTATTCGCGTGGGCGATGCTGGTGTTCGCCGGCATGATCATCTTCGCCTTTCCCGCGGTGATCCTGTGCACGGCGCTGCTGGAACTGGAACGCAGCTTCCACTGGCCGTTCTTCCTTGCGGACAAGGGCGGCGATCCCTTGCTGTGGCAACACCTGTTCTGGTTCTTCGGCCATCCGGAGGTGTACATCATTTTCCTGCCGGCGGTCGGCATGGTGTCGATGATCGTGCCGGCAATGCTGAAGAAGCCGCTGGTCGGCCAGCATCTCGTCGTGCTGGCATTGCTGGCGACCGGTTTCCTCAGTTTCGGCCTGTGGGTGCACCACATGTTTGCCACCGGCATTCCGCAGCTGTCGCTCAGCTTCTTTTCCGCCGCCAGCATGGCGGTGTCGGTTCCGAGCGGCATACAGGTGTTTGCATGGATCGCAACCTTTGCCGCTGCAAAACGCGTGAAATGGCGGGAAATGAAGGTGCCGATGCTGTTCGTGCTCGGTTTCCTGTTCATCTTCGTGCTGGGCGGACTCACCGGCGTGATGGTCGCGGTCGTACCCTTCGACTGGCAGGCACACGATACCTACTTCGTCGTCGCCCATCTGCATTACGTGCTGTTTGGCGGCATGGTATTCCCGCTGTTTGCAGCGTTTTACTACTGGGCCCCCTTTGTCAGCAGCAAGCCGTTGTCGGAACGGCTGGGCCGCTGGAGCTGCGGCCTGATGTTTGTCGGCTTCAACGTTGCCTTCTTCCCGATGCATATCACCGGTCTCGCGGGCATGCCGCGCCGCGTGTACACCTATGCGGAAGAACTCGGCTGGGGACCGTTGAACATGGTGTCCACAATCGGGGCCTTCGTGATCGCGCTCGGCGTGCTGGTGTTCCTGGTCGACATGGCACTGCATTTCCGCCCGTCGATCAGCAAGAACGCCGGCAATGTCTGGGGCGCGGGCACGCTGGAATGGCTGCCCAGCGATACCTATGGCGTGCGCAGCATCCCTATCGTCTCCAGCGGCGAGCCGTTGTGGGACCAGCCCGGTCTGGCCGAGGATGTCGATGCTGGCCGCTACTACCTGCCCAATACGGCCACTGGCCGGCGCGAGACCATCGTTACCGCGCCGATGGATGCGCGGCCACAGTATGTGCTGCAGATGCCGGGGCCGAGCTGGCCGCCGGTGCTGGCAGCGCTCGGTACCGCCGGCTTCTTTTTGTTCCTCACCGTCAAGCTGGTGCTGCCGGCGGTATTGAGCGGCATCCTGGCCATCGTGACGGTATTCAAATGGCTGTGGGCCACCGATCCGGCGCCGCCGAAGGAACCGGTCGATATTGGCGGCGGCATCCGCCTGCCAGTGACGATGAGCGGCCCGTCGTCGCACTCGTGGTGGGCGATGGTGGTGCTGATCATGGTTTCCGGTTCGCTGTTCGGCTCGCTCGTGTTTGCATACCTGTTCCTGTGGACCGTATCCCCGGATGTATGGCCGGCCGCGGACCGGCTCCCGGCACTGGCTTGGCCATTTGCTGCCGCCCTGCTGCTCGCTGCGAGTGGCGGTTGCATTGCCTACGCGGGCCGCCAGCTGAAGGTGGCTGAGCGGCGCCAGACGCGGCTGCAACTCGCGCTTGTGCTGGCCATCGTGCTGATCGCCGCTTCAGTGTATGTCGACTGGCTCGGACAGTCGCACACCGGGCTGAGGCCGCAGGCAAGCGCCTATGGTGCAACGGTTTACATGGTGATCGGCTTGCAGGGATTTTTCGCCATCACCGTTGCGACAATGGCCGGCTATACCATCGCGCGTTCCCTTTGCGGCATGCTGGACGCGCGGCGGCGCAGCACGTTCGACAACACGATGCTGCTCTGGTACTACACGGTCGCGCAAGGCTTGGTGGGCCTCGCGCTGGTGCATGGTTTTCCACGTCTCACGGGATGAAGGCGATGGAATCCCTGCGCTTTGATCGTGCCTTCCTGCGCCTGTTTGCGGCGCCGCTGGTGTGGGCGCTGCATTTCCTTGCTGTGTATGGCGCGATCGGCATCATTTGCGCGCGCAGGATGCATGGCCTCACGCTGCTCGGTCTCGACATCGCCAGCTGGGTTGTCGCCGCAACGACCGTCGCTTCCGTTGCGGCCGTATTCCTGCTGTCCTTACGTGGCGCGGCCGGTCAACCTCCCCAGGACAATGCCAGTTTCACCCGCTGGACCGGCGCTGCCCTGGGAGTACTGTCCATCATTGCCATCGCATGGGAAGCGATGGCCATCCTGCTCGTGCCTGCTTGCAGGTGACGAGCGTTACGGATGCATACGGGGCCGGTGCGGCTTGCTGGGCGGCGGATTGCGCGAGTCGTACGCCGGGCAGTGCTCGAGCTCGTCGCGGGTGATGCCCATCACCACGCTGCGATCCTCGGAGCTGATGTGGTCGATGAGCGAAGGCGACACGAGTACCGGTTTGCCGGGCCACCAGTTGCGCGGGTCGATGACCAGAAACTGGACCGACCAGTCGTCATCATCGAACAGCAGGTCTTCCACATGGCCGAAGCTCTCGTCTGGCGTGCGGATCGCATAGCTCATCACATCCTTGCAGCTGAACAGATGCCGGTTGTCAGGCACATGCTCGTCCGCGTTGTGCCCTGCCGCGCTCTGCGCACTCTTGGCGCTCTCACCATGTTCGACTGTGTCCGTCCCGGCGCCAGGCTCGTCGAACGGCCTTTCCTCGAGTATGCCGGGATACACGCCCTCGCCCCACATGTAAGGACCGGTCCAGTAATACGAGTAGCCGTAGTGGCGATGCAGTTCTGCTTCATGCCGGCGCGACACCGGTTGTGCGGTGTCGATGCTCGGACTGTCGCGGATCTGCTGCCGGGTCAGGTCGGCATGCATGGTGCGCAATGCCCAGTCGTTACGCCGGATCGAGATCGGCGATATCAGCACATCACGCCGGATGAACCAGTCGCCCGTGTCCACGACAAGGTAGCGGATGACCCATTTTTCCTCGTCGAAATACACATCATCGACCGTCCCAACGTCGCCATCCTTCGCCGCCACGGTGAAGTTATCGAGACCTTTTACACTGTGCAGGAACATTTTTCCCCTCCTCGAAACAGTGCGAGGCTACAGCCGCACCCGCGTCACCGCAGCCAAGAGAGGCATCGCCGTTGGCCTCGCTGATATTGTGCAGGCCGAAGTTCGGCATTTCCGCCGGTTATTTCGGGCTGTCCTGTTTGCACAACTCGGCCGGCCCCTTGCAGTCAGCTTCCCTCGATCGTTTCTTTCCCACAGGCGGTTGTGGTTGTGCGGCGCGCTTCGGACGCACTTTCTTCTCAGCTTGCGCTCCCGCGTCCGGCTCCATACCACGCTCCACATTACCGGGCGCCGGCTTTATCACCCCGGGATCGATGTTCTTCGGTGCCGGCTTGACCGCTTTGGGATCCGTATCCGGCGGGATAATGATCGCGCCGCCATCCACCGGGGTCCTTGGCTCACTGGATGCCTGGGCGTTGGCGAGAACCGGCACGGCGAGCAACGCTGCCGCAAGCACGACCTTTGTCAGGGGATGGTTCATACCGGCCTGCCTTTCATTTGAGATGGGCATCGAGTGCGGAGAGCAGTCCCTTCCGGTTTCGGTGAGACGACTCATAGGATCGGATCTTCTCGATGTCTTTCCTCGACAATGCATCCAGATGACCGCGGATCTCGGGGATGGTCAATCTCTCGTAATCCTTGATCGGCAGGCCGCGATCAGGCGACTTGCCTTCCTTGTCCTTTAGCTTCTCGGTACGTGTCTCGCCATATTGCGCACGTTGTTTGTTGACAATGCGCGCTGCGACTTCTTCTTCACGCCCCTTGTAGCGACCTTCCTGCTTGAAGCGATGTTCGAGTTTCTTGAATTCGCCCTCGCGCTTCGGGCTGGCACCGGCTGGCATGGCGTCCTCCTTTGCAACGAATGAATCAGGATAACGACAGCGTTTGCATATTCCATGCCTCCCGGTGCACGGGCGGAAGCTTGCCGCCGTAGGCACGACTCCATGGCGCGGATGATGCTTTCTATGAAACCGTCCCGTAACCTGCCAAGGAGCCGACCATGACAGCAACCGGAATACCGCACGCTGCCAGCGCGTGCATCGACGCCTGCCTCCATTGCTACCGCACCTGCCTGCAAACCGCGATGAACCACTGCCTGGAAACCGGCGGGCGCCATGTAGAGCCGTCGCACTTCCGGCTGATAACCAACTGCGCGCAGATGTGCCGCACTACAGCCGACTTCATGCTCAGCAGCTCCCACTTGCATGGCCGCATCTGCGCTGCATGCGCGGAAGTGTGTGGCGCCTGTGCCGACAGCTGCGAGCAGATTGGCGAGATGGACGAATGCGTGCGGGCCTGTCGCGAATGCGAACAGAGCTGCCGCCGGATGGCCAACGGCCAGTTGTACGGTGACGTGGGTGAGCGTGCCAGTCACGCCGGAGCCGGACAACAAGGCCAACTGCTGATGTAAGCCCATGGAAGCCCATCGCCCCGGACCGGACCCGGTACGCTCGCCACCGGAAGTTCCCGTCACACCGAGCCCGCAGCCCGAAATAGATCCCTCTTACAAGCCAGGCCCCGAGATCCCGGAACCGCCGCCCGATCCCGGCTCGCCGTGGGGACCGGGCAGCCCGGAAATCATCCCGGACCCGTCTCCGCCGGAATACCCGGAACCGGGAGATCCTTCGCCGGCATGAGACTGGAAAGGCCTACGCCCCCTGGCCCTGGTACAGCATCAGCGCGCCGTCGACCACGATCGTGGTCCCGTGGATATAACGTGCCAGCTCGGATACGAGGAAGACTGCCACATGCGCGATTTCTTCCGGCTTCGCCGCGCGCTTCATCGGGATCGACTGCACTTGTTGTCGCAGCGCTTCTGGATCGTCGATCGCCTGCTGGTTCATCGGCGTCAGCACCATGCCTGGGGCGATGTTGTTGACGTTGATGTTCTTCTCGGCCAACTCCAGCGCCAGCGTTGTCGTCAGGTTGCGCAACCCGCCTTTGGAGGCGTCATAGGCGGAAGCGCCGGCACGCGGAATCTCCTGGTGCACACTGGTGATGTTGATGATGCTGCCATGCCGCCCGGTGCCCGCGATCCCGCGAATGAATTCGCGGCAACAGTAGAACGGCCCGTACAGGTTGGTGCGAATGCCGTTATCCCAGTCCTCGTCACTCATGTCGCTGACGGCTTTGCCTATGGCGTCAATGCCGGAATTGTTCACGAGGATGGTCGGGATGCCGAGTTGCGCCTTCACATCACGAAACAGCGCCGCGACGTTGGCGGATTCGCGCTGGTCGAGCCGGAATACCGCTGCCTTGCGTCCGGCCGCCTCCACTTCTCGTGCGGTATGGTCTGCCCCTTGCCGGTCATGAAAATAAGTAATCACGACATCGGCCCCTTCGCGCGCAAACGCTATCGCAGTCGCCTGCCCGATGCCGGAGTCAGATCCCGTGACGACGGCGAGTTCGCCGCGCAGTCTTTGCTGGACCATGTTTTTCTCCTCAAAACGCAGGAGCGCAGCCGCAGCGCCCGGGGCGCTAGAGCCTGTTCTGCACTTCAAAAGGGGCTTGGGATACGCCAGAACGTACCACCTGCTGCGTTGCGACTCCTTGTCGCAACTCGTTACTGACGCGTGTCGCGCCTTGCATCTGGCACGTTCTGGCGCTCCCCAGCTACCCTTCCGGAGTACCTAACAGGCTCGAGGAAAAATCTACCGGTTGCCGGAAAAATTTACCGTGTGCGCACGGCACGACCTTATCCTGGTGCACATGTCTGGTGCCCCTGCCGAAGCATGCAGCCGTGCAGGAGCCGTGCCAACAAAAAGTGCATCAATGGGAGTCTCAGAGGAAACGAAGATCAGGCGTGGGCAACGGCGGCCGTGCGCTGCCCCGCATACGCGCTCGCGATGCGGAACTGGTTCTTTCCCGCCCGCTTGGCCTGGTACATCAAGCGGTCGGCGACGTCCATGACGCTGCGACAGTCGCCGCAGCCGCCCTCCCTGCTGAGAGCGCAAATGCCGATGCTGGCGCCGAGCCGCAAATCGGGGCGCCCGGGAATGCATACTTCCGCGACTGACTCGATGGCTTTCTGTGCGAGGCGCTCGACGCTGTCATTGTTGGAGACATCGCTCAGCACAATGCCGAACTCGTCGCCGCCGATGCGCGCGATCTTGTCGCTGCTGCGAAAACAGCTTCGCAGCCGCAGCGCCACTTCACGCAGCGCCTCATCACCTGCCGCATGTCCGCAGGCATCGTTCACGGCCTTGAAACCATCAAGGTCGATCAGCATGACGGCGCTGCGCGTGCCTTTGCCCCTTACCTGGTCGAGCGCATTCTGCAATGCGAGGAAGAAGCCGGACCGGTTCAGCAGTTCCGTCAGCGAATCGGTGCGCGAGGCGGATTCGAAGATTGCAGCACGCGCCTGCATTGCGCGCTTGGCCTGCTCCACCTGCTCGGCGAGCACCACGGTGTACCAGGGAAGAATGAGGATGGAGGCAATGATGCCCTCGCACACCAGCGGCACGAGATTCCAGTTGGGCGAAAACCAGAGCGCGGTTCCCGTGCATAGCGCGCCCATCAATGAAGACAGTTTCGCGAAACGCGGGCCATTGCGCAGCCCGTTGCCGATGGCCATCAGGACCGGTCCCCACATCACCGGCGCCATCACCTCTCCCGCATGGTAGGCCGCAAAAGCGAACACCGCTTGGTCCAGCATAATCGACAATACGCGCCGCGACCTGAACGTCAGCAGCGATAAATGCACCACGCCTATCCAGACGAAGGCGAAGCTGAAGAACGCGGCGACGCCGAACGCGGCGTTCCGGAATTCGCTGATGTGCCCGGTGAAGTAGGCAAGGACGAGATAAAGGGAAAAGGCGCTAACGAGCGTAAGTCGAAAGCAGGCATGCCCCATCTCGTCGCCAAGGTTTAAGGGAAGGATCTTTCTCAACAGCGGCCGTACGAACGAAACTGCCATATGTCTCCTGCCTTGTTCATTCTGGGCTTCGGTAACCGGACGATGCAGACAGCGCTCATGGGCGCTGTTCGTGCTGTCCCCGCTTGCCGCGGAGCGGTAGTGAGAAGCCATTTCTTTTTGGCAATTTAGTGTACGGGGAGAGGACGTCATGTATCCAAATATTTGTAGAGCGGCGGCACTAAAAGTGAACAACATTGAAACATGCGAATTGCATTTTTATTAATCAGGAAGATGCAAGTCTCAGTACTTGAGAACGATGGGGGCGACGATGCATGCAAAGCGCGGTGCTAGCGAAGGAGCCCGTCTGACGGAGACGGGCTTCCCGTGATTGAAAGCACGTTACGGAAGCACCTTATGCCGCATACGTTATGCCGCAAGCTTCTTCGTGATCTTTGCCACATGCCTTCCCTGGAAACGCGCGATTGCCAGTTCGTTCTCCGATGGCTGCCTTGAGCCATCTGAGCCGACGATCGTGGTCGCGCCATAGGGTGTGCCGCCGCTGATTTCATCCATTCCTGTCAGGCGCTGCTCCGAATAAGGCGCTCCGACGATGACCATGCCCTGATGTAATAAGGTCGTATGGAAGCTCGTGATCGTCGTTTCCTGGCCGCCGTGCTGGCTGGCAGTGCTCGTGAAGACGCTGCCCACCTTGCCGATCAACGTGCCCTTCACCCAGAGCCCGCCGGTCTGGTCGAGGAAATTGCGCATCTGCGCTGCCATGTTGCCGAAGCGTGTGGGCGTGCCGAAGATGATTGCATCCGCGTCGGCAAGTTGCTCGGGTTTAATGACAGGAATATGTGCAAACGCCGCGCGTGCCGCCTTTGCGCCGCTCTTTTCCAGCACGTTGTCCGGCACCAGTTCCGGCACCTGAAATAGCGTCACATCGACGTTCGCCTCCTCCCCGGCGCCGGCTGCAATCGCTTCCGCCATTTTGTAGATGTGCCCGTACATGCTGTAAAACACGACGTGGATTTTCGTTGCCATGCTACCTCCTGTGAATTGGGATGAATGGTGACCGGTTTGAACGGGCCATGACTGAAAGATTCCTGCGCCCCCAAGCGCTTGGCCACCAACGGCTAAGTCCATGCACATTCCTCCGCAGGATTGACCACCAGGCGAAAGCCGCTGATACTTTCGCACGTACAAAACACCCCCCTCATCGGAACGATCTCATGTGGCTGCGCGCAACAATTCCCCTTCTCGCCATCTCCGTGGCATTGCTGTCCACGGCAGCGTCTGCGGCCCAGCCATCCGTGACGGCGACGACGCCCGCAACAGCGACGACGACCAATTCCCTCGACATGGAGTTTGTGCTCGTTCCCGCCGGCGAATTCCTGATGGGCAGCGATGAGTTACCGGAAGCACTTGCAAAAGACTTTCCGCAATACGAAGTCAAGCGCTTCCTGGAACTCACCGACGAGCGACCGGTGCACAAGGTCCGCATCACGCGCCCCTTCTTCATGGGCCGTCATGAAGTGACCGTCGGCCAGTTCCGTCGCTTCCTCAAGGCCTCCGGCTATCGTCCCAAATCCGAAGCAGACGGCACGGGTGGTTACGGTTACAACCCATCCTACGATCCGGCCAAATCGGTCCGAGGCGATGCTTTCGAGGGACGTGACCAGAAATACTCGTGGCAAAACCCCGGCTTCCCGCAGGACGACTCCCACCCGGTCGTCAACGTCACCTGGAACGATGCGGTAGCCATAGCGAAATGGCTGAGCGAAACGGAAGGCAAGAAGTACCGCCTGCCGACGGAAGCGGAGTGGGAGTACGCGGCCCGCGCCGGCACGCGCAGCCGCTATCACAGCGGTGACAAACCGCAATCGCTGCTTGCAGTGGCCAACGTGTTTGATGCCGATGCGATGAAGAACTGGCCGAAGTGGAAAGCCTTCGCGCTTGCCGGCAGCGACGGCTATGCATTTACCTCACCGGTCGGCAGCTTTGCACCCAACGCATTCGGCTTGTTCGACATGCACGGGAATGTCTGGGAATGGACTGCCGACTGGCACGACGACCATTACTACGCCAACTCGCCGGTGGACGACCCGCAGGGGCCGGCGTCCGGTTCCGTGCGCGTGCGCCGCGGCGGGTCGTGGCACACCTGGCCTTTTTATGCACGATCGTCGTACCGCAACTGGAATGCTCCGCAGACCCGCTACACGCTGGTCGGCATCCGGCTTGTGCGCGAAGCGGACTGAGCGTCATCACGCCAAAGACACAAACACCGGAAACGAATCAGGAAGGATAGGACATGCTGAACGGCCTGTGGCTAGGCTTTTTTGTGGTTGCTGCATTGAGCGCCTTCGGGCGCTGGCTGGTAGGCGATGAGGCCGGCGTGTTCGCTGCGATGGTCGAGAGCCTGTTCGGCATGGCCAAGCTCTCGGTCGATGTCATGGTGCTGTTGTTCGGCACCCTCACCCTCTGGCTGGGCTTCCTGCGCATCGCGGAAAAGGCGGGGCTGGTGGAAGCGCTGGCGCGCTGGCTTGCGCCGCTGTTTCGAAGACTGATGCCGGAAGTGCCGAGCGGCCATCCTGCACTCGGCCTGATTACGCTGAACTTCACTGCCAACGGCCTCGGCCTCGACAATGCCGCAACGCCGATCGGGCTGAAGGCCATGCGCGCGCTGCAGGAACTCAATCCCAGTCCCGCATCCGCCAGCAACGCGCAAATCCTGTTCCTGGTGCTGAACGCGTCGTCGCTGACCTTGCTGCCGGTATCGATCTTCATGTACCGCCTGCAGCAAGGCGCTGCGGACCCGACGCTGGTGTTCCTGCCCATCTTGATCGCAACCAGCGCGTCGACGCTGGCCGGCTTCCTGGCCGTCGCCTACATGCAGCGGCTCAAACTTGGCGATCCGGTCGTGCTCGCCTGGCTCGGCGGCTTTGCACTGCTGCTGGGTGGGTTCATAGCGATGCTGGCCGGCTTGTCCGCCGCTGCGCTTGCCTCATTGTCTGCGCTCCTCGGCAACCTCGTGCTGTTCAGCCTGATCCTGCTGTTCCTGCTGTTTGGCGCGATGCGACGGGTGCCGGTGTACGAAAGTTTTGTCGAAGGCGCGAAGGAAGGCTTCGATGTGGCAAAGAACCTGCTGCCTTATCTGGTCGCGATGCTGTGCGCGGTCGGCGTGCTGCGCGCTTCCGGCGCACTCGATATGGCTTTGGGTGCCATACGGTATCTGGTGGAAGCCGCGGGCTGGGATACACGCTTCGTCGATGCGCTGCCGACCGCACTGGTCAAGCCCTTCTCCGGCAGCGCCGCGCGCGCCATGCTGATCGAACTGATGCAAACCAAAGGGGTGGACAGTTTCCCCGCACTGCTGGCCGCAACTGTGCAAGGCAGTACCGAGACGACCTTCTATGTGCTGGCCGTGTACTTTGGCGCGGTCGGCATACAGCGCGCACGGCATGCGGTAGGCTGCGCGCTGCTCGCCGATCTTGCCGGCGTGCTGGCGTCAATTGCCGTCTGCTACTGGTTCTTCGGATAATCCGAAAGGATGTTTGTGACTGCAGCGAGCGGTCCCAAGCAGCTTCTCAGACCATCTCCAAGAGTCTGTTTGAAAACCGTAGCGAGCGGCTCGAGCTTGGTTTGGGGCGCCCCGGCTCGGCGCCCCAAACTCGCGTCTCGCAGTAGGTTTTCAAGCAGGCTCTAAGCGCGCAACGAGACTTTGCCTGCCGCCTTGATGAGTAGTTTTTCCAGCTGGGCTGCCGGCAGCGGGTCGCTGATGCATGATCCCTGGATCTCGTCACAGGATGTGGTGCGCAGGAATGCGAGGTGCTCCTCGCTCTCGACGCCTTCCGCAACGACCGACAGGTTCAGGGTATGCGCAAGATTGATGATGGCCTCGGCGAGGCGCCATGGATTGACGTCTTCCGGCTGCTTCTGCATCAGGAACGAACGATCCAGCTTCAGACTGTCGAGCGGGAAGCGGCACAGGTAGGCAAGCGAGGAATAGCCGGTCCCGAAATCGTCCACCGACAAGCGCAGGCCGAGCGCCTTCAGCTCCTTCAGCAGGCCGGCCGCCATGTCGGTGTCTTCCATCAGCGCCGTCTCCGTCAGTTCCAGCTCCAGTTGGCCCGGACGCAGACCGCTGTTGCGCAAGGCATGCACGACGGAAAACAGGACCTTCTTGTTCCGCAATTGCCGCGCCGACAGGTTGACCGAAATAGTCAGCGGGCGGCCATAGCGCGCGGTCCACTTCTGCACCTGTGATGTCGCCTGGCGTAACACCCAGTCGGTGATTTCCTCGATCAGGCAGGTTTCCTCTGCCAATGGGATGAAATCCGCCGGAGAAATGGTGCCAAGTTCCGGATGCGTCCAGCGCAGCAGCGCTTCCATGCCGGTGATCTCGAAGGTACTCAGGCTCACCCGTGGCTGGAAATGCACTTCGAATTCGTTGCGTGCAAGCGCGTGCCGCAGTGCCGCCTGCAACAGCATGCGCGAGCGCGACGCGGCGCCCATCTCGGCGGTATAGAAGCGGAATGTGCCGCCGCCGGCCGCTTTCGCCCGGTACAGCGCCGTATCGGCGTTCTGCAACAGTGCATCGGAGGTTTCGCCATCCTGCGGGTACATGCTGATGCCGATCGAGGCGGCCACCTTCACTTCATGGCCCGCCACCAACACCGGCGCTTCCAGCGCCTTGCGCACTTTCTCCGCAAGCCGCACGGCAGAGATGTCCCCGTTGCGGCAAGCAGAGACCACCACGAACTCGTCGCCCCCCAGGCGCGACACCGTATCGTCGGGACGAAGGCAGCGTGTGAAGCGGCCGGCGATCTCCTTGAGCATCGTGTCGCCGGCGGCATGGCCCAGGGAGTCGTTTACTTCCTTGAAATTGTCGAGGTCGATGAAAAGCACGGCCAGCGGGATGTCGCAGCGCTGCTCCGTCAGCCGCTGTTTCAGTCGCGACTGCAGCAGTGTCCGGTTGGGCAATTCCGTCAATGCATCGCGTGTCGCGAGGCGCTCCAGTGCGCGCGCGGTGCGGACTTCGTGCGTGACGTCGCGGCTGACACCCCGATATCCCCGGAATTCGCCGTTCTCGCTGAAAGGTTCCCCGGAAATACGCAGGTAACGCACCATGCCGGGATGCGTCGTCAATTCCGCCGGATAAATAATGTCGTGGAAGGGTTTGCGCGCGGCGACGCTTTCCTGACAGGCAATCAGCCCCGGTGCTGTCGGATCCTTCACATGCGAGCTGAAAGTGGTTCCGAGCAGTTGTTCCGGCCGAATCCGCAAGCGCTGGAACAAGCCCTCCGAAAGGAAAGTGAAACGGATTTCCGCGTCCGTCTCCCAGTACCAGTCGGAAGACAGCGATGTCAGGCTGCGGAAACGCTCTTCCCGACGCGCAAGTTCGCGCTGGGCTTCGATCTGCGCGGTAATGTCACGCGCAATCGACACCACGCCGAGCTTGGCACCGGTATGCGGATCGCGGATCGTGCGGGTGCTCGCACCTAGCCATACCCAGCTTCCGTTCTTGTGCCGGAAACGGATATTCGACAACGTCCGGCGGCGGCCGCGCTGGTTTAGCTGCCGGTCCTGCTCCAAGTCGTCGGGATGGATGTAATCGTACAGATGCGTGCCGACCAGCTCATTCGGTTCGTATCCGAGCGTGTCTTTATGCGATGGCGATACGTACACATAAACATTGTTGGCATCGCTGTGGGAAATCAGGTCGCGTGCGTTTTCGGTCAGCAACTTATGCACGAGTTCGTTGCGGGCTTGCCGTTCACGCGTTTCATGGTTTTCCGTCACATCCACCAGTGTGCCGGCGTAACCCTGCAATTCCCCCTCAGTCGTGAGCTTCGGCGCAGCGGTTTCCATTACCCATCGCACCGAACCGTCGCGGCGCTCGATGCGGTACTCCACCTGATACTCGCGCCGGTTTCTCTTCGCATCCGCAATCGCTTGTTCGACGCGCGCCAGATCGTCAGCGTGGATGAATTGCCGCCAGTCCGACACGCTGACTTGGCCGGGGCTGGAAAATCCCTGCATGCAGGCTGGGTTGAGATATGTACACCGGCCGTCGATATCGCATTCCCATACGATCATCGGTGAATGCTCTGCCAAGGCGCGCGCTGCGCCCTGCGGATCCGGTTTGCTGCCTGAAGAGGAACTCATGTTGGTTTCAACCCTTGCCAGGCGCTATTGATCGACGGTTATACATGGCTGGCTATGTTACCACTATGGCATGCATCTTATTCATTTGATACCACCAGAGTGTTATGAACTGTTTCAGCCCCGTTTCGGTCGGCGTTCTGACTCGGCTCCCTTGTGCCCTTCCCCACTTCTGTAGTGCTTCCTACATCTCCTGCAATGATCGAAACACTTCGTAACACACTTCAGCGCTTGGCACTGAATTTGCACATGTTCAGGCACACGAAGAGCGATGACATCGCCGTAATGAATATCACTTAAGAAAACGCAATTCCGCCGCGTTCCGATTACGCGGGAAGTGCAAATGTGTTGAACAGGAAGAGTAAAGATGAATGTGATGAAGACAGAGTTGAAGCGCGAAGAAATACTCGCACTGGCACACCAGGCAAAACTGATGATCGTCGACGGTAATGTTTCTTACCTCAACGATATGGCAACCGACAAGGAACTGATGAATTTCGTCCGTCTGCTGGAATCGAAATGTGACGGCCAGAAGAAGGCTTCCTGATTGCGAGCTCACGCCAGGTTGGTTCCCGGCCGTGATTCCTGTTATCCGGAATGAGATCGGCCTTCGGAAATCCGGTCGATCTTGTTCAGTTCTTCAAATGCAGCGACGAACACGGCGATGACCGCTCCGGCCGTCAATACAGCCAGCAAAAGAATGATCGCTGAAACCATCGCCCTCTCCTCGGTCATGCCAGGTCGTGATTTATTACAGCACTTGGACATGAGGTGAAGATTGCGCCTGATCAACCCCGCTTCGGGCTGGCCTCTGCTGCCTTACTGACACAACGAGCGTGTCGCCATATTTCCAGAGAACAATAAGTTCATTCCCTCGCTGCAACAATGTCGCTCAATGCGTACATTATTTACAATAAACGCAGCTATCTTCACGCTTTCTATCGCATTCATAGAAAAAAACACCGAATTTCGACACCGGTGAAGGCAACCATTGTGGAGCCTCCTTGTCCTAGAACTGCTTACCCGAAATGTTGCGCGCTATACAGTTTGTATAAACAGTCGAATGCGTGCCTTTTTAACTGTTTTATAGGAACAAGGAATGCCAAACTTTTCGAAGGTGTATGACTCCTTCAAAAACGCCTATGTCGTCACGACGCTGCTCGTGCTACTGGCGTTTGCGACAGTCGCGGCCGTTGTTTTCAAGCCGCTGACTTTGCGTGACGCCAATCCTGTCGTCCAGACACAGGACATCTCAGAAATAACCAAACTGGCAGCCAATAAGGCGCGCCTCGAATATTTGCTCGTCGCCGAGCCGCTGTCGGACTTCCCGCGCTATGTCTTCAAATACAAGGACGAAGCGCAGATCCACGTGGTGAAAGTCCCGAGCACCTCGCACTCCAACCTGGAGCGCGAGGTCTTGCTGAAGAACTCGATTCCATACGCGATCGCGAAGGATGATTTTCTCGCCAAGAACGAAGATGTGCTGAAGGATGAAAGCGGCCAGAACGACTTCGTTTCCAATGTCGGCGGCTTCCTCGCGCGCAACGCCATCGGCATCCTGCTGCTGATCTTCCTCTTCGTCGGCCTGAAAAAAGGCATGCCAGGCATGTCCTCCGGCGCATCCACCATCATCAAGCCGGACAGCCTGAAAGGCAGCATGGATGACCTCGTCGGCATGGAAGACATCAAGCAGGAGGTCGCGCACCTGGAAGAAATGATTCGTAACCGCGACCTGTACCGCTCGCATAACATCGACAAGCCGTTCAACGTGATGCTGACCGGCCCTGCCGGCACCGGCAAGACCAAGCTCGCAGGCTATTTGGCCAAGAAGCTGGACATCCCGCTGATCCAGGCGTCGGGCTCCGGCCTTGAGAACGGCTTCGTCGGCGGCGGCTCCAAGGCGCTGAACGCGATTTACAAAAAAGCATGCGCGCAGGGCCGCTGCATCATCTTCCTCGATGAAGCACAGAGCCTGTTCATGCCGCGCGGCCGCAGCGACAAGAAGTGGGACGACGATACCGCGAACACGCTGCTCAGCCTGCTCGACGGCGTCAAGAGTGACCAGGGTTCCGGCGTAATCTGGGTCGTAGCGTCCAACTTCGACGATGCCAATTCGCAGATGGACGAAGCGATGCTGCGCCGTTTCCAGGTGAAGATCAACTTCCGCCTGCCGAACAAGTCGGAACGCCGCGAATTGCTGAAAGTGTTCCTGAACAAGAAAGACTCGGAATGCGTGAACTGGTCTGACCTGAACCTCGATTACGTGGCTGACATCACTGCGAACATGAGCCCGGCCCTGCTCGAAACCGTGGTCGACCGCGCCAGCATGATCGCGATCCAGGAAAAGACCCAGATCACCACCGACGTACTCTTCCGTGCGTTCGAACGCGCCTCCATCGGCCTGACCGACCGCGCGACGACGGCAGAACAGGACAAGAAGCGCGAGCGCGTGGCGCTGCACGAACTCGGCCACTTCTTCATGCAGATCGACCCGCTGCTGCGCCAGGGCAAGGGCTGGGAAGAAGTGAAAGCCCAGTCGCGCCTCTTGAAGATCAGCACGGAATCCGTCTCCAAGGTCGGCGCACTCGGTTATGTGCTGTCGTCCGGCGAAGATGTGTCGCTGCAAACGCTGGAGGAGATGGAGCAGGACGTGATCCAGCTGTACGGCGGCGTCGCAGCAGAAGAGCTGTTCTACGGCGCGCGCGGCATCTCGACCGGCAGCCAGAACGACATCCAGAAGATCACCGCCAAGCTCGACCTGATGGTCAACCAGCTGTCGATGTACTCCCGCTCCAAGGTGGACTACACCCGCTTCAAGCGCGAAGCGTCCAACGACGAAGCGATGCGCCAGGTCGAAGCCAAGGCGGACGAGCTCTATACCCGTACGCTGGATGCCATGAAGGACTACAAGGACCTGATGTGGGACCTGAAGGATGTGCTGCTGGAGCGTTTCGTCCTGTCCAAGGACGAGGTGTTCGAACTGCTGGAAGAAATGACCGGGCCACAGCAGAAAGCGGCCTGACCGAAAACCTGCTGTTCCCCAAACAACATTTTATGCCCCGGTAACCCCGGGGCTTTTTTTCGCAGGAATTGCCGGGCTGCTTACGGCAACAATGCCGCCAAATTTCTCATATTCAAGAAAGCGCTCATCCCGTTTCTGGGAGAAGAAGACCCCTTGTCCTATGCCTAAGAAACAATATGCACACCGGAATCACACATATCGGATCTGCTGGCGCGAAAGCTGCTTGCCGGAAACGCGTTAAGTACACGGCCCTGAAAGAGCCGCCCGTTCCCTGACGAAGAAAAAGGACTATTTGCATGAAATCGCTCTCCACCCTCGTTGCATTGGCCGCCCTGGCTTTTTCCGTCGCGGGTCATGCCGCGCCGCCGCCCGGTCATCCCTCCCCTGCGAATGCCGCAGAAATGATGAAACTGCCAGCCAACACGCCCGACGAGGAGCTGACGCAGAAAGGCAAGGTGCTGAGCGCCATCGATGCCAATGAATACACCTACATCGAAGTCGAACAAGGCAAGGAAAAGCTCTGGATCGCTGCGCCTCTGGTCTCGGTGAAGAAGGGTGCGATCGTGCGCTTTGAAGACGGCGCAGTGATGACGAATTTCCGCAGCAAGCTGCTGAACCGTACCTTCCCCGCCGTGATGTTTGTGAGCCGTGTCGTTGTCACTGGCGGCAAGCAGTAAGCGTTACAGAAAAAAACGGGGGCGTTCAGACGCCCCCGTTTGTCGTTGATGCTTGTATTCCGCGATCAGGCTGCCTCGGCGCTCGCACTCAACTCATGCGCTTCACGCAGGGCGCGCGCCACCGGCATCAGCCCGGCCAGCGACAGATCCTCCAGCATCACCTTCGGCGACGCATCGATCGCCGGATAATTGCGCACGATGGACCGGCGGTAGCTCGGATCATAGTGGTTGCGCATCAGCCGCTCGAATAGCTCCGGCACGGCGTGCCGAGCTGCCAGTTCCTGCCAGGCATCGAATTCCTCACCACCGACCAGCGGGCGCAAATGCACGAGGCGTTCAATCAGTGCCTGCGGATCCTGCTCGAAGTGCGCGTAATCCTCGCGCAGCAGTTGCACCCGCTGCGGCATGGCTGCATCGACGGCGATCGTCAGACCCTTGCGCATGCCGGTCAACAGCGATTCGGGGACCTGCACCTGCCCGATCTTCTTGCTCTCGGACTCCACCCAAACCGGGCGCGAAGGATCGAATTGCGAGAGTTGCCGCAATAGCAAGCTGTCGAACATTTTCTGCGTCGGCTGCTTCCTTCCTGGCACCGCGCCGATAATTGAACCGCGGTGGATCGCAATCCCTTCCAGGTCCAGCACCTGCGCACCCTGCTCCTGCAACGCCGCCAGCAGGCGCGTCTTGCCGCAGCCGGTCGGGCCGGATACGACGATATAGCGGAAGCTTTCCGGTACGACGGCCAGCTGCTCGTTCACCCAGCGGCGATAGGCCTTCCAGCCGCCCTTGAGCTTTTCCACGCGATAGCCAATAGTCGCCAGCACATCAAACCAGACCTGGCTGCGCTTGCCGCCACGGAAGCAGTACACCAGGACCTTGCTGCGCGCCTCGCACTTCGAAAGGTCCGTCTCGATGTAACGCGCAATGTTCATCAGCGAATAACGCGCGCCGAGCTGATAGGCGCCGTGCGGATTCGTGCGGTGCAGCGTACCTACCTCAGCGTATTCCTGGTCGTTGACGACCGGCAGGTTGATCGCGCCGGGGATGTGGTCTTCATCGAATTCGTGCGGGCTGCGCGCGTCGATGATCAGGTCGTAGGAGTTGAAATCTTGCATGCCCCACATTGTACGTGTTTGGGTCGGATTTGAGCCAGTTGAGGGATAATCTCGGTCTTGCCAAAAAGTTGAACACCATGAACGCTCCTACCGACATCCGACTCACCTCCTTTTCCCATGGCGGCGGCTGCGGCTGCAAGATTGCGCCCGGCGTGCTCGCCGATATCCTGAAGCGCTCCGGCGGCTTCCCTGTCCCGAAGGAACTGCTGGTCGGCATCGAAACTGCCGATGATGCCGCCGTCTACAAGCTCAACGACGAGCAGGCACTGATTGCGACCACCGACTTCTTCATGCCGATCGTCGATGATCCGTATGACTTCGGCCGCATTGCCGCGACCAACGCCATCTCCGACGTCTACGCCATGGGCGGCACACCGATCATGGCACTGGCGCTGGTCGGCATGCCGATCAACCAGCTGCCGCTGGACATCATCGGCAAGATCCTTCAGGGCGGCGAATCCGTCTGCGCCGAGGCCGGCATCCCGATCGCCGGCGGCCACACCATTGATTCCGTCGAGCCGATTTACGGGCTGGTCGTCATGGGGCTGGTACATCCATCGAAGGTCAAGCGCAATGCCGATGCAAAGGCGGGCGACAAACTGATTCTCGGCAAGCCGCTTGGCGTGGGCATCCTCTCCGCTGCACTGAAGAAGAACGCGCTGGACGCCGCCGGTTATGCCGCGATGATCAAGAACACGACCAAGCTCAACAAGCCGGGCAAGGCACTGTCGGAACTCCCCGGCGTACATGCGATGACCGACGTGACCGGCTTCGGGCTCCTAGGGCATCTGCTCGAACTGGCCCGTGGCGCGAAGCTGGGCGCACGGGTAGAGATGAACCGCGTTCCCCTGCTGCCCCATGTACACGCATTGGCGCAACAAGGTTATGTGACCGGCGCCTCCGGGCGCAACTGGGCCGGCTACGGCAATGAGGTCGCGCTCGCGGATGCAATCACGCCGGTGCAGCGCGCGCTGTTGACTGATCCTCAGACGTCGGGCGGCCTGCTTGTATCCTGCGCCCCGGACGCCGTTGAAAATGTGCTTGCCCTGTTCCGTCGCGAAGGATTCGCGCATGCGACAGTGATTGGCGAAATGCATGAAGGTCCGGTGCGCGTCGATGTAGCTGTATAGGAAGTCACGGCCGCGGCACAAGGCGACCGACCACTTTCAGTTCCCCACGCGCATCCGGCAGCACAACCACCATTTCCCCGGATGACGGAGACACGCCGGTCAGCGCCTGGATGTTCCGGTTGTGGGTAACCAGCACAAGGTTGCCCGACGTCGACCGGCGAGCAATGGCGGCCTTTACTGCGCGTATCTTTTCTCCGTTGCGCTTTGGGTCGTCGTCATTGAACATCGAGTCCAGCATCGCCGCTGGCATCGCCCGCCCAAAAGCGAGCTGCGCAGTGTCGAGGCACCGGCACCACCTGCTGGACAGCACATCCGAGACCGGAATCCCGCGACGGCGAAACGTTTTCCCTATGCTCTGCGCGTCCGCACGTCCTTGTGCCGACAAGTTACGTTGCGTACTGCAATCACCAAGACGAAAGCCCGGCGGGTCACCGATGCCCGGTTCAGTCACCGCATGGCGGATCAGCACGACATGGCCGCCTGCCTTCAATGCAGACCATACCGGTTCATCTGCCGCATCTTGTGCGATCGCATTTTGCGTCAGTGCCGCGAACAAGAGAAGTAGCAGGATTCCTGCGTGTTGCCTGAACATCGTCTTCGCTTCAGATTGTCCCAATGCGGGCTGGGCTTCATTCTTCAACAGATGCTCCACGGTTGTCACATTTGATCTGGACTAAGGCGATCATTTTGCTCTCTCTCAATAATGTAGCGCGCACCTGAAGCATTCCGCCTTGTTCAGCGTCACAGCTTGCGGGCGCCATTGCTGAAACGATAAGCGGATATCATGTCTTCCTTTCCAGACAAAAAATAAAGGGCAAAGTGCGAACGATCCTGCGAGTGATCGTATTGGGCGCGGCAAGCGCAATCCTCGGCATGCGGCATTTGCTGCCCGTCGCCATGGCCTGCCTGCTGATACATCCTCCCGGCGTGCGGGCCCAGGAAGCTCCTTCCTATGTCGTCAGGATCAACGGCGCGGAGTCCTTGACGAAGATGCTCACCGAGCACCTCGATATTTCGCGCCATGCGGGCGACACCAACCTGTCGCCCGAAGAAATCCAGCGCCTCGTTGCGATCACGCCCGAGCAGATGCGCGGGCTGCTGGCTACCGAAGGTTATTTTTCCCCAGTAATCCGTCCGCGCCTGGACCAGAACACGAGCCCGTGGACAGCATATTTTGATGTCGAGCTGGGGGCGCCGACCCTTGTCAGCAGCGTGGAAATCAACTTCCGTGGCGGCATCGCCAGCGGGCCGGATTCCGATGAACGCCGCATGCAACGGCTGCGTCGACGCTGGCAACTTGAACCGGGCGCCGTGTTCCGCCAGGCCGACTGGAGCGAAGCCAAGAACGCCCTGTTGAAAGGCTTGCTGGTCCGCGACTTTCCCGCAGCAGCGCTTGCCCATAGCGAAGCGCGTGTCGATCCGCGCGACAATACTGCAGCGCTGACCGTTGAAGTCGACTCCGGCCCGGCATTCACCTTCGGCGAGCTGGATATCCACGGGCTGGATCGTTACTCCATTGAAATGATCGAATCGCTCAACCCGATCCGGCCCGGTGACCCGTACAGTCAGGAAAAGCTGAGCGAACTCCAAGCCCGATTACAGGACACCGGCTATTTCCGCTCCGCATTCGCTACCGTCGAAATCGACCCGGCAAAGCCGCGCAACGCACCGATACGCGTTGACCTGGCGGAGAATCCGCGCAGGCGGCTGTCGCTGGGCGGGGGGTTTTCGACCGACACCGGTGCGCGCGGACAGGTGAAATGGCTGGATCGCCATTTTCTGGGCCGCGACTGGCGGCTTGAGTCGGAGCTGCGTGTTGATCGTGAAACGCAGCTCCTGTCCGGCGAAGTCTTCCTGCCCCCGCTCCACCTCGACTGGCTGCCGGAAGGCTGGATGCCAAGCGTCGGCGCCCGCTACGAGCAGACGACCAGTGGCGGCGAAACCGACGACAAGATACGGACCGGTGCACGTCTCGTCAGTCCAAACCGCATGGATGAAAAGACCTGGGCAATTTCCTTTCTCGCCGACCGCCAGCGCGTCGGCGACACCTTCGTCAACAACCGTCAGGCCCTGATCGCTTCATTCATCTACACCAAACGCAGGCTCGACCACCCGCTGACGCCTCGCCGCGGCTATGTCGCATCGATTGACCTCGGCGCCGGGCCACGCGGCTTCATTAATCAGCGGGACATTGCCCGCGTCGTCGGCCGGGGCCTCTGGCTGGTGCCGCTAATGCCGCGCTGGCGCGCCGTGCTGCGCGGGACCGTGGGGGAAGTCTTCGGCACGAACCGCCACGACATCCCGGGTGACCTGCTCTTCCGCGCCGGCGGCGACCAGAGCGTGCGCGGCTTTGCCTACAATACGCTGGGCGTGCAGCAGGACGGAGCCACTGTCGGCGGCAAGGTCACTGCTGTCCTCAGCGCAGAAATCGTCTACCAGTTCATGCCACAGTGGGGTGCGGCCGTCTTCACCGACGCCGGCAACGCCGCCGACACCTGGCGCGACTTCAAGTTCGAGCGTGGCAGCGGCGTGGGTGTGCGCTGGCGCAGCCCCATCGGCCCCATCAACCTCGACGTGGCGCGCAATCACGCGACGAATAAACCGCGGCTTCACTTCTCGGTCGGCTATGGCTTCTGAGCCCGCAAAGCAAGTACCCTCTCCGCGCCGTGCGCGCCTGCGCCGGGGCGTGATGATCGCTCTCGGCGTTACCGGCATTGCCCTTGTCCTTTTAGCTGGGTTTGCCGCATGGCTGCTCGGTACGGAAGGTGGAGCGCGCTTCGCGTTATCTACCGTCGCGCAACGATCCGGGAACACGTTGCGCGCCGACGGCGTGCACGGAAGGCTGGCCGGACCGCTGCGCATCGAAAGCCTCATCCTTGAACAGCCGGACCGGCGGATCACACTGACCGACCTGCGCATTGACTGGCGGCCGCAAGCCTTGCTAGACGAGACGCTGCACCTGACGTCGGTACAACTCGCCCACTTCAGCGTGTCGAACAAGATTAACCAGAAGAAAGAGCCGGCGAAACTGCCGGAGAAGATCGGCCTTCCCTTCAAACTTCGCGCCGACCAGGTCCGTGTCACTGGCGGGGATATCGGGCGAGGACCGGTCAACCTCGTGAAACTGGGGACGTTCGCTCTCAGCCTCGATTACGACGGCAGTCGCTACCGCTTGTGCCTGCATGAATTTGCCGCAGGTTCTGCATTGGAGAACGGCAACGTCGCCACACGCTTCAGCGGCGAGGCCACGCTCTCGGCGCAAAAGCCCTATGCATTGGACGCGACCTTCTCCAGCCGCAGCAGCGCCACGATGGAAGAGCGCCAGATCGGCGCGGCAGGCCAGGTCAGACTCGGCGGTTCCCTTGCAGAACTGATGGCCGAGCTCGATCTGATGGTCAACCGCGCTCCGGTGCAGGGAAGCGCCGTGCTGCGCCCGTTCTCCGATAACCTCCTGGGGCCGGCAAAGCTTACGGCACAGGAGCTCGATCTTGCCGGTCTTGATCCGAAACTGCCGGTCACGGCACTCGACATTGATTTCGCAAATGTGGAAAACGGCGCCGGCGAGCTCAGCGTGCGCAACCGTGCTGCCGGACAATACGCGCAGCGCAGGTTGCCGCTGGCATTGCTGCAGGTGCGTTTCCGACAGGAGTCCGGCCAGGTCCATTTCGACAAGATCCTCGCCCGCCCTGGCACGCAACAGCTTCCCGCCGGCGATATTGCAGGCAGCGGCCGCTATGCAGACGGCGCGTTGGCGCTGACACTCAATACCGATGCGCTCAACTTGCAACGCATCGACAAGCGGATGCGCGCGACGCGCCTGGCTGGCGAAGTCGACCTGCGGCATGCAGACGGGAAGCAGGAATTTACGATCGCGCTCACTGAACCGCTGGACAAGAACCAGCGCGTGGCACTCAATGCGCATGGCGTTCTGGCAGATGCAGAACTGAAGCTCGATCGCGCCGAATTACAGGCCGGTAGCGGGCGTATCGATGCCTCGGCGCAGGTCGCGTTATCCGGTAAGCAGGCTTTCAGTGCGCAAGGAAAGATAAGCCGCTTCCGCCTGCAAGACTTGGGCACCTTCAAGGATGCGCCATCACTGCTGTTAAATGGCAACTTCATGCTGCATGGTGCTCGGCAACCTGGACTGGAAGCGGACCTTGCTTTCAACATTACCGACAGCACTCTTGAAGGCCAGCCCCTGGTCGGCGATGGCAAAGTGCAGCTGCGCGGCGAGCAGTTGCGCGTGCCGCGCTTCCAGCTTGCCTCCGGCGCGAACCGGCTCGACCTGCAAGGCCGGCTCGCGCAGGACGATTCGACATTGAGCTTCACGCTGGATGCACCACAGCTCGCACAACTGGGAAAGCGATTCGGCGGAACCCTGCAAGCTAACGGCATCGTGCGCGGCACCATGGAACAGCCACGCATCAATGCCGAGTGGTCCGCGAGCAAGGCGCGCATCCCCGGTGACCTGCGAATCGAGTCGATGCAAGGCAAGGCGGACGTCAGCATCGACCGCAAACAGGCCTTCATCGTGCGCAATGCCGTTGCCGACCTGTCTGCGCGTGGCCTGGCCTTCGGCGCGAACCAGGTAAGGTCTCTGACAGCGCAAATCCGTTTTGCCCCGCAGCCCGAGGCCCCACTGACAGTGACAATGCAGGCGGAAGGCATTGCTACGAGCCGGCTGCATGCCGACCGGTTTGCAGCCCATGCACAGGGTGTGACGTCGCGGCATACCATCGACTTGTCCTTGCAGGAGCCCGGCGCGCCGCCCCAGGCCTGGACGCTCCAAGCCAATGGCGGCATGAGCAGGTTGTCCGATAATCCCCGCTGGCAAGGAAGCATTGAGCGCTTCGATGCCACGGGCCGGATCCAAGCCCGCCTCGTATCGAAGGCTTACCTTCTGCTGTCCGCGCAACGAATCCAGCTTGACGATTTCCTGATGGATATTGCCGGAGGCCGCGTTGCGCTGCAACGCTTCGTGCGGGACAACGGCAGTATTACCACGCGCGGCCAGATCGACCGCCTGCAGCTTGCCCAAGTGCTGCCTCAGCTGACCACTGCTCCACCGGTGAAGACTGACCTCGAAGTCGGCGGCAACTGGGACCTGCGCATCGCCGACACCGTCTCAGGGACAATCATTCTTCGACGCGAGCGCGGGGATGTGACGATGCTTGGCGCCGCACCGCTGACACTCGGCCTGCGCTCGCTCAACGCAAGCATCGCTGCCGACGACGGACGAATCGCAATGCAACTCCACGCCGACGGTGCCCAGCTCGGTCGTATTGACGTGAATGCGGCGTCAATGACCGGTTCAGGTGCCTCCCGCCTATCCATTGCTCCCGGCGCACCGGTTTCCGGTCGCGCACAAATCAATGTGCCGTCATTGCGCTGGATCGCCCCGCTGGTTTCACCTTCCCTCCTCGCCGACGGCAGGCTGCAGAGCGAAGTGTCCCTTACCGGCAGTTTTTCACAGCCCCGCCTTACCGGCCGCATTGCGGGCGAGGCCTTGCGGCTGACATGGGCCGAGTTCGGGCTGGACTTGCGGGACGGTGTCTTGCAAAGCGACTTTGAGGGCGAGCAGCTGGCGATCCGCAATCTCCAGTTCCAGGGAAGCGAAGGATCGGTGCGGCTTTCCGGCCCCATCGATTTCCGAGGTGGCAGCATCGCGGCGCAACTGGCCCTTGCCGCCGAGCGCTTTGCCGTACTGAACCGCGCCGACCGGCATCTCGTGGTGAGCGGCGAAAGCCGGATCGTGCTGAAGGATCGCCGTGCCGACATCAATGGCGCATTCACTGTCAATTCCGGCTCCGTCGACATTGGCAGTGCAAGCAAGCCGCAGCTGTCGGATGATGTCGTGGTGGTGGGCCGGGAGGAAAAACCGGCGGCGAAAACGGCAGCGTCGATCGACGTGTCGATTTCGCTGGGAGACGGCGTCACGGTAAAGGGACGCGGACTAGACGGCGTACTCGTGGGGCAGGCACGGCTCCTTAGCGCCCCCGGTGAAGCGCTTCGCGCGCAAGGGACTCTCAACATCGCCAAGGGCACTTACGCAGCGTACGGACGTGAGCTTGCAATCGAGAAAGGCGTACTGCGATTCCGGGGGCCGCTCAACAATCCCGCACTCGACATCCTCGCCATGCGACGCGGACAGGAAGTCGAAGCCGGCGTGTCGGTGCAAGGCACGGTGCTGCAACCTCGCATTACGCTGGTATCGGAGCCGACCGTGCCCGACAGCGAGAAATTGTCATGGCTGGTCCTCGGCCGCGGCTTGGCATCGGCCGGGGAATCCGACATGGGCGCGCTGCAGGCTGCCGCGGCGGCATTGCTGTCGAAAAGCGCGCAAGCCGGTGTGGAATCGCGCATCGCCAGCGCATTCGGACTCGATGCATTCAGCGTCGGCACCAGCCAGGACACCTTGCAAGAGCGCATCGTGACGCTCGGCAAACAAATTTCATCCCGTCTGTATGTGAGCTATCAGCAAGGGCTGGAGAGTGCAGCCAGCGTGGTCCAGCTGCGCTACATCCTTTCGCCGAAGCTTTCGCTGGAAGCCGAAGCCGGCACCCGCAGCGCACTCTCATTGTTCTACAACATCGCCTTTGACTAAGAGCCGATTGAACAAATCGTGCCTTGGCACGATCAAGCAATCATCGACATCCCGGAGGCCACATGCAGCCACTTTCAACCGGCATACGCTGGTGGTTTGAATCCCTCGACCAGGCACGGCGCCAACGGGGCGTGGCAATGGACCGCCTTGGCTACGGCCCCCGGGAGAGCACATCCTGGATAGTCCTGTCCGTCCCCGGGCTGCGGCTGCGTTGCTATAACGACGGCAATACCGATGACGATAGGCCGGTTGTGCTTATCGTGCCGGCGCCGATCAAGCGCCACTATATTTGGGATATGTCCCCCGAATGCAGCGTGGTACAGCATGCGTTAAAACAAGGAATGCGCGTCTACCTGATCGAATGGGAAGACCCGGATGGTCCGACATCGCAGTTCGGCCTTCAGGAATACGGTTACACGTTAATCGACCAATGCGTGGAGGCGATTCATCCCGGAGAACCGGAAAAGAAAGTGTTTCTGCTGGCCCACTCGCTCGGCGGCGTGCTCGCCACCATTTACGCCGCCCGGCGTGGCGAACGCGTCGCCGGGATGGCATTGATCGAAACTCCGCTGCACTTCGGCAAGGACTCCGGGTCGTTTGCGCCGCTAGTCGCCTTCGGGCCGCCGGCAGACAGGGTCACGCAGGTGTTCGAACGCGTGCCGGGCTCAGTGCTCAGCATGGTGAGCAGTGCAGCCTCCCCTACCACATTCAATGCCGAGCGATACGCGGACTTCATTGCCAGCCTCGGATCGAGCAGGCATATGAAGAACCATATTCAGGTTGAGCGCTGGACACTGGACGAAGCCCCCATGGCGGGCGCCTTGTTCGAACAGGTGGTGGAAGAGCTCTATCGCAAAGACAGCCTGATGTGTGGGAAGCTTTTTATCAGGGGGCGGCACATCGGTCCGCGGAGCCTGTCGTCGCCGCTGCTATCGGTCTACGATCCGCACAGTGTCGTCATTCCGCCCGCGTCCGTGATTGCCTTCCACGATGCTGCTGCCAGTCGCACCAAACAGCTTCTGCGCTACGAAGGCGATACTGGCGTGGCGTTGGCGCATGTCGGCGGCCTGATGGGAGAAAACGCACACCGCCATTTATGGCCGCAGATCTTCGCGTGGCTCCACGTGCTGAATGCGGTGCGGCACTGAGAATGCAGTGCCACGCAAAGAACACTGCCGATACTGCGATTTTCCGCTACTTGCTGCCGCCCTTGTCGCTCGTGCCGTCCTTCGTACCGGCGTCACCCTTGGTTCCTGTGCCACTCGCGCCAGAGCTCTGTCCGCTACTGTCGCTGCTTCCGGAACCCGAGGAAGCTTCCGCACCGCTAGCACGCTTGGCCTTGCGCGCCTTGGATTTCTTTGTTTGCGAACGCTTTTCGGATGTCGCGTCGCTGCTGCCCGACGTGGCATCACTGCCGGTCGACTGCTGACGCTGCTGGATTTCCATTGCACGCTGCTCGACCTCGGCGGCACGTGCCGGATCGGTGCTCTCGCGGATTTCGGTGGATGGCGATTCGGACTGTGCCTGGCTGGCACCAGCCAATGAAAGCAGGGAAATAAATAGCGCGAGTGATAGTTTTCTCATTATGTTCTCCTTAGGTGAAGGCTGACCGCTACGTTTCTGCCGCCGGGAGGCAACGGTCTTGTATGCATGCGCGGCACAAAAGCTCTTGTGCACCGACTTTACTTAGGACTCCACCGTCCCGTTTCAGTTTCGCCAAGCCTTTAACATTGATTAAGAAACATGCGTCGAGCCGCCGCACCGAAAGAACGCTAATGGGGCAACTTGCCAAGGGTCAATCGGCGAAAGTGGTGCAGCATTCGGCGGGAGATGTGGAAACAAAATCCACATGACGATTACGCCGCCCGGCAGCAAGCACGGGCGGAATCGAAGCGGAATGATTCAATGAAGCGCGGTCGCCGTTAAGTGTTGCGGTTGTACGTTGTCATCAGGAGGTGCCGCAGATTAAAAGCCTATCTTGCGTTTGCACGGGTCCTGCTTCACACGCAGATCTTCCGGAACGAGCTCGCTGCGCCCGGCAGCAACCGCGAATCCGAGTCCGTCGAGCAAAGCCTTGCGCATCTCACGCGGCGATACGGCTGTCAGCTTGTCGAGCACGCCGTCGGACAGGTTTTCGTCCATGTTCTGCAGCTTGAGCTCACGCAGCAGGCCGAGGTAGACATTCTTTGCGATGCCTGCGGCCTGGTCTGGTGTCGGTGCAGGCACTTCGTAAATCGCCATGCGCGACAGCAGGGCCGGCGGAATTCCCTCCAGGCTGTTCGCAGTCAGCACCCAGAAGACATGGCTGGCATCAAGATCGATATCGATGAACTCGTCATGGAATGCGCGCGATGTCTCGGGCTCCAGCAACTGGTACAGCGCCGCCATCGGGTCGGATTGCGTGGAACCGGTCGCTTTCTCCACCTCGTCGAGCAATACGATCGGATTGGCAAACTTGCCGCGCACCAGGCGCTCCGCCACCTTGCCGCACTTCGCCCCCTTCCAGGTGGAAGAACTGCCGGTGATGACAAAGCCTGCCGACAGCGCGTTCATACTGATGAATTCGAACTCGGTACCGAGCACCGCTGCCAGGCGTTTCCCGAAATGCGTCTTGCCCACGCCTGGATCGCCGAGCAACAAGATCGGCATCACGTTGAAGCCGGCGCCGCCGGCAATCGACAGGCCGAGGTAACGTGTCAGGTCGTCCAATACCTCGTCAAAATTGGGGCAATCTTCGTAGAGAGGCTTGAGCGCATCGGTGCTCGACGGCGTCGTAACAAAGCGTTCTGCACCGAATTCCAGCATGTCCTCATAGAAGGCTTCGAGCTCGGGCGATTTCAGTGCACGCGCTCTTTCCTGCGCGCTTTCCACTGCTTTCATGCTGTAAATAGGATGAGAGCGGGCCAGCGTAAGCGTCATAACTAGGTCTCCTCCAATGCGTTTTTTGTGACATCGGTATTGATGCAAAGTTTATTCCACGCATTAGAGATTTCCAGCGCTTCATGACGCTGTGTTGCAGAAATGCTGCTGCGAAAAATGCTCAGCTGTTAATTGGCAAAATAGCCATCAGCTCCACCGCAGCGACAGCAACTTCATCGCTGAGATCGATCTGGTTGCTCGCATGCGCAATGGTATTGCAGCTCACGATACGGTCAACGCCGGCCGCCTTTAAGTCCTCGTAGGCATTCCCCGCAAAAATTGGATGCACGGTAACGCACACCGGTGGCGGCAAACCGGCTTCCTTCAGTCGCTTCACCGCGGCGATCATCGTTTGCGCCGTCGAGGTAATATCGTCCACGAGCACCGGCGTGCCGCCATTCCAAGCACTGGTATCGGGTTTCGACACCGATACGCTGCGATCACCGGTGCGGGTCTTGTCGAGTATCGTGTATGGACAGCCTACGGATTTCGCCACCTTCGCTGCCCACTGTTCGCTTTCCGAATCCGGCCCGACAATCACTGGCCGCTCGACATTGGCTGCAATCCAGTCACCGATTACCGGTGCCGCGCGCACGACCTTGGTTGGAATGCTGTAGATCTCGTTGAGCTTGTGGTGGCGATGCAGGTGCGGATCGACCGTCACGAGCCAGTCGCAAAAGTCGGACACGAAACGTGCGAAATGCGCCGAGGTCACGCCCTCGCCTTCCTTGAAACGCGCATCCTGCCGCATGTAGGCAAGGTACGGCGCCACCAGGCCGACGCGACGGGCGCCAAGTTCGCGCGCAATACTGGCGGCCAGATACAGCGACATCATCTTTTCGTCCGGACGGTCCAGCGTGCAGACAAAAATCACATCCCGCTCACGCACCGGAGACAGCAAGCGGATATAGGACTCACCGTCCGGGAAGTGACGCATTTCCATTTGCCCCACCTCGCACGAGATAGCGCGGTCGAGGTGCAGCGCGAAGGCTTCATTGCCGGGCATCGGGAATAGGATTGGTATCATTGTTGCGCTCCAGTTTTATTTTTTCCAGATTGGTTCAAAGGTCGTATCGTGCAGTAATCATGTTCGCGCCCGGACACGCCCGCAGGCGCACATTGTGCGGCAAGTCTCCTCTGCCGCGTCAGTTGTTCTACGTCACTCGCCGTCCTGCCAGCCATTGGTATGACCGTCCTCATGCACGAGGATCATGTCTTCCTGCGCTTCCGCATAGGTGCGCGCATAAGCCAGCTCGCCGGGTGATTCCGCATGGATGGTGAGCAGCGGCTGCCCGACATCGACGGCGGTCCCCAGCGGCGCATGGAACACAATGCCTGCGGCGGCCGCCTTTGGCGCGCCAGCGAGCTTTGCAATCCTTGCAATGCGCCTGTTGTCGATGCCCTTCACGTGCCCACGGTGTTTCGACGTCATCACATGAGTGTGGCTCGCCCGCGGCGGAACGCGCATGCCACCCTGTGCGTCGCAAATCGCCTGGAACTTGTTCCACGCCAGCCCGCTTTCGAGGATCCCGCGCGCCATGGCCAGCCCCGCACCCTGATCGGCTTTTCCGCCGATCTCGAGCACACGGCCAGCGAGCATCAATGCACGCTCACGCAAATCGATCGGGGCATCCGGTGCATTTTGCAATACTGCAAGCACATCAAGCGCCTCCAGCGCGGGGCCAACGCCACGCCCGATCGGCTGGCTGCCGTCTGTAATCACGGTTTGCAGCGTAATGCCCAAGTCGTGGCCGACGGTGATGAGGCGCTCGCTGAGGGCATGCGCCGCTTCCTGCGAGCGTACCTTGGCGGTCGGGCCGACCGGGATATCGATCAGCACATGCGTCGAACCGGCTGCCACTTTCTTTGACAGCACCGATGCGACCAGCTGTCCGTCGCTATCGAGTCCGAGCGGGCGCTCCACGCGGATCAGGATGTCGTCCGCCGGGCTCAGGCTCACGCCGCCGCCCCACGCAATGCAGCCATGCTCGCGCTCAACCACTTTGCGGATTTGATGGATATCGAGCGACACCGGTGCCAGCGTTTCCATTGTATCGGCACTGCCCGCAGGGGAGGTAATTGCGCGGGATGAGGTCTTGGGAATCGTGAGGCCGGCCGCGGCAACGATAGGCACCACGATCAGCGTGGTACGGTTGCCCGGCAGGCCACCCACGCAGTGCTTGTCGACCACCGGATGCGTGCCCCACTGCAGACGCTTGCCAACATTGATCATCGCACGTGTAACCGCGGTCGTTTCCGCCATGTCCATGCGATTTCCGGCGCAGGTGGAGATGAATGCAGCCATCTCGATGTCGGAATAGCGGCCATCGACGATATCGCGCATGATCTCGTTCGCCCCCTCCGAGGTGATCGGCTTGCCGTAGATTTTTGCGCGCACGTGCGAGAACGACTGCACCGGGGCTGGATGAAACACCTTGATGTTGTCTCCGTCCTGTCCGCCAAGCGCATGCCACGCGGCCTCCGACAAACCCGCTTCGTCGTGCGTGATCAGGGGCGTATCAACGACATTCAGCGTAGCGATGATGCGTTTCTTGCCACGCCACACTTCGACACGAGAGTACGCTTCGAAACCTTCCGACCGACAGATGTGGCAATCGCTGCGCATGTAGATGACCGGCTCGAGATAGGTGTCGATGCCGATGCGCCGCATGCGCAACAGGTTGGCTGATCCGTTCGGCGCCGTTGCCGAGTGGCCTGCATTCTTGCTCATGGCTATTTCAGCTCCACGCTTTCCATATACTCCGGCACGGTGCAGTGCCACTTCATGGTTTCCTCGATGCGCCTGCGCAATGCATCCGCGGCATCGGGTTCGCCATGGGTAATGAAGGTCTGGCGTGGCGGCGATTTGAAATGCGAAAGCCAGCCCATGATCTCGTCACCGTCCGCGTGCGCAGAAAGATTTTCGATCTGCACCACTTGCGCGCGCAACGGCACATACTCGCCATGGATCTTGATGGAGTCGGCGCCGCCCAGCATAGCCGCGCCGCGCGTACCGCCAGCCTGGAACCCGGCAAACAGCACCGTGTTGCGCGGATCGGACGCGAAGGCCTTGAGATGGTGCAGCACGCGTCCGCCGGTCGCCATGCCGCTTGCCGCGATAATGACCATCGGCATGCGCTGCAGATTGAGGGCCTTGGACTCTTCGACCGAATTGACGAACTTCGCCGCATGGCACATCGCCCTGCACTGCTCGTCATTGAGCCTGTGATCCTTGCGATGTTTGTGATACAGAGCAGTCGCATCGGCCGCCATCGGGCTGTTGAGGTAAACCGGCAGCACCGGCGATATTGCACCGCTTTCTTTCAGCAGGTGCATGTAATACAAAAGGTTCTGTGCGCGGCCGACAGCGAATGACGGGATCACCACGATGCCGCCTCGATTGACCGTCTCCTGGATGGTCTTGCCGAGGAGGATCATCGGGTCCGCCGGATCGTGGCTACGATTGCCGTAGGTCGATTCAACGACGAGATAATCTGTCCGTTCAATCTGCGCCGGCGGGAGCATGACCGGGTCCTCGCTGCGGCCGAGGTCGCCGGAGAACGTCAGCGTCGTTTCGCCATCGTCGATGGAGGTAATTGCGGCACCGAGGATATGGCCAGCATGCGCCAGCTGTGCATGCAGTGTTCCGGCAACATTAAAGCGTTTGCCGAACTTCACCGGCACAAACTGCTTGAGCGACTGTATCGCCTCCTCTTCTGTATACAAGGGCAGCGCGGGACTGTGCTTGGAAAAGCTATGGCGGTTTGCATAGCCCGCCTCCTCTTCCAAGAGGTGCCCGCTGTCCGGCAGCAGGATCTTGCACAAGTCAAAGGTCGCTTCGCTGCAGTAAATTTTTCCGCGGAATCCATTCTTTACCAACAGAGGGATATAGCCGCTATGGTCCAGGTGCGCGTGCGTCAGCACTACGGCTTCAATCGCAGAGGCATTGAGCGGCAAAGATGACCAGTTGCGCAGGCGCAGCTGCTTATATCCCTGAAACAAGCCACAGTCCACCAGTATCCTGGTGCGTCCTGCCGTGACGAGATACTTCGACCCGGTGACAGTCCCTGTGGCTCCTAAAAACTGCAGATGCATATCAGACGTCCTCCCTTGTTCCAAAGCTCTATTATGAGCCCCCGCTGGGGAAATTGATCAACGGAAATTATTTGTACACTATCCCGAATACCAACCTCTCTGCTATTGATACAGATCAACCATTCCGGACGGCTCAGACAGCGCGGATCCGCAATTCTTTCAGAGACATTGGCGTAGGTTGAAGAGCACCAGTTTGGGCTCTTGCCGCGCCTCCTTCGTCTTGCATCTGCTGTAAATTTTTCAAATGCATTCTTGCTATACGACAGCGAAATGCTCCCGCTTACTCGCCCCTTCTCAATCTCTTTCGCAATGCACGGTCCAGTGCATGTCAGCACCAAGCGTGCACCACATTCAACGCGCCAATGCGTCATCAAAGCATCGAATGATGCCTGTCTCTTCGATGTCGGCGAATCGCGCAGCATGCTCACATATGCTTGCATGCATCTTGCTACCACCCTGTACATGCGCATGGATCCTGCATGCGTACGCAGACGAGACGACATTCATTCATTGACGGGCCTCATCATTCGCTTTTTTTTGAGCGCCCTATACTTAACTTGAGAGTGCGAGAAACGTAATCTCAATTCGAATGTCCATCATGTACATCGATAACCCGAGGGGGAGCAAACGCAATGAGCACTCAAAGCGACATCAATCGTACCGAGCAGCAAGAAGACCTTCTGAAACGCCTGGAGGCCTTCACCAAGGATCACCGTGCCGTCTACTGGTCCGGAACGCTGTCGCAATTTCTTGAGAGAGTGATGGCGGCTGACCCTCAAGGCGCGGCGCGCACTTCGCATCAATACATGTGGGACATGATCCGCTGGATGGGCGGCGAAGATGATGACGGCAAGTTCCGCTGCAAGCTGTTCGACCAGGAACTGTTCGGCGTCGATGAGGCAATCGATCGTGTCGTGGATTACTTCAAGGCAGCAGCGGCCGGATCAGAAGTCGGACGCCGCCTGCTCCTGCTGCTGGGCCCGCCGTCCGGCGGCAAATCGACGCTCGTCATCCTGTTGAAACGCGGTCTGGAAGAGTACAGCCACACTGACGCCGGCGCAATTTATGCGATCCAAGGCTGCCCGGTGCATGAATCGCCACTGCATCTGGTTCCGCATTCGCTGCGCCCGCGCTTCCGTGAAACCTATGGCGTCGAAATCACCGGCGAGGTATGCCCGCACTGCCGCGTGCGCCTCGAGAACGAGCATAACGGCGACTTCCTGCGCATGCCAGTGGAGCGCGTATTCATTTCGGAAGCGGGACGCGTCGGCATCGGCACCTACGCGCCGCACGACCCGACCACCGCAGACCTTGCCGACCTTGTGGGCTCTGTGGACCTGTCGAAGGTCGCCGAGTACGGCGACGAAGGCGATCCGCGTGCATGGTCCTGGTCCGGTGCCGTGTATGCCGCGAGCCGCGGCATGCTGGAAATGATCGAGATCCTGAAGGTCAAGCGCGAATTCCTTTACCTGCTGCTGACACTGACGCAGGAAAAGAACGTGAAGGTATCGCGCTTCCCGCTGATCTATCTTGACGAGACCATCCTGGCGCACACCAACCTCGCTGAATTCCGCAAATTCCTGCAAGAGAGCGAGAACGAGGCACTGCTCGACCGCATGGTAATCATCCAGGTGCCTTATACGCTGAATTACAAGGATGAAGCGCGAATTTACAAGAAACTGATTTCCTCGGCGGCGCCGGCCTTCCGCGAAGTGCACCTCGACCCGCATGTCTTGCATGCAGCCGCGGTGTTCGCAATCTTCACCCGCCTGCATGAAGGCGAGGACAAAGATCTGGAACTAAGCAAGAAAGTGCGTCTCTACGCCAATGAAGAGGTAGAGGGCTACTCCCATGTGGAAGCGGACCGGATGAAGCAACGCATGCCCGATGAGGGCTTGGCCGGTATTTCCCCCCGCTTCGTCATCAATGCATTGTCGAACGCAATCATCCAGACCAACGTGAAGAGCCTGACCACGATGGATGTGCTGCTGGCAGTCAAGGATGCGATCGACAACGATGCGCGCATCGATCCAAAGCGGAAACGTAAGTGGATCGATTACCTGGTACTCGCACGCAAGGATTTCTACAACCGCTGGGTCAAGGAAGACGTGCACAAGGCGCTGTTCGTTTCTTTCGAACAGGAAGCACAGGACCTGCTGGACAAGTATCTGGACGAAGTCGAAGCAACGCTCGACAACCGCCAGATCAAGGATCCGATTACCAACGAGGAACGCAAGCCGGACGAGCGCTTCCTGCGCGCGGTGGAAGAAAAGATTCATATCTCCGATTCCGGCAAGCAGTCCTTCAGACAGGAAGTGGTCCGCAAGGCGATGGGCGCATTCAAGCGTGGCGAGAAGTTTACGCTGGATAGCCATGCACAGCTGCATAACGCGGTGCAGCAGTATTTGTTCGAACAGCGGCGCGAGGTTCTGCGGATGGTGAGCTCCACCACCCGCCCGGACGAAGAAGTACGGCAAAAAATCTCGGTGGTCGAAAAACGCCTGGTCGACGAATACGGATATGACAGCCACAGCGCACGCGAGGCACTCAATTACGTGACCACGCTGATGGCACAGGAATGAGGCGGCAAGCTATATGACTGAGCACATTACGATTTCTGCTGAAACACCTTGGTACGACTTGTTTTCACGAGGGTCGCGGGACTGGCTTCGCCATAATGAAAAGGTGCGCGAGGCGGTGCAGCAGAATCTGCCCAACCTGGTGGCCGGCCCGGATGTCATCACCGGCCCACAGGACCGCACCGTGCAGGTGCCGGTGCGCCTGCTCGAACATGCCCGGTTCCGCCTGGCCGATTCGCCCTCGCAGACTTACACCAGCGCCGGCCAAGGCCAGGGCAAGCCGGGCGATGTACTGCGCCAGGCCCAACCGGACATGGGCGGCGATGAAGGCGAAGGCGGCAACAATGAGGGCGAAGTCAAGTTGCTACTGGAGTTCAAAGTCGAGGACATCATCGACTGGCTATGGGAAGAGCTGCAGCTGCCGGACCTTCAGCCCAAGCGCAATACCGCTGTTACCGATGATGAGTATGTGCGCGAGGGCTGGGACAAGCACGGCGCACGCGCCCGCCTCGATCGCCGCCGCACCGTGAAGGAAGCGGTGAAGCGGCGCGCAACGCAGGAAAAGACGACCGAAAACCCGATCCCGTTCACCAACGAAGACCTGCGCTTCAAACAACTGGTGCAGCGGCGCAAACCGGCCACCAATGCGGTCGTCATCTTTGCCCTCGACGTGTCGGCCAGTATGACCGACGCCGAGCGCAAGCTGGCCAAGAGCTTCTTCTTCTTCGTGCTGCAAGGCATACGTCGACGTTACGGCAAGGTGGAAACACGCTTTATCGCACACACCACGCAGGCATGGGAATTTTCGGAGCACGAATTTTTCAATGTCAGCGGATCCGGCGGCACCGGTGCATCGACCGCATTCAAGCTTGCGCTGGAATTGGTCGAGACGGAGTACGACCCGTCGCAGTACAACGGCTACCTGTTCTATGCGTCGGACGGCGAGAACTTCACGGAAGACCGCGCCGCGGCGACCGACTATCTGGCCCGTCTGGGCAAGTTGCTGAACTATATCGGCTATGTGGAAACTGTACCCGGCTCGCCGCGCACCAGCGAAACGGAAATGAAGATGCTTTGCGGCGAAATCGAGCGCACTGGCGCACCGATCGGCAGCAGCATCCTGACGCGCCATGAAGATGTGTGGAAGGCGATCCGCAAGTTCTTCGTGCAGCAACAGACGGAATGAAGGGAAGGCCAATCAATGTGCACCACCACCAACTCCGCGGAAGCCATCGAAAACCTGAAGCAGTACTCGACGCAGATTGAGAAGCTCGCGCGCGACCTCGGTCTCGACTACTATCCAGTCGACTTCGAGCTGGTACCGAACAACTTCATGATGGAGATTGCCGTCTACGGCCTGCCGGTGCGCATGCATCACTGGTCGTTCGGCGTGCGCTATATCCATCAACTGATCCGGCAAGGCATGGGTCACTCGCGCATCTTCGAAGTGATGTTCCCGGGCGATCCCTGCCGCGCCTATCTGGTCAACGGCAACACGCTACCGGAAAACACACTGGTCACTGCGCACGTGCTCGGCCACGCCGATTTTGCGAAGAACAACCACCTGTTCGCGCACTTCATGGAAATGGCCGGCGGCCACATCCTGGAGCAGGCGGCCGCACGTGCGCACCGGATCGAAACCGCCATCCAGGAACACGGCCAGGAACGCGTCGAAGCAGTGCTCGATGCGGCACTCGCGCTGGAGCCGCACATCGACATCAATCGCGAACTGCATCGCCCGCTCTATCCGGAACAAGCACCGAAGGTGGCGGAAGAACAGCCGCCCGCTGATCCGTTCCTGCAGCGCTTCCGCGCCCTGCCCGGCGAAAAGCCGCCCGCCGAGGTGTCGCATGGCCCGGCAAAGCGCGCGCCCATTCCGCCCCAACCGGAATACGACCTGCTCTGGTTCATTGCGCACTACGCGCCCGAACTGGAAGACTGGGAGCGGGACGTCTTCCTCGCCGTGCGCGAAGAGTCCTATTATTTTTATCCGGTATTCGCGTGCCAGATCATGAATGAAGGCTGGGCATCGTACTGGCACGCCCGCCTGCTGCGCGAGGCGGACTTCCTGCCGCAGGACCTGTACCTCTCTGCCATCAAGGCGCATTCCGACGTCGTGCGCCCCTACGCCGCGGAGCGGCAACTGGCACTTGCCGTCAATCCTTACCACCTCGGCTTCTCCATGTGGGAAGACATCATCGAGAAACATGGACTGGAGGCGGCCCGCCGCATCGTGAAGGAAGAGGACGATTTCGGTTTCATCCGCAATTACCTGACGCGCGAGCTGATCGACAAGCTGGAACTCTTTGTGTACGAAGCGCGCGACGACGGCGATATCCGCATTGCGGAGAACAATGTACACGCAGTGCACGAAGCTATCCTTGCGCCGAAGTTCAACTACGGTGCGCCGCGCATCGCGGCAAACAACCTGCATGTGGACGGCAGCTTGCAACTGGTGCACGACCATCAGAGCGATGGACGGGGCGTCGACCTGAGCCGCGCCGAGCGTGTGCTGGAATACATCGGGAAGATCTGGCGCCGTCCGGTTACCCTCCACACCGTCGGTGACCGCGGCGAGGCTCGGGTAGTCACCAGCAAGCGCCTGTAAAGAGATCTACGCCTCACACGCCTGCACCCGCGCACCAAGCCGTACCCGTCGGGCCTAGCTGAATAACCAAGGCAGGACGGGTACGGCGACTTCGCTGAATATCGTCAGCAGCAAATACACGCAGATTAGTGCATACAGAACCAGTAAGGCTGCCGCCCAAAATGGATGCTTCATCGCCCCGGCCGGCTTGCACGAATGACAAGCAGGCCTCACCTCATCACATTGGCGTTGCTCCCTGTTAGAGACGGTTTGAAAACCTGCTACGAGGCCAGCCTTTGGCCGTGCGATACTCGTCGCACCTCAGGTACGACTGCGCTTCTCCGCCCAACCCGAACCGCTCGCTACAGCTTTCAAACAGTCTCTTAAAAAGAGATTAGGCGACGACTCGGCGTAGGTAAAGTGGCAAGCCATTGTTCCCCTCCATCCAACGACTTATTGCATTTTTTGTTAACTGCTGCATAAAAGTGTCCATCGCCAGCCATAACATATATAATGGTTCGATCTTATTGGCTTTGGACATCAAGCCTCACTTCAAGTTGACGTGGATTGAACCACCATGCGCCTGACCGACTACACCGACTACTCCTTGCGAACCCTCATGTATCTGGGCATGCAAGGTGACCGCCTGGTAACGATCCAGGATATTGCGGATGCTTATGGCATCTCCAAGAGTCACTTGATGAAGGTCGTGCACCAGCTTGGTCTCGCCGGCCTAGTGGAAACGACTCGCGGCCGCAGCGGCGGCCTGCGTCTTGGCAAGAAACCGGAAGAGATCAACATCGGCGATGTCGTCCGACGCACTGAACCCGACTTCATGATGGTTGAATGCTTCAACCGCCAGGTCAATGACTGTGTCCTCGCTCCATCGTGCGCATTGCAAGGCGTGCTTGCCAAGGCGACTCAGGCTTTCCTGAATGAGCTCAGCAAAGCGACTCTGGCCGATCTCCTGCAAAACAGCCAGAGTCTGCACAAGATCATCAAGATCAACCTTCCTTCGAGGGAAAAACCGAAGGTAGCCTGAGCGCTGTCGCACTCCACAAGTGCGTGGCAGCGACGGCGAACGTATTACCGAACACGTATCACACCAAAGAAGCGGTCTTCAGCGACCGCTTTTTTGTTTGGCCAAGCAGTCGCGGAACGGCATTAGACCAGTTCGCAGCGAATCGTCGCTGGTTCGTTCCGCAACCGCTCCAGCAAGTCCTTTGAAATCGCTGCGTCCACGTCAGTAATCACGTAGCCGATCGGCCCGCGTGTTTGCAAGTGCTGGGCCACGATATTGAGTCCAGCCTGGGCAAAATCCGCATTCATTCGTGCAATGACGCCAGGCTCGTTCCGATGCACATGCAGGATCCGGCTTTTCGCTTCTTTCTCCACATGCGAAATTTCCGGGAAATTCACGGCCCCGCGTGTCGTCCCGGCATTGAGGAAACGCGCCAGCTTCTCGGCCACCTCACGGCCGATATTCTCCTGCGCCTCTTCCGTGCTGCCACCGATATGCGGCGTAAGGATCACATTATCGAGCCCACGTAATGGCGACACGAATTCCTCCTTGTCATTTTTCGGCTCAACCGGAAAGACATCCAATGCTGCGCCGGCCAGGCGTTTCTCCCGCAACGCGGCGTTCAACGCATCGATGTCGACCACACCACCGCGCGATGCATTGATCAACACGGCAGTTGGTCTCATTAACGCGAGGCGTTCGGCGGTGATCATGTTGGTTGTTGCGGCGCCGCCAGGCACATGCAGCGTGACGATATCCGACTGCTCAAGCAGGGTCTCCAATGACGGCATGGGCTTTGCATTGCCAAGAGGAAGCTTGCTCTCCACATCGAAATAGCACACACGCATGCCGACGCTCTCGGCGAGGATGCCGACTTGTGCCCCGATATTGCCGTAGCCGATAATGCCTAGCACTTTATTACGCACCTCATACGCGCCCAGCGCCGTCTTGTCCCATTTCCCACGGTGCGTGCGCGCATTTTTCTCGGGAATGCGCCGCAGCAAAAGGATGGCTTGAGCAATGACCAGTTCCGCCACGGAGCGTGTATTCGAGAACGGTGCGTTGAAGACCGGGATACCCGAGACTGCCGCCGCAGTCAAATCTACCTGGTTGGTTCCAATGCAGAAAGCGCCGATAGCCTTCAAGTGCGGCAAGGCTTTCAGGGCATCCGCGGAGATATGGGTAGCCGAACGAATGCCTACCGCATCCGCATCGGCCAGTGCGGTCTTCAGTTCATCCGGCTTCAATGCGGTCGGAAGCTGGACGATATCGTTGAAGCCTTCGGCCTTCAGGAGCTCTGCAGCGCTTGGGTGTATTTTTTCGAGAAGAACGATCTTTACCATTGCCGATCCTTTTTTAAAGATTCATCTACAATATATATTAATTTCCCAGTCCCTGCCGAAAGCCGCGCGGGACATCATGCAGATGGATGCCAGATGCTTACAGACCCAAAACTTGCCGAAAAAGCGACCGTGGAAACCGTTACGCGGATTCATTGGTGGAGCGACAAGCTGCTGACGTTTACGACCACACGCCCATCGAACTATTCCTTCGTTGCCGGACAGTACGCACGGCTTGGGCTGCCTGATGGCGACAGCGTGATTTGGCGCGCCTACTCGATGACGTCGGCCCCATCGCAAGAAGAACTCGAGTTCTACGGCATCATCGTGCCCGGCGGTTTGTTCACCACGCGTCTGAAGTCGCTCAAGGAGGGTGACCGTCTGTTGCTGGACAAGCAGAGCTTCGGCTTTATGACGCCGGATCGTTTCAAGGAAGGCGAAGACTTGTGGATGCTGTCGACGGGCACTGGCATTGGTCCGTACATCTCCATGCTGCGCGACGCATACGTGTGGCAGAAATTCCGCAACCTGGTGCTCGTGCATTGCGTGCGCCATGCAGAAGAGTTTGCCTACGAAGAGGAGCTGGACCAGCTAATCCGCCAACCCCCCGTCCCAACGTCGACGCGGCTACAAATCATCAGGTCGACGACACGCGAACCCGCCGCTGCGGGTGAGGCGCCGCACCTGCATGGACGGATGACAACGTTGCTGGAGAACGGTGAGCTCGAAAAAGTCGCCGGACTATCGCTGAATGAAGCCACATCACGAGTCATGATGTGCGGAAATCCCGACATGATCGAAGATATGCGAAAACTCCTGCACCAGCGTGGCTTGCGGCCGGACCGGCGCGCGACTCCTGGCCAGTTCGTTACGGAGAATTACTGGTAATCGCTGGCAAAAGAAGCAAGCAAATTGGCGGCCACCAAAATAAAAAGCCCGGGCAATCCCGGGCTTTTTTCAATGGAGACCAGCTTAGTTGAAGGACTTGCCTTCGGCCGCCAGCTTCGCCAGCAGCGGAGCCGGCTTCCATGCATCTCCATGACGGCCCTTGGCGTACTTCTCCATCGCCATCACGACATTCTGCAGGCCGACGGTATCGGCATAGAACATCGGGCCGCCGCGGAATAGCGGGAAGCCGTAGCCGGTCAGGTACACCATGTCGATGTCGGAAGCGCGCATCGCGATACCTTCCTCCAGGATGTAGGCGGCTTCGTTCACCAGTGCATAGACGAGGCGCTCGACGATTTCCTGGTCGCTGATCTTGCGGCGCTCGATGCCGAGGTCGGCGGAGTGCTTGATGATCATGTCATTGACGACTTGCGACGGATACGGCTTGCGGTCGCCCGGTTTGTAGTCGTACCAGCCGGCGGACGTCTTCTGGCCGAAGCGGCCCATTTCGCACAGCAGGTCTGCCGTCTTCGAATAGGTTACTTCCGGTTTCTCGACATAGCGGCGCTTGCGGATGTACCAGCCGATGTCGTTGCCTGCCAGGTCGCCCATGCGGAACGGCCCCATCGCAAAGCCGAACTTCTCGATTGCCTTGTCGACCTGCTCCGGCAGGCAGCCCTCTTCCAGCAGGAAGCCGGCCTGACGGCTGTATTGCTCGATCATGCGGTTGCCAATGAAGCCGTCGCACACGCCGGACACGACGCCGGTCTTCTTGATCTTCTTCGACAGTGCCATCGCGGTCGCCAGCACATCCTTGGCCGTCTTCTCGCCGCGCACGACTTCCAGCAGCTTCATCACGTTGGCCGGGCTGAAGAAGTGAAGGCCGATCACATCTTGCGGACGCTTGGTGAAGCTGGCGATCTTGTTCAGGTCCAGGGTCGACGTATTCGATGCAAGGATTGCGCCCTGCTTCATCACTTCGTCGAGCTTCTTAAACACTTGCTCCTTCACGCCGATATCCTCGAACACGGCTTCAATCACGATATCAACCTGGCCGATCTCTTCGTACGACAGCGTGCCCTTGATCAGGCCGACGCGCTGCTCGAACTTCTCGGGCGTGAGCTTGCCCTTCTTCATTGTGTTTTCGTAGTTCTTGCGGATCGTCGCCAATCCCTTGTCCAGCGCTTCCTGCTTCATTTCCAGGATCGTGACCGGAATGCCGGCATTGGCGAAGTTCATCGCAATGCCGCCACCCATCGTGCCTGCGCCAATGACGGCAGCGGATTTGATAGCGCGGGTCGGCGTATCTTCCGGCACATCCGGGATCTTGCTGGCTGCACGCTCACCGAAGAATGCATGGCGCAGTGCCTTCGATTCGGTGGTCTGCACCAGTTCAACGAACAGGTCACGCTCGAACTTGATGCCGTCGTCGAACTTCTTGGTCACTGCGGCCGCAACGGCTTCCACGCACTTCAACGGTGCCGGGAACGGGCCGGCCATCGCCTTGACGGTATTGCGCGAGAACTGCAGGAAGGCTTCATAGTTCGGGTAATCGATCTTGATGTCGCGTACCTTCGGCAGCGGGCGTGCATCGGCCACCTTGTTGGCGAATGCAATCGCCGCTTCCATCAGGTCGCCTTCGATCACTTCATTGAACAGTCCAGTCTTAGCCAGCTTTTCGGACGGCACCGGATTGCCGGAAACGATCATGTTCAGGCCCATCTCCAGCCCGAGCACGCGCGGCAAGCGCTGCGTGCCGCCGGCACCCGGCAGGATGCCGAGCTTGACTTCGGGCAGCGCGATCTGCGCACCCTTCGCTGCGATACGGTAGTTACAGCCGAGTGCAAGCTCAAGGCCGCCGCCCATGCACACCGTATGAATTGCCGCAACGACCGGCTTGGTCGAATTCTCGACGACATTGATCACAGTATGTAGCGTCGGCTCCTGCATTGCCTTCGGTGAGTTGAATTCCTTAATGTCGGCGCCGCCGGAAAAGGCCTTGCCTGCGCCGGTAATCACGACTGCCTTGACAGCATTGTCGTCCAGCGCCTTCTTCATCCCTTCGACAATCGCCGCGCGGGTGGAATGTCCCAGCCCGTTCACCGGCGGATTATTGAGCGTAATGACGGCAACCGCGCCGTTGACCTTGTATTCGGCAGTCATATCTCTTCCTTTTAAATTAGATGTCCTTAGGGAGCTTGAAACCACTTTTTTATTCTGGAGCCGCGACTCTTCTCTCGTTTCATAAATGCCCGGAAGCGCGAACGAAATGACTGTGCATCTGGTAATTGGCAGCCGATATATGGCAGCGCCATCCATCACCACCCATCCACGCGGGGATTTATGAAACGAGTGCCTACTATAACGCAAAATAGAACGATCGTATTATTTTTAAGCAAAAAAAGCGGCAGGCCTTTTCCCGCCTGCCGCCGCACACATCGCAATCCCGTCTACTGAGCTTTCATACGCAGCAGGGCGCCCCGTTTCTGGTCCTCCGCATAGGCATAGTCCACCCGCCCGTTGGACACGACTCCCATCATCAGCATATTTTGCGTAATTGCATCATGGTCTTCCCGGGAAAAAGGGCGGTTATAACTGGTAATTACCCCTTGGTACCTGCTTTTCAGGTTTTCGAGCGCCTCCCTGATTTTGGGCCCCTCTTCGGAGTTCGCCTGACGTAGCGCCAGGTGCAGCAGGTGCATCCCGTCATAGCCCTGCGCGGCACTCATCGGCGAAGGAATCTGGTCGGTCTTGAACGCGCGCTTGTAGGCAAGCAGGAAGCTGTTCTTGCTGGTGGAGCCCATATCCTGGATGAAGGTCTGCGGCATCAGCGCCCCCTCCCCGGCGCGGCCAGCGCCTTCAATGAAGTTGCGCATGGAGAACGTCCAGCTGCCAAGCATTGGCACCTTCCATCCGAGTGCAGACTTGTTTTTTGCGATCGCCGCAAGCTCCGGTCCAATCCCCCATACAACCAATGCCTGCGCACCGCTTGCCTTCGCCTTGCCGACCTGCGAGGACATATCCTGGTCGCCGATCTTGAAACGCTCTTCCGAACTCACCTCGAGTCCAGCGAGCTTGCTCTGCTCCTGAAACGCCTTCAGGCCAGCATCGCCGTAGGCGGTAGTGTCGGCAAGGATCGCCACCTTGGCGAGGCCTTTACGTTTTAGGTCTGCAACGACGACCTTCGCTTCCAGATCGAGCGTCGGCGAGATGCGGAAAATGTAGTTTTCGGATGCAGCCGGAGGCGCGTATTTTCTCGTCAGCGACGTTCCGGTCGACACGGCGACGAGCAGAGGCATCTTTGCCTTTTGATAAGCATCAATCGATGCCAGGCCGACACCGGTGTTCACGATGCCGATCGCGGCAACCAGCTTCATTTGCGTGAACTCCTCGGCGATCTTGGCGCCGATATCGTTCTTCGCCTCGTCATCGCGTTCAATAAGCTCGATTCTCCTGCCGTTGATGCCACCAATGTTATTGATCTCTTCTACCGCGAGGCGAATGCCATTGCGCATGCTCAGGCCCATTGGGCTGGACCCGCCTGTGAAGGGTCCAGACACCCCGATCTTGATTGTTGCTTCGTTTGTGCTTTGTGCCAGTGCGAATGACTGGGCAAAGGTAAGCGCACCGACCAGTAGCGCGCAGCGGCCATGCCGAATCCACATGATTTGTCTCCACGAAGGACTGTCTACTTACCGCGGCAAGTCCCTTCTGATGAAGGAAATCCGTCCGCGACCGTCCGCTTTTTTATTTCGATAGCCGGACGGCGGTAGTGTAATAGCCTATCAAGGTTCTTCGGGGAAATAAATTGACCTGCATCATGAATCTTTTTCAGACGGCTTGACTCGAGCTGCCATCAGGAAGTAGAGCGCTAAGCCGTTGCATCTCTGCCATCATTTCAGCAGGAAAGGCTGAGTTACCCCATGCACGGAAGTCGCCGGTCGCGTAAGCGAGGGCATTACGAAAGTAGGCATAAGCATTCAGGCGGTTGCGCACGAAGTTGTTCTGGGTGCGAATGACCTTTCCCGGCGCGCCAACCACAACGGAGTTCGCCGGAACGATCGTCCCTTCCTTCAGATAGGTATGTGCGCCGATGATGCAGTTATCGCCAACGACACAACCGTCGGCGATTGTGGAATGGATACCGATCAGGCAGTTGTCGCCGATGGTGCAGCCATGCATCGTGCAATGATGCGTGATTGAGCAATGGCTGCCGATGATGGTATCAGTCCGATCACCGACGTGCAGCATCACAAAATCCTGGATGTTGGTATACGGACCGATCACGATCTGCTTGTGCTCGGCCCGTGCAACGACATTCACCCAGATCGATGCACTCTCCCCGACCATCACCTTGCCGTACAGATGCGCCGTGTCGTGTACATATGCAAGCTTGTTGAGAACGACATCAGGACCAATGAATGCCATCAGACCTCCAGCCATTCTTTACGGATGCTGGCGTTCGACTTCAGATCCTGCGGCGTGCCTTCAAAGACAATGGAGCCGTGGCCCATCACATAGACGCGCTGCGAAATCTCCAGTGCAATGGCAAGCTTCTGCTCCACCAGCAGTACCGAGATACCCCGGTTCTTCAGTTCCTTGAGGTACTCGCCAACCAGTTCGACGATTTTTGGTGCCAGCCCTTCGGTCGGCTCGTCGATCATGATCAGATCCGGATCGCCCATCAGCGTCCGGCACAGCGTAAGCATCTGCTGCTCACCGCCAGACAGCACGCCGGCTGCAGTATGTTGCCGCTCCTTCAGGCGTGGGAACATCCGGTACATGTCGCCAATGCTCCAGCGCGATTTCTTGCCCTTCTTTTCGCCAAGGATCAGGTTTTGTTCGACCGTCAACGTCGGGAAGATGTCCCGGTTCTCCGGCACGTATCCCAAGCCCTTGTGAGCGATTTCGAAGGCCTTCAGTCCGCTGATTTCCTGCCCCTTGAACCGGATGGAGCCGGATACATCAACCTGTCCCATCGCCGCCTTCACCGTTGTGGAGCGCCCCACTCCGTTACGCCCCAGTAGGCTGACGATCTCGCCTTCCTTCACGTTCAGGTCGACGCCGTGCAGCACATGACTCTTGCCGTAGAAAGCATTGAGGTCTTTGATTTCGAGTAGTGCCATTTCAGTCCTCTTGATCTTTTATCGATTCTCCACGATCCAGCTGACAAGCCGAACCGTTTCGGCGTAAGCAACACATGCGTTGCTAAGTCCCCGCCTCAGCCACCGGCGCATGGCCGCCCAGATATGCTTCCTGAACTTTCTGGTTGCCACGGATATTCGCTGGCGTATCGCACGCGATCACCTCTCCATACACGACTACGGCAATCTTGTCGGCGAGACCGAACACGACGCTCATGTCATGCTCCACCATCAGCAGGGTCTTGCCGATTGTCACCTTGCGAATCAACTCCACGGCGGCATCGGACTCCGAACGGCTCATGCCGGCTGTCGGCTCGTCGAGGAGAATGACGTCCGCACCACCCGCAATCGTGATGCCGATTTCAAGTGCCCGCTGCTCTGCATAGGTCAGCAGGCCAGCGACCGTATCGCGACGGCGCTTGAGCCCGATCTGCTCCAGCACTTGCTCGGCGCGCTCGTGCGCATCCTTGAGGCCATTCAGGCGATGCCAGAACGAGTACTTGTAGCCGAGCGACCACAACACGGCACAACGCAGGTTCTCGTACACCGACAAACGGTGGAAGATATTCGTGATCTGAAAGCTGCGCGACAGCCCGCGCCGGTTGATCTCGAACGGACGGAGCCCGACGATGCTTTCGCCATTGAGCAGAATGTCGCCGGAGGTGATCGGAAAGCGTCCGGACACGAGATTGAACAACGTCGACTTCCCAGCGCCGTTCGGCCCGATGATGGCAAAGCGCTCGCCCTTTGGCACCTTGAGACTTGCGCCACGGATGATCTCCGCGCGGCCAAAGCTCTTGCGGACGTCCTTGAGTTCCAGTGACAGTTCGCTCATGCGCCAGCCCTCCTGATCTGTTCTTCAATTTCGGTACTTACTTCACCCCACACTTGCGAGAATCCTTTTTTCGTCTGCCAGAAGCCAAAGCCACCGACGGCCAGCAGCGCAGCGGCAATCAACCAGCCAGTCGGTGCCGCGGTATCCACCATGGAGCCAAACAGCTTCATCGTCGTGCCATTCACGGACTCGAGCGTCAGGTGGTAAAGCATCTCGATCATCATTACGATACCAACCAGCGCAATCAGGGCCAGCAAGCACGTCTTCCATAAATGCGGCCATACGCGCCCGAACTTGCCGTACTTGGCGACACGCAGGTTCAGCATGATGAGGCTGGCAATCCCGCCCGGCGCATACATGACCATGACGATGAAGAAAACACCAAGGTAAAGCTGCCAAGCCTTGGTAAAGTCGGACAGCATGACCGTCAGGAAGACGCCGATAATTGCGCCGATCATCGGACCGAAAAAGAAACCGACGCCGCCAATGAACGTGAACAGCAGCACGCCGCCGGAGCGAAGTGCACTGACGTTTTCTGCGGTGACAATTTCAAAGTTGATCGCCGACAGTCCGCCCGAAATTCCGGCAAAGAATCCGGACAGGATCAACGTGAGGTAGCGTGCCCATTGCGTGTCGTAGCCGACAAACTCCACGCGCTCCGGGTTGTCGCGCACAGCATTGATGATCCTGCCCAGCGGTGTCTGGGTGAACGCATACATGCCGATCGTGCTGATGAACAGCCAGAAAGCGATCAGGTAATAGACCTGGATCTGCGGGCCGTAGGTAACGCCGAAGATCGGCTCGCCATACACACGGTTTGTCGAAATACCACCTTCACCACCGAAGAATTCGGGGAACATCAGTGAGCAGGCAAACACCAGTTCAACGATACCCAGCGTAATCATTGCAAACGTTGTGCCTGACTTCTTGGTGGTCACATAACCGAACAGAATGCCAAAGAACATGCCTGCAAGGCCGCCGACCAGCGGAATCATTGTCACCGGCATCCACATGCTTCCTGCACTCGCCAGATTCATCGCGTGGATTGCAAAGAATGCACCCAGGCCCGAATACACCGCGTGACCGAAAGACAGCATGCCGCCCTGCCCCAGCAACATGTTGTACGACAGGCCGAAAATCATCACGGTGCCGATTTGCGACAGGATCGACAGCGATGCGCCTTTATTAAATATCATTGGCGCAATGATCAGGATCAGGGCAAACATGCCCCAAATAATCCAGCGGCCCAGGTTGATCGGCTTGTAAGTCAGAGTAGTTTGCATAGTTATGGTATTCATCCGGTCAACCCTCCCGCGTACCCATCAGGCCACGCGGCCTGAATATCAAAATCAGCACCAACAACATATAGGGCAGGATTGGCGCAACCTGGGAAATCGTGAGTTTCAGCACCGGATAGCCGAAGGTTTCCGGCCCAATGCTGCCGCCAAGCCCGGCGAACAAGGTAGCGAACGAGTAGTCGAGCGCGACCGCAAACGTTTGCAGCACGCCGATCAGCAGGGATGCGAGCAATGCACCCACCAATGAGCCCATGCCGCCCACGACGACCACGACGAAAATGATGCTGCCCACCGTCGCTGCCATCCCCGGCTCCGTCACGAAGGCATTGCCCCCGATGACACCGGCAAGGCCCGCCAATGCACACCCGCCGCCAAAGACCAACATGAAAACACGCGGCACATTATGTCCCAGCGCCTCAACCATTTCGGGATGGGTCAACGCTGCCTGGATCACGAGGCCGATCCTTGTCTTGGTCAGCACGAGGAAGATCGAAACCAGCATCAGCACCGCGATGAGCATCATGAAACCGCGATACATCGGGAAGGTTGTCGTGAACAAGGTAAACAGCGGCCCATCGAGTTCGGGCGGAATCGGATATGGCACGGCCGCACGGCCCCAGATCAATTGCACCAACTCGACCATCACATAGGACAGGCCGAAGGTAAACAGCAGTTCGGGAATATGGCCGTATTTATGCACTGAGCGCAGGCCATAGCGCTCCACGAATGCCCCGATCACGCCAACAAGCAGTGGAGCGATGAACAAAGCCGGCCAGAAGCCGAGTTTGCCGCTGATGGCGTAGGCGAAATATGCGCCGAGCATGTAAAAACTCGCATGCGCAAAATTGAGCACGCCCATCATGCTGAAGATGAGTGTCAGACCGGACGACAGCATGAACAGCAACAGTCCATAGCTCAAACCGTTCAGCAAGGTAATTAACGTAAACTCCACGAGGCAACCCCTATCTTGAATTCATGTACGACCGTACTATTTTTGCGGATAAAAAAGCAGCGTGTCGTCTAGGGACTTCACGCTGCCGGGGAACTGCTATTGCGACGGCCGTTTCATCTGGCACGACGTCGGCTGCGTAGCGACATAGGAATCAAATTTCTGGTCCGTCTTCCAGCCATATCCCGTGTTCTCCTGGTCATATTTCACATCCTTGCCGTTGACCTTGGTCCAGGTCGCGATATACAGCGGCTGCTGCAGCTGGTGATCTGTCTTGCGCATTTCGACTTCGCCATTGAGGCTTTGCGACTTCATGCCTTCGAGCGCAAAGGCCACCTTGACGGGTTCGGTCGACCTCGATTCCTTGATCGCCTTGCCCATCATGGCTAGTCCGGTATAGGTCGCAATCGCATAGTAGTCATCGTTGTACTTCTTCTTGAAGCCTTCGACGATTTCCTTGCCGACGAATTTATCGTTGTTCACGTTCCAGTAGCCGGCATACTTCACGCGATCCGCACCTGCAGCACCCATCGCGGTCGGCACGCCCGTCGTGCTGCCATAGTAGGTATAGAAATTGGCGCGCAGGTCCGCATCCTTGGCGGCCTTGATCAGCAGCGCGAGGTCTGCGCCCCAGTTGCCGGTGATAACAGTGTCGGCGCCGGATGCCTTGATCTTCGCTACATAAGGCGAGAAATCCTTCACCTGTCCGATCGGGTGCAGGTCGTCGCCGACGATCTCGATATCAGGTCGCTTGCGCTTCAGGTACTCCTTCGCTGCACGTGTCACCTGGTGTCCATGCGCGTAGTTCTGACCAATGATGTAGACCTTCTTGATATTCGGATCCTTGGCCATGAACGTGGTCATGGCTTCCATCTTCTGGTCGGAGTTTGCATCAAAGCGGAAATGCCAGAAGCTGCACTTGCTGTTGGTGAGATCGGGATCAACCGCGGCGTAGTTCAGAAACAGGACTTCCTTGCCCGGGTTCCGCTCATTGTGTTTGTTGACTGCATCGATCAGTGCCAGCGCGACGCCGGAGCCGTTGCCCTGGATGATGTAACGATAACCTTGATCGATTGCACTCTTGAGCTGCGACAGCGACTCCTGGGGACTCGCCTTGTTGTCGAAGCCGACGATTTCGAAGGTATGTTCGCCCGCCCATTTCTGTGCATTCGCCATCTCGGCGATGTACTGCCAGCTTTTGAGGATGCCCTGCCCGACTGGTGCAAACGGACCGGACAGCGGATCGATGAACGCCATCTTGACCACCTCCGCATTTGCCGACAGCGGCATGGCAAATGCGGCGGCAACAGAAAGTGGGATGATGAGTTTCTTGAATTGGATAGCCATTTTGTCTCTTCCTTATATGTATAGTTTTTCCTTACAGCATATCGATGCTCATACCCTGTGTAAAGCACAGGAATTGAAGGATTTCAGCCGGTATTTGACATGTCTTTTTCCTTTCACGTAAAGAGTCGGACTCAGTGAATGGCAATGACTTGAATCGTTTCGAGCGGACACCTGCGACTCGCCCAGCGGCTGTCTATTTTTGTTGCGGCGACGACTCGTCGTCGCCCGCATGCGATATAAGGTTTGATCGGCTTTGAACGAGCGGTATGGCGTGAATATCGCCATACCGCCGGTGCTTCTGTTTAGGACGGACGTGCCGGACGCTTCATCTGGCAGGAAGTCGGCTGAGTGGCAACATAGCTCTCGATCTTCTGATCCATGCTCCAGCCATAGCCGGTATTTTCCTGGTCATACTTGACCTTCTTGCCGTCGACTTTCGCCCAGGTGGCGATATACAGCGGCTGCTGCAGCTGATGGTCGACTGCACGCATTTCCACCTCGCCGTTGATCGCCTTGGTCTTCATGCCTTCGAGTGCAAAGGCGACTTTCACTGGATCAACCGAGTTAGTGTCCTTGGCTGCCTTCGTCACCATCTGAACGACGGTGTAGATATCCTGCACGTAGAAGTCGTCGTTGTACTTCTTCTTGAAGGCTTCGACGATGTCCTTGCCGGAGAAGGATTCGTTGTTCGGAATCCAATAGGCCACCTGCTTCACCTGGCCGGCAACGGAGCCACCCATCGCTGTCGGCACGCCGGAGGTGCCGCCATAATAGGTGTAGAACTTTGCCCCGAGGCCGGCATCCTTGCCCGCCTTTACCAGCAGCGCGAGGTCTGCGCCCCAGTTGCCCGTAATGACGGTATCGGCGCCCGATGCCTTGATCTTGGCGATATACGGCGAGAAGTCCTTCACGGTAGCAATCGGATGCAGGTCGTCACCGACGATCTGGATATCTGGACGCTTACGCTTCAAGTATTCCTTCGCTGCACGGGTAACCTGGTGTCCATGCGCGTAGTTCTGGCCGATGATATAGACCTTCTTGATGTTCGGGTCTTTCGCCATGTAAGTGGTCAGCGCCTCCATCTTCATGTCGGAGTTGGCGTCGAAGCGGAAATGCCAGAAGCTGCACTTGCCATTGGTAAGGTCAGGGTCAATTGCCGAATAGTTCAGGAACACCAGTTCGTTGCCCGGGTTACGCTCGTTATGTTTGTTGATCGCATCGACGAGCGCAAGAGCCACACCGGAGCCGTTACCCTGCGCGATATAGCGATAACCCTGGTCGATCGCAGTCTTGAGCTGGTTCAGCGATTCCTGCGGACTACCCTTGCCGTCGAATGCGGTCACCTCGATCGTATGGTTGCCTGCCCATTTCTGCTGATTGGCCATTTCGGTGAACATGCGGAACGTGTTCAACTGATTTTGCCCAATCGGTGCAAACGCGCCCGACATGGTTTCGATCATTGCGATCTTGATGGTATCGGCGTGGACGGATGGTGCGGAGAATGCAGCCGCAACCGAAAATGCCAGCACGAGGGGGCGAATCTTTTTCATCATTGGTCTCTTCCTTATATGTGTGCTTCTGATGGAAAAATGCAGATTTGCTTCTCACTTGCCGGCGCCTGAGGCATGCAGGCGCCGTTATTTCAATTCACTCATGCAGTCGGCAGTTTGTACTCCTTGAATTGATCACGAATCCTGTTTTTCAACACCTTGCCGGTGGCACCGATCGGCAGTGCATCGACGAAGGTTACGTCATCCGGCGTCCACCACTTGGCGATCTTGCCGTCATAGAACTTGATCAGCTCTTCCTTGGACACTTCCACACCCGGCTTCTTTACCACGACCAGCAACGGCCGCTCATCCCACTTCGGATGGAAAACGCCGATACATGCAGCCTGCTGTACGGCCGGATGTGCCATCGCGATATTCTCGAGATCGATGGTACCGATCCATTCGCCACCGGACTTGATCACGTCCTTGCTGCGGTCGGTAATCTGCATGTACCCATCCGGACTGATGGTCGCCACGTCGCCCGTCGGGAACCAACCGTCCTGCAGCACATCGCCGCCTTCGCTCTTGAAGTAGCTGCTGATGATCCACGGTCCCTTGACAAGCAGGTTACCGTAAGTCTTGCCGTCCCACGGCAATTCCTTGCCGTCGTCGCCGACAATCTTCATGTCAACGCCAAAGATCGCGTGGCCCTGTTTCTCGAGTACCGCCTGCTTTTGTTCTTCCGGCAGCGTCATATGGCGCGTCTGCAGCGTACATGCGGTACCCAGCGGAGACATCTCCGTCATACCCCATGCATGTACCACTTCGACACCATATTGATGGCGGAACGTCTTCATCATGGCCGGCGGGCATGCCGAACCACCGATGACGGTGCGCTTGAAGGTGGAGAACTGGAGGTTGTTCTGGCCAACGTAGGTCAACAGTCCCAGCCATACTGTCGGCACGCCCGCGGAGAAGGTCACGCCTTCCTGCTCGAACAGTTCATACAGCGACTTGCCGTCGAGCGCCGCGCCCGGGAAGACCATCTTGGCCCCGACCAGCGGCACGGAATACGGCAGACCCCACGCGTTAACGTGGAACATCGGCACCACCGGCAGCACGGAATCACGCGCAGACACATTCAAGGCATCGGGCATCGCGGATGCGTAGGAGTGCAGCAGCGTCGAACGATGGGAATACAGCGCCCCCTTCGGATTGCCAGTCGTGCCTGAGGTATAGCAGAGACTCGACGCGGAATTTTCGTCAAATACCGGCCACTCGTACTGATCGGAATTGCTGCTGATCAGGTCTTCATAGCACATCAGGTTCGCGATCTTGGTTTCCTTCGGCATGCGATCGCGGTCGCACATCATCACGAAGCCCTTGGTCGTCTTGCAGTGCGCTGAGAATGCCTCGACCAACGGCAGGAAAGTCATATCGAAGAACAGATACTGGTCCTCGGCATGATTAACGATATAGGCAATCTGTTCAGGATGCAGGCGAGGATTGATGGTATGCATGACTGCGCCGGAACCGGAGATTGCGTAATACAACTCCATGTGGCGATAGCCGTTCCAGGCCAGCGTGGCGATACGATCCCCCATCTTCACGCCCAGTCCACCAAGCGCATTGGCCATCTGACGGGCACGCTTGTGGCATTCGCGGTAGGTGTAACGGTGGATATCTCCCTCGACGCGGCGCGAGACGATTTCGTTCTCTCCGAAATAGCGATCCGCGTGCTGAATGATGCTGGAGATGAGCAAGGGCTGGCTCATCATCTGGCCCATCAATGGGCTCTTAGGGTACTGCGACATCGTGCCTCCTCCATGTTATTAGAGGCGTTGCCGTGAACCGGCGATGAAACCGCTAATGGTTCCCGACACGCTCTAGAGCCTTGCTTCTAAATTACAGCATGATTTTTGAACGACCGTACTAAAACCGTCAATGACTTTCGATGACGCATTGCACAAATGTCAAGATGGTGACTTTTACTTCACTCCCATCTCGATAAAACCGCTGCTTCCGACAAAGCTTCTCGCACAAATTACGCACCGCAACATAATGCAAGTCAGATGCAGGCGGAGCTTGAAGATACCCGTGCCGTCCGTACTTAACTCATATAACGCAGGACCGGTAACGCCGCCTCGAATATATACACTCAAGCAAGAAGTCCGCAATTGACTTGCTCGCAGTAAGTAAATTTTGGTTGCGCAACATCAAACCTTCTAGGCACGTTTCATTCGCCCCGATATGCGCTTCCGTTTTCTCTGTCAGAATATCCAACAGCATGCAGAATGGCTCGTGAGTGCTCTGGTTCTAGCCTGTCAATAGTTACACACAACCCCTAGCAATACTGTCCGCTATTTCACATTTGCCGCATCAGTTTCCATCATCCCTCAAGATCATCGTTCGATGATGGCCCAGCAAGGAACCAACATGTCTGCACGCTTACCCATCGGCGGGCGTCATCGCCTCGATACGCTCCCGCTTGATAATACGTTTGCCTCCTTACCCCCGGCGTTCTACACGCGCCTGCACCCCACGCCTGTTCCCGCGCCCTATCTTGTTTGCGCCAGCGAGTCTGCCGCGGAATTGATCAATCTGGATCCGCGCGAGTTTAATAAAGAGGAATTCGCCCAGACTTTTGCAGGCAACCGAATGCTGCCCGGTTCGGTGCCACTTGCCGCAGTCTATTCCGGCCATCAGTTCGGCGTGTGGGCGGGCCAGCTCGGCGACGGCCGTGCAATCCTGCTGGGCGATGTTCCAGGCAAGGACCCATCGGGCGCCAATGCGCCGGATTCACGTGACCGCTTTGAACTGCAGTTGAAAGGCTCGGGCCTGACGCCTTATTCCCGCATGGGTGACGGACGTGCAGTGCTCCGATCTTCGATCCGGGAATTCCTGTGCTCCGAGGCGATGGCCGCGCTGGGCATCCCTACATCGCGGGCGCTATGCGTCGTCGGTTCCGACATGCTCGTAATGCGCGAAACGCCGGAAACCAGCGCCATCGCGACGCGCATGGCACCAAGCTTTATTCGTTTCGGCTCTTTCGAGCACTGGTTCTACAACGACAAAAAAGAAGAACTGAAGACGCTTGCGGATTTCGTCATCGATCGTTTTTATCCAAACCTTCGCAATGCGCCAAATCCCTATCAGGCGATGCTGGCCGAAGTAACCCGACGCACCGCCGAGTTGATGGCGCACTGGCAGGCGGTCGGCTTCATGCATGGCGTCATGAATACGGACAATATGTCCATCCTTGGACTTACCATCGATTACGGCCCGTTCGGATTCATGGAAGCGTTTAATGCCACGCATATCTGCAACCATACTGACCGGCAGGGACGCTACGCCTATCACATGCAGCCGCAGATCGGCCAGTGGAATTGCTTTGCCCTCGGTCAGGCACTGCTGCCCTTGATTGGCGAGGTTGATGATGCACAGGCTGCGCTGGAAGGCTATAAGAACGCATACGAGACTAAGCTGGATACGCTGCTTCACGCAAAACTCGGATTACGGACGAAGGAACCGGACGACGCCAAACTGATTGACGACATGTTCGCGCTTCTCCAGAAAAACCATGCGGACTTCACGCTCTTCTTCCGTCTGCTCGGAAACCTGCAACTGGACAATCCGTCAGCAGACGTGCCTCTGCGCGACCTGTTCATTGATCGCCTGGCATTCGATGCATGGGTTCGACAATACAGAGATCGGCTACGGAGAGAGAGTAGCGAGGATGTCACACGCAAGCAGGCAATGCATGGCGTCAACCCTAAATATGTACTTCGCAACTACCTGGCACAAATCGCGATCGAAAAAGCGCAAAATAAGGATTTTTCCGAAGTTGCAAAATTGCTCAGCATTCTTGAGCACCCGTTCGACGAGCAACCGGAATACGAAGAATATGCAGCACTGCCGCCCGACTGGGCGAGCGAACTGGAAGTGAGTTGTTCATCATGACAAACAAAGTCGTCAAAAGTGACGCCGAGTGGCGTGCCAAGCTTGATCCGGTCGAGTACCAGGTAACTCGGCATGGCGCGACCGAACGCGCGTTTACGGGCCGCTATTGGGATCACCATGAACATGGCATCTATGTATGCGTGTGCTGCGGTACGGACCTCTTCGAATCCGACGCCAAATTCGAATCCGGCTGTGGCTGGCCCAGCTACTTCAGGCCACTCGACCCGGAAAATGTCGTTGAGCGCATCGACCGCAGTCATGGCATGATACGCACCGAAATTCTGTGCAATGTGTGCGATGCGCACCTTGGCCACGTATTCCCGGACGGACCACCGCCGACAGGGCTACGGTATTGCATAAATTCCGCATCGTTACGCTTTGAGCCCAAGTAGACAAGGACAACCGCCAATATGAAGTTTCTGTTCGACCTGTTCCCGGTCATTCTGTTTTTCTCGATGTTCAAATGGGGAGAGAGCAACCCGGAAGCTGCGCAAGCCCTGGCCCAGCAATACATGTCAGGCCTCGTCTCCGGGGGAGCCGTCACAGGCGCCCAAGCGCCGATCATGCTTGCCACGGCGATCGCTATCCTCGCCACCTTCGGGCAGATTGCCTACCTGAAGATCAGGGGACGCAAGGTCGACACCATGCTGTGGCTCTCGCTGGCAATCATCACTCTGTTCGGCGGCGCCACCATCTATTTCCATAACGAGACCTTCATCAAGTGGAAGCCGACCGTGCTTTACTGGTGCTTCGGTGCCGCACTGCTGGTCAGCCAGGTGCTTGTGGGGAAAAACCTGATTCGACTGATGATGGAAAAACAGATTGCGCTACCCGATGCTGTGTGGCAGCGCCTGAGCCTGTCCTGGGCTGGTTTCTTCGGTGCGATGGGCGTGATCAACCTTTACGTGGCCTACAATTTCCCGACCGCCTTCTGGGTCAACTTCAAGCTGTTCGGCTTCATGGGGCTGATGCTTGCCTTCGTGATCGGGCAAAGCCTGTTCCTGTCGAAATATGTAAAGGATACCCAATGACTCGTGTCGAACAGATCCGCGCCCGGCTGACTGCAACTTTCGCCCCGGTCGAATGTCAACTGGTCGATGACTCCCATCTGCATGCAGGCCATGCAGGCGCCGCCTCGGGTGCCGGACACTTCAGCGTGCGGCTCGTGTCTGATCGATTCAATGGGCTAAATCGGTTGGCTCGGCATCGGCTGGTGTATGATTGCCTTCGCGACATGATGCACAGCGACATACACGCTCTCAACATCGTCGCGCTAGCTCCGTCTGAAGTTGTGCAATAGACGGACCCTGTTTTTAACTTTCATCCCTTCGCAATCTAGGAATACATAATGATTCTAAAACCCGCTCGCTTGTTGATGGCACTTATCGCCGCTGCCGCGCTGCCCGCGATGGCGCAAAACCTCGCTGTCGTGAATGGTAAGCCCGTTCCTTCATCGCGCGCTGATGTCATGATCAAACAATTGGCGGCGCAGGGTCAGCCGGACACGCCGCAACTGCGTGCAATGGTCAAGGAAGAGCTGATCAACCGCGAAATCCTGATCCAGGAAGCGGACAAGCGGGGCCTGAGCAACACGACCGAAGTCAAGAACCAGGTCGAGATCGCACGTCAGTCGATCGCCATTCGCGCATTGGTTCAGGACTATCTGAAGAAGAATCCGGTTTCGGACGCGGAAATCCAGGCCGAGTACGACAAGTTCAAGGCCCAGGCCGGCGACAAGGAATACCACGCACGCCACATCCTCGTAGACAAGGAAGATGAAGCCAAGGCAATCATCACCAAGCTGAAAGGCGGCGCGAAGTTTGAAGAGCTCGCCAAGCAGTCCAAGGATCCGGGCTCCGCGGCTAACGGCGGCGACCTCGATTGGGCGTCTCCCGCTTCCTTCGTGAAGCCGTTCTCGGATGCGATGGTTGCCCTGCAAAAAGGCCAGATTACGGAAACCCCGGTCAAGACCCAGTACGGTTACCACGTGATCAAGCTGGAAGACGTGCGCGCGTCCAAGATCCCCGCGCTGGAAGAAGTAAAGCCGCAAATTGCTGAGTCGCTGCAGCAAAAGAAACTGCAGGCATTCCAAGAGGAATTGCGCAAGAAAGCGAAGATTCAGTGATTCCGAATCTCAGCTGACAAAGAAAAAGCGCTCCAAATGGAGCGCTTTTTTTATGCCCGTAATTTGGTGACGGAGCAGAGGGACGTTACCGTCCCTCTCCTGCTGCATTCAACCGACCCACTTGCGTGCGTTGCGGAACATGCGCATCCATGGCGAATACTCTCCCCATGAATCGGGTGCCCAGGAATGCTGCACTGTACGGAATACCCGTTCGGCATGGGGCATCAGCACGGTGAAGCGGCCGTCCGGCGTCGTCACTGAGGTGATGCCTTGCGGTGAGCCGTTCGGGTTGTACGGATAGGCTTCCGTCACCTGCCCCTTGTTGTCGATCCAGCGCATTGCTACGATCGCCTCCTTGATGTCGCCTGTCTGCGAAAAGTCGGCATGCCCCTCTCCATGTGCCACCGCGATTGGGCTCTGTGTCCCCGCCATGTCGCTGAAGAAGATCGACGGTGAATCAGCAACTTCAACCATCGCAAAACGCGCTTCGAACTGCTCTGACCTGTTGCGCGTGAACTTCGGCCATGCATGCGCGCCTGGAATAATCGACTTCAGATTGCTCATCATCTGGCAGCCGTTGCAGATGCCGAGCGCGAACGTGTCGGGACGATTGAAGAATCCGGCAAACTGCTCAGCCAGTTTGGCGTTGAAAAGAATCGTCTTGGCCCAGCCCTCGCCTGCGCCGAGTACGTCGCCATAGGAAAAGCCACCGACCGCGATAAAGCCCTTGAAGTCGTCAAGCCGGGCGCGTCCTGCAATCAAGTCGCTCATGTGAACGTCGACAGCGGTAAAGCCGGACTTGTGCATCACATATGCCGTCTCGACGTGAGAGTTGACGCCCTGCTCACGTAAAATCGCCACTTTCGGACGAACGCCTGTCGCGATAAACGGTGCAGCAACATCTATCTGCGGATCGAAGGTCAGCTTGGGTGTAATGCCGGGATCGGCTGCGTCGAGGATACGGTCATATTCGGCATCCGCGCAGGCAGGATTGTCCCGCAAGCGCGCGATGCGCCAGCTCGTCTCGCTCCACAGGCGCTGCAGCTCGATGCGCGGCTGGTTGTAAATCACCCTTGCATCACGTGTAAACTCGATCACATCGCGGTCGTTCAGCTTGCCGATGATGTGGCTGCAGGCACCCAGGTTATACGAGCGCAGCACGTTCATCACATCCGACTTTTCCTCGGCACGCACCTGAATCACTGCACCCAGTTCTTCATTGAACAGGGCACGCAGGGTCATATCGTTCCGGCGCTCGGCAATCTGGCGGGCCCAGTATTTTGCCTCTCCGGAGTCGGAGGCATGCTCGCCTTCCATCGTCAGGATATCGAGATTGACCGATACGCCGCTGCGGCCGGCAAATGCCATTTCGCACAGCGTCGCAAACAAACCGCCGTCGGAACGGTCATGGTAGGCGAGCAGCTTGCGTTCGATATTCAGTTGCTGGATCGCAGAGAAGAACGCCTTCAGGTCTTCCGGATTGTCGACATCCGGCGTAGTGTTGCCGATCTGCTGCATGACTTGTGTCAACGCAGAGGCACCCATGCGGTTCTTGCCCCGGCCGAGGTCAATCAGGATCAGTGCGGTATCGCCACAATCCGTGCGCAGCTGCGGCGTCAGGGACAGGCGCACGTCTTGTACCGGTGCGAAGGCCGACACGATGAGCGAGACGGGCGAAGTGACTTCCTTGCTGCCTTCCGCATCCTTCCAGGTGGTACGCATCGACAGGGAATCCTTGCCGACCGGGATGCTGATGCCCAGCGCCGGGCAAAGTTCCATGCCAACCGCCTTCACCGTGTCGAAGAGCGCAGCATCCTGCCCTGGCTGCCCGCATGCCGCCATCCAGTTCGCCGAAAGTTTGATATCCGATATGTCCGCAATCGGTGCCGCTGCAATGTTGGTCAGCGCCTCACCAACCGCCATGCGGCCAGAGGCTGCGGCATTGATCACGGCAAGCGGTGTACGCTCGCCCATTGCCATCGCCTCACCGCGATAGCCTTCGAGGCTCATTGCCGTGACGGCGCAGTCTGCAACCGGCACCTGCCATGGACCGACCATCTGGTCGCGTACCGTCATCGCGCCGACGGACCGGTCGCCGATGGTGATCAGGAAGGACTTATCGGCTACCGTCGGCAAGCGCAATACACGCTGGGCGACTTCAACGAGATCCATGCCGGTCAGGTCGACCGCAGAGTATTCAGTTGTCACATGCTGGACGTCGCGATGCATCTTCGGCGGCTTGCCGAGCAAGACATCCATCGGCATATCCACCGGATTGTTCTCGTGTGTCGGGTCGATGACTTTCAGCTGGCGCTCTTCGGTTGCGGTACCGACCACCGCAAACGGTGCGCGCTCGCGATCGCACAGATACTGGAACAACGGAAGGCTTTCCGGTGCGATCGCCAGCACGTAGCGCTCCTGCGATTCATTACTCCAGATTTCTTTCGGCGCCATGCCGCTCTCTTCCAGCGGGACTTTGCGCAGGTCGAAAATCGCACCGCGCTTTGCATCGTTGGTCAGTTCCGGGAATGCGTTCGACAAACCACCGGCACCGACGTCGTGGATGGAGAGGATGGGATTGTCATCCCCCATTGCCCAGCAAGCATTGATGACTTCCTGCGCACGGCGCTCCATCTCCGGATTGCCGCGCTGAACGGAATCAAAATCTAGGTCAGCCGTGTTGGTACCGGTCGCCATCGAGGAAGCGGCACCGCCACCCATACCGATGCGCATGCCGGGACCGCCCAGCTGGATCAACAGGCTGCCAACAGGCAGGTCGTTCTTCTTGGTGTGCTTGGCAGAGATGTTGCCCATGCCGCCGGCGATCATGATCGGCTTGTGATAGCCCCAGACCTTGTCGCCAACCTTTTGCTCGTAGGTGCGGAAATACCCGCCAAGATTAGGGCGGCCGAATTCATTGTTGAAGGCAGCGCCGCCGATCGGGCCATCGATCATGATTTGCAGCGGCGATGCGATGCGATCCGGCTTGCCGTAGATGCCGCACTGGCCGTGCGAAACGCGTTGCTCCACCGGCTCGGTTGCATCCCGCGCATTTTCCCAAGGCTGGACGGAGTGCGTGAGCATCAGGTTCGAAACCGTGAAGCCGGTGAGACCTGCCTTCGGCTTCGCACCACGGCCGGTAGCACCCTCGTCGCGGATTTCCCCGCCAGCGCCTGTGGATGCACCGGGGAAAGGCGAGATTGCGGTCGGATGGTTGTGCGTTTCAACCTTCATCAGGATGTGCGTCAGCTCATCCGATGCTTCATACACGTTGCCGCCAGCCGCACCGCGCGGATAGAAGCGCGAAACGGTCGCACCTTCGATGATCGACGAGTTGTCGCTGTAGGCAACCACCGTGCCCTTTGGCTGCAACTGGTGCGTGTTCTTGATCATCGCAAACAGCGACTTGTCCTGCTTTACGCCGTCGATCGTCCACTCCGCATTGAAAATCTTGTGCCGGCAGTGTTCACTGTTTGCCTGAGCAAACATCATCAGCTCGACGTCGGTGGGATTGCGCTTGGCTTGCGTAAAGGCGTTGAAGAGATAGTCGATTTCATCGTCGGAAAGCGCCAAGCCCAACTCACCGTTTGCGCGGACGAGCGCCTCTTTTCCGCCTGCCAGGATATCGACGAACTCCAGCGGCTTGGCATCGAGCTCGCGGAACAGGCCGGAAGCATCATTCGCATTGCGCAGCACGGTTTCCGTCATGCGGTCATGCAGGAGCGCCGCGACTTCCTGTGCGGCGGCATCGCTCAACTTCTTGCTCCCGCCGAGCAAGCCCGACTTCAATTGCACGTGATAAGAGACCCCGCGTTCCACGCGCTTGATGTGGGTCATTCCACAATTGTGGACGATGTCGGTTGCCTTGCTGGCCCATGGCGAAATCGTGCCGAAACGCGGTATCACTACAAATTCGTCGCCGTCAGCCGCGCCCGTAAACGGCTCACCATAGGTCAGAAGTGCATTAAGCCGTCCACGCTCGTCATCGCTGGGAACGGCAGCCGCATCAATGAAATGCAGGAAGCGCCCTGTTACGCCGACAATGGCGGGCTCGACTGCTTGCAATTGTGACAAAAGACGTTGGGTGCGGAAGGCAGACAGGGCATTGGAGCCCGGCAAAATCAACATGGCGACGAGAGGTGTGAAGCAGCATCACTGCCGTCCAAGGCAGTTCGACTGCAGGTTAAATCGGAAACCGTGATTATACCGCGACGCCGCATCATGGCAGCTTGTCAATCACTCCAAGTGCGCACACTCACAGGTGGCATCCTCGATGCCGACGGGGAAAGCGGGGAGCAAGGTCCAGCAGTGAATCTCTTGATGTATCGCCCACCGGTGATGCACGTGAAAACCTGCTCGGCATGCTATTTTGTTGCCTGCAAAAATTCACGTCCTCCTACAGATGACACCGCCGATTTCCCAATCAATCCCCCATCTTGCCGGTCAATCCCGCCGCGCATTGGTCGACGCCTGTCTGGACGAAGCGATGCGGTCTCAATCAGTCTTCACCCGACTTTATCCAGCGGCCGCCCGCGCTGCGGCCGATTATGCAGACGCACTGAACTCGGCAGGCGCGCCTTCATTGTCACTGGCTGGCCTCCCGGTCTCGGTAAAGGACCTCTTCGACGTTGCGGGCGAGCCGACGTCGGCTGGCTCCATGGTACTCAAGTCCTCCCCTGCGGCAGTCGCAGATGCTCCCGCAGTTCAAAGGCTGCGCGAGGCCGGGGCGGCCATCATTGGCAAGACCAACATGACGGAATTTGCATTCTCGGGCGTCGGCCTCAACCCGCACTTTGGCACCCCCGCCAACCCGGCGGACCACGCCGTTGCGCGCATCCCGGGCGGTTCCTCGTCGGGCGCCGCTGTATCGGTGGCTGCGGGAATGTGTGTCGCCGGATTGGGCTCGGATACCGGCGGCTCGATCAGGATCCCTGCGGCGCTCTGTGGACTGGTAGGCTTCAAGCCGACGGCACGCCGTGTACCGACAACCGGTGCGATCCCGCTGTCAACCACGCTCGACTCTATTGGTGCAATTACCCGATCCGTCGAAGACTGTATCTTGATTGACAATATCATTGCGGATCATCCGCTCTACGTTCCGGAATTACCCATCCGAGATCTGCGCTTCGCAGTACCGCAAACATTGATGCTCGATGCGCTGGAGTCGCATATAGCCACTTCTTTTTCGGCAGCGTTGTCACGACTCTCCAAAGCCGGGGCACGAATCATCGATGCCCCCTTCACATTGCTAGGTGAAAGTGCCGCACTCAACAAGTTCTCCGGTGCGGAAGCATTTGCCTGGCATCGAGGGCTGCTCGCCGATCACGAGGCATCTTACGATGCGCGTGTTGTCAAACGTATCAAGCTGGGTGCATCCATGAGCGCAGCTGATTACATCGACCTGCATCGTGTCCGACGTGCCTGGATAAGCAGCATGGAACAGGAGATGGAACCGTTCGATGCGCTGATCATGCCGACAGTGCCGATCGTTGCTCCTCCGATTGCAGAACTCGAAGCGTCCGAAGACACCTTCTTCAAGATAAATGCCCAACTCCTGAGAAATCCGTCAACAATCAATTTGCTCGACGGCTGCGCTGTCTCGCTTCCATGCCATGCCGCGGGCGGTTTGCCTGCGGGTTTCATGATCGCGGGTGCCGCGATGACGGATCGGCGCATCCTTGCGATTGCGCGCGCTATCGAAAAGGTAATACAACGCGCATAAACGTCGCAATCAGGCATCAGTGCTTTTTCGCGGTGAAGTTCAAGCGGACACGGGAAACAGCAACGACTAAAATGATGCCCTCGAACTGGAAATGTTTCGAGTGGTCTACAACTACGTATCGTTTCCTGAGTAATGCATTGACAGGTTAAATAAGTGACACAGAAGCAGATTGCGGTAGTCGGTGGGGGCGTTGTCGGCGTCTGCACGGCCTATTTTCTCGCGGCCGCCGGACACGAAGTAGTCGTTATCGAGCGGCACCAGAACGTGGCTCAGGAAGCAAGCTTTGCCAATGCCGGTATCGTTGCCCCGGGATATGCGACTCCGTGGGCCTCTCCAGGCATGCCTAGAAAAATCCTGTCCAACCTCCTCCGGTCGGAGACACCCGTCGTGGTGAAGCCCACGCTGGACCGTGCCACGTGGCGCTGGGTACGCAAATGGTTATCGGAATGCGAACTCGATCGCTACCGAATCAATAAAGCCCGGATGCAAAGGATTGCTTTTTACAGCCGCGACGTCCTCCAAGAACTGCGGGAATATCACCAGATCGATTACGAGCAAACTCAGGGCGTACTCCAGCTATTCCGCACCGAAAAAGATAAGCGGATGGCAGCCCCTGGCATTGCCCTGCTCGAGGAGAATGAAGTCCCGCACCAGATCCTTGATGCGGATGGCGCACGCCTCATTGAACCCGCATTGTCTTCGCATACGTCTTTGGCCGGTGCGCTGTATTTGCCGCAAGATGAAGCCGGCAATTGTCCGCTGTTCGCAAAGCGGCTGAAACTTATCGCAAGCTCCCTCGGTGTGCAGTTCCATCTCGCTACTACCGTACATGCCATCGAGCCCGAAACGCGGGGAGTCGGATTGCGCATTGACGACAACAGTTTTTCGGCAGACGCAGTGGTTGTGGCTGCCGGTGTAGAAAGCGCGCAACTGCTCAAGCCATTGGGGATCAATATCCCGCTTTATCCTGTCAAGGGTTACTCGGCGACAGCGTCAGTCAAGAACTTCGAACATGCGCCCCAGGCTTCGCTGCTTGATGAAGCATACAAGGTCGCTATTACGCGGCTAGGCAGTCGGATCCGGATTGCCGGCACCGCCGAGATCGGCTCCACCGGTACGGAGCTGAATGAGCGTGCATTACGCACACTGATTAAAGTTGGCAGCGACTGGTTTCCCGACGCAGCAAACTACGTAAAAGCCAACTTCTGGTGCGGCGCGCGCCCCATGTTGCCGGACGGCCCTCCATTGCTGGGTGCAACACCGGTGCGCAATGTCTATGTCAACGTAGGTCATGGATCCACCGGCTGGGCAATGGCAGCCGGTTCCGGCAAAGTCGTAGCGGACATCGTATCCGGCGTTACCCCCGAAATCGACATGGATGGACTCACCATGACGCGCTATGGATAAAGTCGATTGCGTAGTGATCGGTGCCGGCGTAGTCGGCCTCGCCGTCGCGCGCTCCCTCGCGCTCGCAGGGCGCGAAGTCCTCGTGCTTGAAAAGCATTCCACCATCGGTATGGAAACAAGTTCCCGCAACAGCGAGGTGATCCATGCTGGACTCTACTATCCAACTGGAAGTCTGAAGGCGAAGCTCTGTGTGAAGGGGCGCGACGCTCTCTACGATTACTGCGAACATCGGGGCATCGCTTATCGTCGATGCGGCAAACTCGTCGTCGCGACATCCGATACGCAATTGGAAAAGCTCTCCGCCATTCATGTACAAGCACATGCAAACGGCTGCCACGAGGTGACACGGATCAGCGCGCGGGAGGCCAAAACGCTGGAGCCTAATCTCGATTGTGTTGCTGCGCTCCATTCCCCCAAGACAGGCATTCTCGATACCCACGCGTACATGCTGTCTTTACAGGCCGATGCAGAGCATGCCGGCGCCCTCTTCGCCTTCAACAGCGAAGCACATTCCGGATGCGTGACGGCAGAAGGACTCGCGTTGCAGGTATGTTCGTCCGACGGGAGCGAGTCGACGCTTTTGGCAAGTACCGTCATCAATTGCGGTGGCTTATGGGCATCGCGGTTTGCCAAGGCCATACAAGGCCTGGATCAGTCCAGCATCCCGACGCCGCAGTTCGCGAAGGGAAACTATTACGCCCTCGCAGGCAAGGCGCCCTTTTCCCACCTTGTTTACCCGGTACCCGAAGCTGGTGGCCTCGGTGTGCATCTCACGCTTGACCTTGGTGGACAGGCGCGTTTCGGTCCAGACGTCGAATGGCTGGACTACGCCGGCGGTGATATCGACTACACTGTCGATCCACAACGGGCGAACAAGTTTTACCGGGAGATCCGGGCCTACTGGCCAGACCTTGCCGACGGCGCGTTACAGCCGGCCTATTCCGGCGTACGCCCGAAAATCAGCGGACCGGCATCGCCTGCCGCCGATTTCCTGTTCTCGTCGCACGGA